>Ga0207689_10005509_pt1 | contig 11317 bp, 11 predicted proteins | sample KBSMisM52_FD_184312 | JGI IMG/M metagenome (GOLD analysis project Ga0207689, IMG submission 184312) | Miscanthus rhizosphere microbial communities from Kellogg Biological Station, Michigan, USA - KBS Miscanthus M5-2 (SPAdes) (version 2) | ecosystem: Host-associated > Plants > Roots >... | reverse complement strand
GCCGCGAATGACGAGGCCGTGGACACCGACCTCGATCGCTTCCGGTGCGATCGGGCGCAGCTCTCCGAGGACCGAGACGTGCAGGCTGAGGCCGGCCAGCTCGGAAGCCTCGACGGGATCGAACCGGCGGTCGCGAACGGCAGCGGCGACGGCGGCCTCCGCGACCGCGCGATCCAGGCGGTAGAGCGGCTCCGGCACCCCCACACATCCCCGCAGCTCTCCGTCCTTCCGTCGGATCAAGGTGACGAACGCGCCGCGGAAACCTTCCAGCTCGACGCCCAGCTCGCCGAGCTCCTCTTCCGCGAGCGGCTCGCCGCTGAGCTGTCCCTCGATGGCCCGACGAGCCAGCGCGAGCAGGTGCCGGCGCGCGGCCGCGGAGAGCCCGTCGGCGCTCACACGGTCTCCGGCGCGCTCAGGGCCGCGGCCAGGTACCCCACCACGCGGCTCTTGTCACCGTCGCCCGCATCTCCGCTGTCCGCGTAGCGCAGGATCGTCGCCCGCGTGGCGCCCCGTTCGCGCGCCGCCCGCAGCACGGCCACCATGGGCCCCCCGCCGCAGGCATGGCCGTGGTGCGCCTCGAGCCGATCCATCAACGCCTCCGGATCGAACCGCGCAACGTCGTCCACCACCTTGGCGTCGAGCGCGTTCGCCACCGCGGCCGGATGATAGTGGCTGAGGTCGCTGGAGGCCACGAGCAGGACGTCACGGCCGCGCAGGGCCTGGCCGAGCGCGCCGACGAGCGCATCGACCTCCGGGCGCTCCTGGCTCCCCATGAGGAGCGGCACGATGCGCAGGCCCGGGACGAGGTGCTGCAGGAACGGGAGCTGCATCTCGAGCGAGTGCTCCCCCCGATGGGGCGACGGCTCGTCGAGCAGGCTCTCGTCGGCGGCGAGGAGCGCCTGCGCGAGGGATTCGTCGATCGGGATCTCGCCCAGAGGGGTCGCGAAGGCGCCGCGCGCGTAGACGCTCACGCCCTCGAAGTGGGCGCGATGCGAGGGACCCACGAGCACGACGGTGAGATCGCGGAGCCCGCGCAACCGCGCGTAGGCGTGGGCCGCCACGGGGCCGGAGTAGCGCAGCCCCGCATGCGGACTGACCAGCGCGACGAGGCGCCCGGGAACCTCCGCGGGCCTGACGTCCGCGAGGAAGCCATCGATCTCGGTGGCCAGCGAGGCGGGATCGCCGGGGTACCACGTCCCGGCCACGGCGGGCTTGCGAACCGCAGGCATCAACCGACCGCAGAGCGCGACGGCGTTGCGCAGCAACGGCGCGTCGCGAGGGGGGTTTCAGGGGGGGTCGCGAACGCCCATCTCTCCATGCGTGAGTGCCCCCCCTGACTTAATACTTCAGCGATAAACCCTGTAATCGATGTCCGCGAAGATGTTGTCCCGGAACTCGAAGTCCTTCACGATCGGCTCCTCGAGCATGACCTCCTGCTTGAGGGCCCGGTACAAATACGTGAAACGCGCCACGTGATCGCGAGTGCGCTTCTTCGCGTACTCCACGGTCGTGCCCGTCTTCATGATGAAGGCCCAGTCCGAGGCCTGGGCCAGGAGCAGCTCGCGCGCGGCCTGGTTGAGGGCTCGCCGCTCCAGGTCGTTCGGGCCCTCGAAGCGACGTGCCAGCTCCACCATCCGCTCGGCCGCCATCTCGAGGTGCGGATAGATCCAGTCGTTGCTCGGGTTGAGCCAGACCTCGGCGAATCCCTTCGCTCCCCACGTGCACATCGGCGGCTGCACGACGTCGCAGTCGGGATACATCTCCAGGAACTGCGGCGGCGTGATCGGCTTCACGACCTCCTGGTCGAAGTGCATCTTGCGGAAGAGGTAGTCGAGGAACATCGGCCCCTCGAACCACCAGTGCCCGAAGAGCTCCGCGTCGTAGGGGCTCACCACGATCGGCGGCTGGTCCATGTGCGCGGCCGCCCCGCGGATCTGGTTGATGCGGCCCTCCAGGAAGTGCCCGGCGTGCTGCGCGGCCTTGCCCCGCGCCCACTCCGGCACGTACGGCTGCTTGTCGCCGAGGGAGACCTTCCCCGTCACGCGGTAGTACTTGATGCCGACGTTCTTGCGTATCCCGTCCGGCAGCACGTCGCCCAGGTACTCCGCCGGCAGCTCCCAGCCGATGTCCTTGTAGAACTCGCGGTAGTCGTAGTCGCCCGGGTATCCCGCCTCCGCGCTCCAGACCTGGCGCGAGGACTCCATGTCGCGTCCGAAGAACACGACGCCGCCCGGAGAGAGAATGGGCGCGGTGACGCCGTAGCGCGGGCGCGGATGGGCATCCGTGATGCCGTGCGACTCCAGGAACGAGAACTTGATGCCCGCCTCGGAGACGAAACGCTCCTGCCCGGGCAGGTAGCCGCACTCGGGGAGCCAGATCCCCTGCGGCCGCCGGTCGAAGTGCTTCGCATAATGGTTCGCCGCGACCTGCACCTGGGCGCGGATGGCCTCCGGCACCGTGTCCATCAGCGGGAAGAAGCCGTGGGTCGCGCCGCAGGTGATGATCTCGAGCTTTCCCGCGTCGCGGTGCTTGCGGAATGCCCGGAGGATGTCCGAGGAGTAGCGGTCGGCGAAGACGCTGCGGATGCGGTTGAACTCCCACACGTAGAACTTCGCGACGTCGTGGAACCGGTGGTCCTCGCGCGCGGTGCGGTCCACCTCCTTCTCGGAAAGGGTGATGAGGCGCTCGAGGTAGCGCTGGTAGCGCTCGAGCAGGAGGTCGTCCGTCATCATGGAGACGAGGGGCGGCGACAGCGTCATGGTGAGCCGGTAGTCCACGCCGTCGTTGAGGAGCCCGTCCAGGACGTCGACGAGGGGGACGTAGGTCTCCGTGAGCGCTTCGAAGAACCAGTCCTCCTCGAGGAACTCCGGGTATTCGGGATGGCGGACGTACGGCAGGTGGGCGTGCAGCACGGGGCACCAGTAGCCCACGGGCATGATGGACCTCTCGGGTTGGGGGGCCCCCGCGGAGGGCGGCCGGCCAGCGACGTCTATCGGTTCAGTTTACCGGCGGACGGCGGTCGGAAGGCGTCGCTTGCGCCACCTCGGCGGCGGCGGCTCCCGATCGGAGCATCGGCGTCGAAGGGCTCGGTGCTCCAGGGTCCCGGGTTCTTCTCCGCGTCCGCGCCCAGGGCGCCCCGGATCTCGGCCAGGGGCGCGTTGAAAGGCAGCCGCCGGTGCGCGGGATCGGGCGACGGCCCCGTGCGCGGAGTGGAGACGAGGTTGCTCTCCGCGAGGGTACGGAACACGCCGGAGGGCAGCGTCCAGCCCAGCAGGGCCCGATAGGAACGCGAGGCCTTGTCCGCGTGGACGTACCAGGCGCGGGCCCCGTACGGAAGCAGGATGATGGAAGTCCCGCCGTGCCCGGGATCGGTGATGCGCAACGTGAGACGGGTGAGGGCGAGCCCGCGCTCTCCCAGCTCACGGCGCAGCGTGCTCACCGCCTGGGGGCTCACGTCCCAATACGCGAACAGCCACTCCGGGTCCTTCACCAGCAGCCGCACGCGATCGACTCCGTACGTCTCGGGGAAGAGGAAACGCTCCTCCTCGAAGACGCGCGCCGCCGTCGTGGGCTGGAGGTACTTCGCGGACTCGATCTGCTCTTCTTCGTTGAGCGAGCTGGGAGCGTCCGGCGGTGTCGGGATCGGCTGGACCGGCGCCATTTTCTTCGCCGCCGCCGGAGGCGCCGACGTGCGCCGTCCTTCCGCCGTCTCCGTGCGGCGATCCTCGGTACGCCGCTTCACCGCCGTCTTGCGGGTGCGCGGCGTGAGGCGCGCGCGTGTCCCCAGGGCACGCGGCCGCGGCGCCGTGAGGACCTTCGTGCGGGGCATCACACGGAGTATACCTTTTCGTCGACCCCTACTGCTCGGGACGTCGCGATCCGCCCGGCCGGGCCTGCCCCTGGTTGCGGCGCTCGGTCCGGATCTGGGTCATGAGCTCCCGGATCTTGTGCTCGACCTCGACCTCGAGCACGCGGAACTTCGCCTGCTGGACCGGGCTGAGCACGGCGTCGATCGCGTCCCGGTCCTTGCGCAGAAGGCCCGGCTCGTCCTTTTCCGCCGCCTTCACCTCGCCCAGGAGCTCCGTCACCCGCGCTTCCGTCGCGCCGCCCGAGGCCAGCAGCCGCCGCAGCTCCATGAGCGCCTGCTGCCGGCGCTGGAGCACGGCCCGGCGGTCGGTCTGCAGCCGCTTGACCAGCGGCAGCAGCTTGACGAACTGGTCGTCCGTGAGGTCGAGGCTCTCCTGGAGATTGCTCACGATGTAGGCGTCGATCATCTTGAAGGCTTCGTCCCGGGGACGTTCGGGTCCCGCGCCCAGGAGGGAGGCCGCCAAAAGGGCGCCGTAGAAGCCCATCACAAGGTCCTCCCCGCCGCCAGCTGCGCGCGCAACGCGTCCGCCAGCTCTCCGCTCTCCTCGTCGCTCAGGCCCCCGACGCATTCGGAGACGTCGGAGCAGAAGGCGGCCGGCGTCGCCGCCGCCACCGTCGGGGCGACCACGAGCTCGAGGATCGGCAGCGCGGGATCCTCATCATTCGGCGGAAGCGGCGACCAGGCCGGCAGGGACGCGGCGGGAGTCGCTCGCGGCGGAACGGGCGCCTTCCCCGGTCCGATCACGACGACCGCGATGAGCGCCGCTCCCGCCGCCGCCGCTGCCGCTGCCGCCCAGAGCGGCCGCCGCGACCAGGCCGCCGGCGCCTCGACCAACGATTGCGCGACGCGGCGGCGCATCACGTCCCAGTAGGAGGGGATGGGCTCGGGCACCGTGGCCGCGGCCGTCCAGCCCAGCGCCGTCCGCGCCTCGTCGACACGCGCGCGACAGGACGCGCAGGCCGCGACATGCCGCTCGGCCTTGTCTCCGGCCGCGCCCTCGACCATGTCCATGAGCACGTCGTCCGACAGATGCGTCCACATCATGACTCTCCCGTCTTCTTCGCGTCTGGCGCGAGGCGCCGGCCCGCCGGAGCCGTGCCCGCCATCGCCTTGCGGAGGTTGCCGAGGGCGTGGAACAGGTTCGCCTTCACCGTGCCCACGGTCGACCCGAGGATCGCGGCCACCTCTTCGTGCGTGAGGTCGTTGTACACCTTCAGGATCAGCGTCGCCCGCTGCTTCTCGGGCAGGCGGCTCACCGCCTCGCGCACCTGCTGCGACAGCTCGTCGTCCTCCATGCGGTCGTCCACGCGCGGACCCGCGTCGACGACGTCGTCCTTGAGCTCCTCGCTCGGACGATGGCGGGAAGCGCGGAAATTCAGGCAGGTATTCACGGCGATCCGGTACAGCCAGGTCGGGAACGCGCTGTCGCCGCGGAAGCGCCCGATGGCCCGGTAGGCCTTCAGGAACACGTCCTGGGCCAGGTCGCTCGCGTCGTGGTGGTTGTTCACGTAGCGGTAGCAGAGGCGGTACACGTCGCGCTGATAGCGCTCGACGAGGACGTCGAAGGCCTCGCGCTCGCCGCGCTGGCAGGCTTCGATCGCGAGCCGATCTTCTTCGCGCGGCCGGAAGCGGCTCACGCGGCCGGCTTCGTCGTTGGCCAAGATTGGGAAGGGAGCAGCGACCGAAGTCACTGTGGCACTGCCCTTCCCGCCCTGTCAACGCTCATGGCAGTCCTCCCCCTCCTCTGTCATGGGATTAGACCGTCCGGCGCGGAAAAGGTTGAGGCCTGCTCGAGCCGTATGTCCTTGATGATGAACGGCCCACCCGACTGGAGACGCAGGGTGGTGGCGTCGCGCGAGGTGACCGTGAAGCGGCCGACGAGGCCGGCCGGGGATAGAGAGAGCGGGGTGACCCCGAGGGGGCCCTTGTCCGATCCCCAGACGAGCACGGGCGGCGGCAAGGCCGAGGGCACGGCCTCCCCGCCGATCGCGATCGCGTAGTCGCCAGGAGGAAGCCGGAGGCGGCTCCCGATCACCGCTCCCGCGGGAGCGCGATGCGGCTCGAACGAGGGACCCCAGGAGAGCGCGTCGGCGGCCCAAACCGCGGGCGCCTTCTTCAGCGGCCTCCATCCGGGAACGGCCAGGGCGGGACGGCCGACGACTCGCACCGCATCCCGTCCCTCGGTGCGCGCGGTCGAAAGGCGCGACGCGATCCCCGCTGCCACCACCAGGCCGAGACCGGCGGCCGCCAGGCCCGCGGGCGTGGCGCCTCTGCCCTTCCGCCATGCCGCCACCGCCGCCGCCAGCGCGATCACCCACACCACCGTCAGCCTCGCGCGATCCGCCTCCGATTCGTCGAGGACGAAGCCGGGCAGGAGACGCGTCCATTCCTCCGCTCCCGACGCGGCGCGCCAGAGGGGCGCCGTCCCGTCGCGATCACGATGGACGACCGCGCGGTCCCAGGTCCCGATCGCACCCGTCCAGAGGCCCCAGGCCACGAGCAGCGCCGCTCCCGCGCGCAGGCCCAGCCGCATTCGCGCCCCCACCGCGAGGGCCAGGGCGGGGACGACGGGCACGAGGAAACGCGCGGGCGGGTTGAACCCGCCGCGCCACATGGGCCACGCGCCCGCGACCGAGACCACGGAGAGTACGAGCACGGCCGTGATGACGGCGAGACGCCGGGACTGGCGCCACAGCGCGATCATTCCCGGCACGGCGAGCGCGAACACCGGCGCATAGACGAGGAGGCCGAACTCCTGGTCGAACAGGAGTCCCGGCAATCCCGTGGGAAGTCCGGCCAGCGAGAGCTCGGGCCGGCGGCCGTAGACGCGGCGCGGATCGAAGAAGCCGTACAGGTGGAAATGGAACAGCGCGAGCGCGGCCGCCGACGCCGCGGACGGAGCCAGCCATGCGACGACGGCACTGCGCGCGGGACGCGCGGCCAGCGCGAACGCGAGGAGGGCCGCGGCGAGGATCGCGTACCGGACGTTGAGCCAGGGAAGGAAAGCGATGGCGGTGCCGGTGAGGAGCGCGGTCCGCGTCGATACGGCCGGCCGCGCCTGTCGCAGGGCGAGGGTCACGATCAACGCGGCGGGGATCTCGGTGAACACCAGCCCGGCGTAGTGCACGAGAGGCGGGCTGAGGGCCACGATCCAGGCCACCCCCTCCGCGCCTTCGCCCAGCGACGCGCGCAACAGCGTGCGCACCTCGAACGCGAGCCAGACGCCGAGAAGGGCCATCAGGAACGACGCGCCCGCGTAGGACGCGGCCGCGTACGCGGGAAGCACGAGGAGTGACAGGCCGACGGCGTGGAGCGAATAGATCGCTCCGTCCCGACCGCGGACGCGGTAGTGCGGCGCGAGCGGCTCGGGATGGAAATCGCGATACCGCCCCTCCGCGTAATCCTGCTCGAGCGAGAGGTCGTGGTCGTGGAGAAGGCTGTCCGCGACCATCAGGTAGTGCGGCTCGTCGCCTTGCGGTCCGACCTGGGCCTGAACGCGTGCCGCGGCCAGGCCGTAGACGAGCGCGACCACGGGCAGGAAGGCGGCGGGGGCCCAGCGCGGCGGCGCGGCGGCGAGGGCGAGAACGGCGCCCGCGATCCACAACACGGCGATGGGCGGTCCGGCCAGGGGTGCGATTCCCGGCAGGCGGGCGCCCAGGATCACGAGCAGCACGAAGGGCGCAGCCCCTAGCCACCAGCGACCCGCGCCGCGTCCCGCGATCAAGGCCAGGGCCGCCATCGCGACGATCAGCACGAGGCCAGGAACCAGTCGCGGAAGACCCAGAAGGTATCCGTCCGGGCTCGAAGCGGCGCCGCCGGCCGCGATCGCCAGAGCGAGCGCGCCCGCCGCCCAACCCGCGATCTCCGGGACAAGCGCGCGCATCGCGGCGCCGATTCTAGGCCGGGGCCCTCGCCGGTGTTGATTTCGGGGGACAGAAGGCCGATAGTGCCCTGGGAGGCTTTCATGAACCGCATCGCGGCCGTCTCGCTGCTGGTTCTCGCACCGTCGCTCGCCGGCGCCGACTCTGTCTTCCTGAAGAGTGGCGGCGAGATCAAGGGCGAGGTGGTCGAGCAACGCGCGGATGCCGTCGTCATGGAGGTCGGCCCTGGCCGTGTCACCGTGCCCATGAAGAACGTGGCCCGCATCGTCTCCAGCACGACCGACCTCGGCGTCTACCACGCGCGGGCGGCGGCCCTGGCCCGGGGCGATGTCGCGGGCTGGCTGAGCCTGGGCGCCTGGGCGCAGCGACGCAACCTCGCCACCCAGGCCCGGGAGGCGTACGAACACGTCCTCGACGTCGATCCCATGAACGCGGACGCGAACCTGGCCCTGGGCCACGTGCGCATGGCCGATGGCTGGCTCAGCGGCGCGGAGGCCAACCGGGCGCGCGGCCTCGTCGAGTTCGAAGGGATGTGGATGACGCCCCAGGAACGCCAGATGCGCTTCGAGGAACGCGCGGCGGCCGACCAGGAGCGCATGGCCGCGCGAGAAGGCGAGGCGCGCGCGCGGGAGGCAGAGGCTCGGGCGCGCGAGGCCTCGGCGCGCGCGGACGCGGCCGAGGCGGATGCGCGGCAGGTGGGCACGCAGCAGAGCGACGGAATTCCGCTGGGCTGGGGTTATGGGGCTGGGTATGCCCCGTTCGTCCCGGGCCCCTACAATCCGTTCCCGAACGTTCCGCCACGACCGCGGCCGCGAATGGGCCACGGGAACGGGAATGGAAACGGGAATGGCCACCGTCCGCCGCCCAATCGGCCGGACGCTCCGCGTCCGCCCCGGCCCTCCTCGGGAAACCCCGGCCCTGGTCCCTTCCGCCAGGCTCCCCAGTATTGACTTTCGCCTGATCTTCGCCTAGCATCGGGTCGGGAGGTCGGCATGCACCTGACCCGGCGCCAGAAGGAGATCCTCGACTACCTCGGCGGCTACATCGGCGAGCACGGCTACGCCCCCACCATCGAGGAAATCGGCCACCACTTCGGGCTGAGCTCGCTGGCCACCGTCCACAAGCACCTCACGAACCTGCAGGAGAAGGGCCTCGTCAAGCGGGCCTGGAACCGGAGCCGCGCGCTCGAGCTGGTGCCGTCCGAGGTGACGGTACGCGCGGTCGAGGTGCCTCTCCTCGGGCGCGTCGCGGCCGGCACCCCCATCGAAGCCATCGAGTCCACCGAGACGATCTTCGTGCCCGAGGACATGCTCGGGCGGGGCCGTACCTACGTCCTGCAGGTCAAGGGCGAGTCGATGATCGAGGAGCAGATCCGCGACGGCGACTACGTGATCGTCGAGGACCGCCAGACCGCGCGCGACGGGGAGATGGTGATCGCGCTCCTCGGCGGCGAGAACGCCACCCTCAAGAAGTTCTATCGCGAGAGCGGCGGCACCATCCGCCTCCAGCCCGCCAACAGCGCGATGAAGCCGATCTACGTGGACGAAGAGGACGTGCGCGTGCGCGGCGTCGTCATCGGCGTCCTGCGGAAGTACTGAGGGCGGGATAGACTGGCGGCGTGAACGACGAAAAAAAGGCCGTCAATTTCACGATAGTTCCGGACGAAGACCACACGACGCCGCGGGTCTACAGCAACTTCTGCTCGATCCAGAACTCGCCCTTCGACTTCACCCTCACGTTCTGCGAGATGCTGCCGATCGGCGAGCGCGAGATCCAGGAGGCGCAGTCCACCCACCTGGTGCGGGCGCCCGTCCGCGCGCGCATGGTCGTTCCCGTCCAGATGATCCCGGGCCTGATCGCGGCTCTCCAGGAGAACTTCCGGCTCTACCAGGAGTCCTTCGGGCCGCCGAAAGGGCCGTTGCACTGAGCCTCGGCACGGACCTCGTTGGGCGCCGCCTCTGCCTACACTGAAGATGTGAAGGCGAAAGAGCGGACACGCCGGATCCTCCACGTCGACCTCGACCCGTTCCTGGTCTCGGTCGAGCGGAGCCTCGATCCGACGCTGCGCGGCCGCCCGGTGATCGTGGGCGCACTGCCCGACGGCTCCGGGGTCGTCGCCGCCGCCTCCTCGGAAGCGCGGGCTCTCGGTGTCCGCGCGGGCCAGCCCATCGCCGCCGCCCGCCGGGCCTGTCCGCAGGGCGTCTTCCGGCCCGGCGACCTCGAGACCTACGCGCGCTACAGCGAAGACGTCACCGCCATCCTGCAGGCGGCCAGCCGGCGTGTCGAGCGCCCGTCCGCGGACGAGGCGTACGTCGATCTCACTCCGGAGGGCTCGGACGGCCCGTCGCCGGTCGGCGCCGCCGAGGCGATCAAGGACGACATCCAGCGCCGGCTCGGGCTCGACGCGTCGCTGGGGCTGGCCTCGTCGCGTCTCGCCGCCCGCGTGGCCTCGTCCTGGGCGCGCCCGCGCGGCCTGCTCGTGGTCCTCCCGGGATACGAGGCTTCGTTCCTCGCGCGCCAGCCCCTCCATTTCCTGCCCGACCTTCCCCCCCACCTCGAGACCGCGCTCGAGAAGGCGGGGCTGCAGACGCTCGGCGACGTGCACTCCGCCGACCCCGTCGCGCTGGAGGCTCTCGTGGGGACGCCGGTCGCCGAGCGTCTCCAGCAGGCGGCGCGCGGCGAAGGAGAAGAGCCGGTCGCACTGACGGCGCCGCCGTCGGCCATCCAGGAAGAGGCCATCCTCCGCGACCGCCGCACGGATCGCGAGGGCCTGGAAGCGATCCTCGACGGCCTCGCCTCCCGGGCCTGCCGCCGGCTGCGCCCGTTCGGCCTCGGCGCGGGCGCCATCACCGTCGAGGTGCGACGCCTCGACGGCCCGGTGCGCCGCACGGAAACGGTCGAGCCGGAAGTGCGGGACGAAGAGACGGCCCGCGCCGTCGTCACCGGCCTGGCCGCGCCCATCCTCGAGCCCGTCGCGGGTGTGCGCGCGCTGGTCGTGCGCCTGGCCCGCCTCCAGCGTCCGCGCCCACAGTCGATGCTCTTCCCGCTGCCGCCGGGACTCGCCCGCCCCGGCTGACACGCGCAGGCTAGAATCGGCCGTGGCCTCCCGTCGCGCCCTCCTCGCGGAGCGCGCCAACAAGATCCTCGACATCCTGGAGCAGGCGCATCCGGAGGCGACCTGCGCCCTGCACTACAAGAACCCGTACGAGCTGGTCATGGCGACGATCCTCTCCGCGCAGTGCACGGACGAGCGGGTCAACATGGTGACCCCCACCCTGTTCGCGCGTTACCCCACTCCGAAGGCGCTCGCGGGCGCGCGCCCGGAAGACGTGGAGGAGATCATCCGCTCGACCGGTTTCTATCGGGCCAAGACGAAGAGCCTGCTCGGCAACGCGCGCGCCCTCGTGGCCGACCACGGAGGCGAGGTGCCGCGCTCGATGGAGGCGATGGTCAAGCTGCCCGGCGTGGGCCGCAAGACGGCGAGCGTCGTGCTCGGGCACGTGTACGACATCGCGGAGGGGATCGCGGTGGACACGCACGTCCTGCGCGTCTCGAACCGGCTCGGAAT
>Ga0207689_10005507_pt1 | contig 11320 bp, 10 predicted proteins | sample KBSMisM52_FD_184312 | JGI IMG/M metagenome (GOLD analysis project Ga0207689, IMG submission 184312) | Miscanthus rhizosphere microbial communities from Kellogg Biological Station, Michigan, USA - KBS Miscanthus M5-2 (SPAdes) (version 2) | ecosystem: Host-associated > Plants > Roots >... | reverse complement strand
CGGCCTCCACCAGCCGCGCGTTCGCCGTCTGCTCGTCCCCGCTGGTGCCCGGCAGCGGGATGTACAGCGCGGCGCGTCCCAGCTGACAGCACTCGTTCACCGTGCCCGCCCCGCTTCGCCCGACCACCAGCTCCGCCGCCGCGAAGATGTCGCGGAGCTCGGCGCCGATATAGGGCCGTAGCGCGTAGCGGCGCGCCAGGGCGGCGGGCAGCCGCGCCGCGGCGGCCTCGAGCCAGGCGCGGTCGCCCGTCGTCGGGTGATCGCCACACTGGTGCACGAGCTGGGTGCGCTCGAGCAGGGGCGCCAGCACGGCTCCCAGGGTACGGTTGAGCTTGTGAGAGCCCTGCGATCCGCCGGTGAAATAGACGACGGGCTCGGCCGGGTCGAAGCCCAGGAGCCGGCAGCCATCCTCGCGCGAGCCGCCGGCCAGCTCCGGCCGGAGCGGGTTGCCGGTGAGCACGGAGCGCTCGGCCGGGATCTCGCCGCCGCTGAGCGGGAAGGTCAGCGCCACGCGTCGGGCAAAGCGCGCGGCCACGCGGTTGGCGAGGCCGGGCACGGCCGTCTGCTCGTGCACGACCACGGGGATGCGGAGCATGCGCGCGGCCAGCGCGGGCGGAAGGGCGACGAAGCCCCCGGTGGCGAAGAGCAGACGGGGCTTGAGTCGCCGCAGGAGGCGCCAGGACTGGGCAAAGCCGGCGGGAACCCGCAGGCTCAGGTCGGGCACGTTCTGCCAGTCCCAGTAGCGGCGGAGCTTGCCCGTGGAGATGGCGTGAAAGGCCAGGCCCGCTTCGGGGGCGCGGCGCGCCTCCAGGCCGCGGCGGCTGCCGATCCAGTGCACCTCCACTCCGCGCTGCACCAGGGCCGCGGCCACCGCGAGGCCCGCGCTCGTATGCCCCCCCGTGCCGCCGCCCGCGATGACGATGCGCATCCTCCTCGCATCATACGGCGGGCGGGCGCCCTCCGGGGCGCCGCTGCGCGCCGCCGGGCTCATCTCGGGCGCTCGCCCGCGTCCGCGGGCGCGCCGCCGCGCGCCCGGAGCGCGACGAGCCGCCAGGCGACGCCCAGGCCCACCAGGGCGCCGCACAGCCCCTGGATGCCGCCGATGATGGTTCCCCACAGCGAGTGAGACGCGCCGACCACCGGCACATTCGGCCAGCGTCCCGCCATCGCGCCATGGGCCGCGCCGGCCAGCAGCGCCCCGATGATCACGACCACCAGCGCCGCGCGGGCTCCGCCGCGCAACGGCGGGGCGGGCGGCATCGCCGGCGGGGAGATCGAGCGAAGCCAGCGGGCGAGCCAGAACCCGAGCAGGCACAGGCCGGCCACGGTGCTCCCATGCTGGAGCAGCTTGAACACGAACACCTCGTAGCCCGAGACGGTGCCGAGCCGCGTGGCGAGGATGGGAAACGCCCGCACGCCCGCCGCCCCGGCGTGAGTGAACGAATCCCAGATGAGGTGAGTGAACGCGCCCAGCAGGAGCGAGAGGAGCACCGTCGGCCATGGCGCGGCGGGCAGCGCGGGCGCGGCGAGGCGGCGGGCGGTGAGCCGATCCCGCACCGCCGCCGGCAGGAGGGCCGCCACCGGCGTCTTGACGAGCAGATGGAAGACCAGGTAGGTCGCGAGACCGACGGGGAGGACGAACCAGGCCAGGCCGGCGAGGCTGTGACTCTCGGCGCGCCGCACCCCGAGGGGAAGGAAATAGGCGAAGTCGGGCGTCATGCTGCCGATGACGAGCGCGGAGAGGACGGCGCGGGATCCCAGCAGCCGCCACAGTGGCACGACCGCGGCGGCATGGGCGGGGGTGAGGGGCATGCCCGGCCCCGCGCGTGCCCTCAGCGCCGCTCGAGAGCCAGCTCGATCAGGCGCGCGATGAGGGCCGGGTAGGGCAGGCCGGTCGCCTCCCAGAGCCGCGGATAGGCGCTGGTCGCGGTGAACCCCGGGATGGTATTGATCTCGTTGACGAGCACGCGATCGCTCGCCTCGATGAAGAAGTCCACGCGCGCCATGCCGGCGCAGTCGATGGCCTTGAAGGCGCGGACGGCCAGCTCGCGCACGCGCGCGGTCGTCTCGGGCGAGAGCGGCGCCGGGATCTGGAAGGTGGTCTGCCCCTCGGCATACTTCGTCTCGTAGTCGTACCATTCGCCGGCGAAGCGCACCTCGCCCGGCAGCGAGGCCTCGGGCGCGTCATTGCCGAGCACCGCCACCTCGACCTCGCGCGCCACCACCGCGCGCTCCACCAGCAGCCGCCGATCGTGGAGCGCGGCCTGCACGAGCGCGGCGGGCAGGGCTTCCGGCGCCTTGACCTTGCTGATGCCCACGCTGGAGCCCAGATTGGCCGGCTTCACGAAGCAGGGGAAGCCGATGCGGCGGGCGATTTCGGCTCGCACCGTCTCGGGATCCCGTTCCCAGTCGTGACGAGCCACCGCCAGGTAGTCAACCACGGGAAGCCCATGGGCGCGGAACATGTCCTTCATGGCCACCTTGTCCATCCCGATGGCCGAGCCGAGCACACCCGCGCCCACATAGGGAATGTCCGCCAGCTCGAGCAGCCCCTGGATGGTGCCGTCCTCGCCGCGAGGGCCGTGGAGCATGACGATCACCGCATCGAGCTCCTGACGGAGGCGCGGCGGCAGGCTCTCCGAGGTCTCGAGGCGAGCGAGCGACGTGCTCCCCGCCGCGCTCGAGGCCCGCGCGGCGAGCCCGCGCTTGACGTCGGATTCCGCCCCGCCTTCCGTGAGCGCCTGACGGGAGGCGGCCTCGGTGAGGGCGCGCATGGGATCGCCGCCCACGAGCCAGCGCCCCTCGCGCGTGATTCCGATCGGCACCACCTCGAACCGGGCGCCGTCCATGGCCGCCATCACCGAGGCCGCGCTCGCCAGCGACACCTCGTGCTCGCCGGAGCGCCCGCCGAATACCACGCCCACCCGGAGCCTGCCGTCCGTTCGCTCGCGCGCCATACGTTCCGTTGTATCAGACGGCGGAAGAACGGCGCGACAACTCCGTGGCGGCGCCCGCGCGCTCATGGTTGGGGCTTGGCGCCGCTTCGCGCCCGGCGTTGTTCGCGCCACTGGCGGAGGCGGGCCGCCAGGTCCTTCTCTTGCCCACGATCGGTGGGCCGGTAGTAGGTCCGTCCGCGCAGGGCATCCGGGAGATGCTCCTGATCCACCACCGCGTCGGGCGCGTCGTGCGCGTACTGATACCCCTTGCCGTAGCCGAGGCCGGCCATGAGCCCGGTGGGGGCATTGCGCAGGTGCAGCGGGACCGGCTCCGCGGGCAGCTCCCGGATGTCGTCGCGCACCGCGTTCCACGCCGCGTAGACGGCATTGGATTTGGGAGCCAGCGCGAGATAGCAGGCGGCCTGGGCCAGCGCCAGCTCGCCTTCGGGCGTGCCGAGGAAGTGATACGCCTCCTTGGCGTCGAGCGTGAGACGGAGGGCGGCGGGGTCGGCGTTGCCCACGTCCTCGGAGGCGAAGCGCACCAGCCGGCGCGCGACGTAGAGCGGATCCTCGCCCGCGTCGAGCATGCGCCCCAGCCAGTACAGCGCGCCGTCCGGATCCGAGTCGCGCAGCGACTTGTGCAGGGCGGAGATGAGGTTGTAGTGCTCCTCGCCGGCCTTGTCGTAGAGGAGCGCCTTCTTCTGGACCGCCTCGCGGATGGCGCCCGCGGTGAGGCGCCGCTCGGTGCCGGGACGCGCCGCCTCCAGCTCCACCGCCAGCTCGAGGATATTGAGCGCGCTCCGCGCGTCGCCGCCGGCCATCACGGTGAGGAGCCGGAGGGCGTCCGGCTCCGCCGTCACACCCGCGCCCGCGAGCCCCCGCTCGCGATCGGCGAGGGCGCGCTCGAGGATCCCCACCAGGTCCGCCTCGGCCAGCGGCTGGAGCACGTAGACGCGGCAGCGCGAGAGGAGCGCGGCATTGACCTCGAAGGACGGGTTCTCGGTGGTCGCTCCCACCAGCACGATGTCGCCCTTCTCGACATAGGGCAGGAAGGCGTCCTGCTGGGCCTTGTTGAAGCGGTGGATCTCGTCCACGAAGAGGATGGTGCGCCGCCCGCGCCGCGCGCGATCGGCCTCCGCCTCCGCCATCACCTGGCGGATCTCCTTCACGCCGGCGAGAACGGCGGAGAAGGTCACGAAGCGCGCGCCCACCACCTGGGCCATGAGCAGCGCCAGCGTGGTCTTGCCGGTGCCCGGCGGGCCCCAGAGGATCATGGAGTGGAGTCGGCCCTCCTCGAGGGATCGGCGCAGGACCTTGCCCGGCCCGATGAGATGGCCCTGGCCGACCACCTCGTCCAGCGTGCGGGGCCGCATCCGGTCGGCGAGCGGGCCTGGAGCGGCGGGAGAGGCGGACGCCGGCGGGTCGAAGAGATCCACGGTCCCTACTCGACCGGGTTTCGCTTGGCGGTGGGGAGCCCGATCCGGATGAAGGCGTGGTTCTCGGCGGCGTGGCAGGCGGTGCAGGCGGCGCGCATCGTCTCGATGCGCCGCTTGAAGAGCTCGCCGTCCTTCTTCTTGATGGCGTCCAGAACCTGGGGCAGCGGACCCTTGAGGAAGAGATTCTCGGCATTCGCCTTCCGGCTCGGGCTGCGCTCGAGGCCGACCCGGAGCGCGCGCTCCAGCGTCATGGCCATGTGCGCCGCATAGTCCCAGTTACCCTCCACGCCGCCGAAGTACATCTCCCCGTAGCGATACGACACCTCGGCCATGGTGGTCTCGAAGCCGCGGAGCTGGCGCTGGATGGCCGGGATGCGGGCGTCGGGCTTCAGCGCGACCAGCCACCCGGGTCCCTCGCTCGGACCGTGGCTGTGCACGTGCTGGGCGAGGGCGACGCCCCATCCGACGCCGAAACCCGCGGCGGCGAGCATCCCGGTCAAGACGATGCCGATCCCCCATCCTCTCGTGATCCGAAATCCACGCATGGCTCCTCCCGGAGTTCTCTGATGGCGCTGGGGTGACCCAGGCTGGGGACAGTCTCGCCCCTCCCGGACGATCAGGCAACCGTTCGCCGCAACGCGCGAGGAGCCGCTTCGTTCCATGCCGCGGAGTTTATTCGTCGCGGGAACGGCGGATCCCCGCGCGCGTTGGCGGGAGTGAAGCCTCAAGTGTGAACCGATCGACGAGGAGGTTGCGCTCCCATGACGAAGAGAACGCTGGCGGTGGTCCTGGCGGTGACGGTGGCGCTCGCGGTGGCATGGCTGGGCGGCGGGGAAACGCCCGCGGCGTCGCCGGGGCCGAAGGTGTACGTGGGGCTCTTCAAGGACGACGCGGTGGGGGTGATCGATCCCGCCCAGGCCCGGATGGTGGCGACCATCCCCGTGCCCAAGGGACCCCACGGGCTCGTGATGACGCCGGACGGGCGCAAGGTCTACGTGTCGAGCGATGGGGCCTCGGTGGTGAGCGTGGTCGACACCGCGACGGACCGGATCGTGGGGAGCATCGAGGTGGGCGCGAACCCGCATGGCCTCGCCATGTCCCGCGACGGCCGCATTCTGCTCGTCGCGGCCTACGGCGCCGGCGAGGCGCTCGTGGTGGACACCGCCACCGACCGCGTCACCGCGCGGATCCCGGTGGCGCAGGCGCACAACGCGGCCCTGAGCCCCGACGGGCGCCACGCCTACGTCGCGTCACAGCAGCAAGGGGCGGCGGCGCTGGTGACGCTCGACCTCGAGTCCGGCCGTGAGATCGGCCGTCTTCCCCTCGACAAGACGCCGCGCGCGGTGGACGCGAGCCCGGACGGGCGCCGCGTCCACTTCACCCTTGCCGGCGTCGACGCCGTTCAGGTGCTCGACGTGGCGAGCGGCCGCGTGGTCGCGCAGATCCCGGTGGGGGCCTCGCCGCACCAGGCGCCCTTCACCCGCGACGGCCGGCTCGCGCTGGTGCCGAGCCAGGGGCCGGGCGAGCTGGCCATCATCGACATGGGCCGCGATGCCGTGCTCGGCACGGTGGCGGTCGGGAAGCTCCCGCACTGGACGGCGGCCAGCGTGGACGGCCGCGTCGCCTATGTCGCCAACGAGGGATCGAACGATATCTCGGTGGTGGACCTTCCGGGCCGGCGCGTGATCGCAACCATCGCGGTGGGGAATGCGCCGCGCAAGATCGCCGTCCAGCCGGGCGCCCCGATCGCGTCCGCGCCCGCGGCCCCGGCCGAGGCGGCGGCCGGCGGTCCCGCCGCGAAGACGGTGCGCATCGGCGATGTGGCCTACACCGATCACGGGACCCGCGACGTGACGGGGCGGCGCGAGGTCCATCTCGAGGCGGACGATTACTATTTCAAGCCCACCTTCCTGCGCGGCACGCCCGGCCAGACGGTGACGCTCGAGGTGGAGAACGAGTCCGGTACCCTGCACAACCTCAGCATCCCTGGGCTCGGGATCGACCGCGACCTGCCGCCCAGGGCGAAGCTGAAGCTCACGGCGACCTTTCCCGCCTCGGGGACGCTGGCCTTCCACTGCAAGCTGCACCAGGCGCTGGGGATGAATGGCCAGCTCAGGGCGGGCGGCTAGGCCAGCGCGGCGGGCAAGTCGAGGAGCGACCCGATCACCGCGGTGGCGGTGACGCCCCGGCGGGCCAGCTCGTCGTGGTCGGGGCGATAGGCGATGAAGGGAACGCCGCCCGCCTGCGCGGCGGCCCCGTCCACCCAGGAATCGCCCACGACCACCACGTGCTGCGCCTCGGGCCAGCGCGCGCGGATGACGCGAAGCCCGTCGGGGTCGGGCTTGAGCGCCCGCACGTCATCGCGTGTCACCACGAGGTCGAGGTGCGGGGCGAGCCCGAAGCGCGCGAGGACATAGTCCGCCACCACCCGGTCATTGTTGGTCCACACCGCGGTGGCGAAGCCGAGATCCTTCATCGCCCGGAGGGCGTCCATCGCGTGCGGGACCAGCTCGGCCAGCTCCATGGCGCGCCGCTCGTGCGCCACCGGGATCGCCATCACCTCGGTCTCGAGCTGCGGCGCCTCGCGCCGCACCACCGCGAGAAGCTCGGCCCCCGACCAGCGCAGCTCGCGCGCGGGCAGGCTGACGCCGCGCGCGCGGATCAGACGCTCCATCTCGCGCCCCACCGCCTTGAGGTCGAGCGGGGAGTTGACGAGCGTGTGGTCGAGATCGAAGACGCAGACGGGCAGGCTCACCGGCCCAGGCTATCAGAAGACGCCTCCGGGAACCGCTCTTGAGGGGCGAGTGTTCCGTGTGGGAGAATGCCCGCGATGACCCGTCGTCAACGGCTGGCCCTGGGATTCTCCGCGGCGCTTCTGGGCGCCGGACTGCTCGCCGGTCCGGCGGAGGCGCATCGCTCGACGTTCGTCCCCGCGGTCGACGTCGTCCCCGAGCCCGTGACGGTCACCGCCGACACCCCCGCCCCGGCGGATCTGGCCTGGAGGGCGGCGCCCGCCTCCATCGGGATCCCGTGGACCCTGCTGGGCGTGGCCGCCGGCGTGATCGTGGCCGGCGCGCGCCGGCCCCGGCGCAACCTGGCGCTGGCGCTGGTGCTGCTGGTCGGGCTCTTCGCCTTCGAGAACGGCGTTCATTCCGTCCATCATCTGAACGACTCAGATCGCGGCGAGCATTGCGCGGTGGCCTCGGCCTCCCAGCATGTCGCCGGGACCGAGGTGGATGGCGTGCTCGCGGCCGCCGCGCCCGCTCCGGCCGGCCCCGCCCTGGCTCTCCCCGGTCGCGTCACCCGCTCCATTCGCTCGCTCGGCGAGCCCGAAGGTCGCGCTCCCCCCGTCTCTCCCGCCTAGCCGTCCCGAATCCGCGCCGCGCTCCGCTTTCGTAGCTCCTGACGGCGCCCGTGCATCTCCGGTTCGGAAGCAGGAGGGAATCATCCGCTCGATGCTTGCTCGTATTGAGTTCATGCGACTGGGGCCGTTCGCCGCCTCGTGCGGGCTCCATGTGGTGCTCGTGGGGCTCGTCGTCACGGTGGTACCCGGCTGGGTGGCGCCGCTGCCGCCGGTGATCGACGCCCAGCTTATTGAGCCCGAACCGCGGCCGGCGCCGCCGGCGGTCCGTCCGGCCCCGCCGGCGCCGACCTCGCTCCCCCGCCTCGTCGAGGCGCCGCGGCCGCGGATCGAGGAGCCGAAGGTCGTGGAGCCCCCGAGCGTGCCGGCGCCCGCGCCCCCGCCTCCGCCCGCGGCCCCGCGCGAGACCTTGCCCTTCGCGGTCGCCGCCAGCGAGCCGGCGGCCACGCCCGCCGAGCTTCCGGCGGCGGTCGGACGTCCTCCCACGCCGGCGGCCGAGCCCGCGCCGCCGCCCGCGGTGGCGAAGGCCCCGCCCGACGACGGCATCACGCGCATGGCGGCGCCCACCGGCGGCTATCAGGTCCGGCCCGCCTATCCGTCCACGGCGCGCCGGCTGGGCGTCGAGGGCACGACCTTGCTGCGCGTCTATGTCGCCGCCGACGGGCGGGTCACCGATGTCCAGCTGGACCAGACCGCCGGCCATCCCGATCTCGACCGCGCCGCCACCGAGGCGGTGCGCCGTTGGAAATTCGAGCCCGGCCGCCGCGGCAGCGAGCCCATCGGCATGTGGGTGCGCTTGCCGGTGCAATTCGTCCTCAAGTGAAAGGGACGGGCCCGATGAGATACATCGCCGTCGTCGTGGCGCTGGCCCTGGCCTCTCCCGCCTGGGCGCAACCGGGATCGCCCACCTCGCCGCCTACCTTGCCGCCGGTGCGCGTGGAGGACACGCGGGTGCCCGACGAGCGCACCGCCACCCCCGATCAGGCGCGCGAGGAAATCGAGCGCACCCCCGGCGGCGTCGGCATCGTCACCCGGGAGCAGATCGAGGAGACCCGCGCGGCGAACCTCAAGGATGCGCTCGAATGGGTGCCGGGCGTGATGATCCGGCCGCGCTTCGGCGCCGCCGACGAGAGCCAGCTCTCCATCCGAGGCTCCGGCCTCCGGAACAACTTCCACCTCCGCGGCCTCAACGTCCTCATCGACGGCTTTCCCTATGGCAATGCCGACGGCTTCAGCGACTTCGAGTCGCTCGAGCTCCTGGCCACCAAGCGCATCGAGGTCTTCAAGGGCGCCAACGCGCTCCGGTTCGGCGGCAATACCATGGGCGGCGCCGTCAACCTGGTGACCAAGACCGGCGCCGACGCGAGCCTCTTCGAGTCGCGGGTGGAGGGCGGCTCCTACGGATTCTTCAAGGGCTATCTGGGCACCGGGCAGGTGTATGGGCCGTTCGACGTCTACGTGGGCCTGAGCGACACCGAGCTGGAGGGCTACCGGGACCACTCCGAGCAGGTGCGGCGGCGCATCTACTCCACCTTCGGCTACCGCTTCTCCGGCGGCACCACGGTGCGCTTCGACTTCGGCGTCGTGCGGAGCGAGGAGAACCTGCCCGGAGCGCTGACCCGCCAGGAATTCGACAACGACCCCAAGCGGGCCGATCCCGCCAACGTGGCCACGCGGGCGGCGCGGAACTACAACTACACGCGCGGCGCCGTCACGGTGCGGACGCCGCTCACGGAGGACCAGACCCTGGAGTGGGCCACCCAGCTCAACTACCAGGACCTCGACCACCCGCTCTCCTTCGCGATCATCGACGACACCACCTATGCCTGGAGCACCGAGCTCCGCTGGATCCTCGCCGCGCCGCTCTTCGGCCACGCCAACCGGCTCACGGTGGGCCTCCAGTACGCGGGCACCCGGCAGATCGACGTGAACTTCAACAACGTGCTGGGCAATCGCGGGGCCAAGACGAAGGACCAGATCAATGAGGCCACCAATATCGGCCTCTATGCCGAGGAGCAGCACGACTTCACGCCGGGCTTCACCGTGGTGCTCGGCGGCCGCGGCCAGTACGCGACCCGCGCCGTGCGCGACCGCTTCACCATGCGGGATGGCGCCGGCGACCGCGACGGCAACGACTCCGATGCGGTGGATTTCTTCTCAGTGTCGCCCAAGGTGGGCTTCATCTGGCGTCCGGCGAAGACCGTGCAGGTCTATGGCAATGCCAGCCATGCCTACGAGCCGCCGCTGCTCCTGGAGCTGACCGCGCCCGGCCAGGTCCAGGGCAATCTCAGCCAGCTCTCGGCCCAGAAGTCCTGGCAGCTCGAGGTCGGCACCCGCGGCACCATCGGCAAGCGCGTGGGCTGGGACGTCTCGCTCTACGACATCGAGCTGTGGGACGAGATCCAGAACGTCAACGTCCAGCCCTTCCCCTTCGCGCCCTTCACCATCCCGCGCTACCGCAATATCGAGCGGTCGCGGCACACGGGCGTCGAGTCGGGCGCTGACGTGGTGCTGGGCGAGGACATCGCTCGCCGGGTCGGGCTGGGGGATGTGGGCGACTCGCTCACCGCGCGGGCGTCCTATACCTGGTCGCGCTTCGTCTTCGTCAACGACGCGAACTTCGGGAACAATGACCTGCCGGGCGCCCCGCGCCACTTCGTGATCGCCGAGCTGCGCTATCAGCACGCCTCCGGGTTCTGGTTCGCGCCCGGCGTGGAAGTGGTGCCCCACGGCTACTTCGTCAACAGCGAGAACAATGCCCGCACCGAGGCCTACACGCTCTTCAACGTGCGGCTGGGCTACGACTACAAGCCCTGGAACCTCGGCGTCTTCCTCGAGGGCCGCAACCTGACCAACGCGTCCTATGCCTCATCCGTCCAGGTCGATGCCGCGAACCGCCGCTTCTTCGAGCCGGGCGACGGCCGCGCGGTCTATGGCGGCGTCCAGTGGAGGTGGAAGTGATGCACATCGCGCGCGCGTGGCCGGCCGTCCTGCTGCTCCTGCCCGCCGTCCTGCTGGTCCCGCGCACCACGGGGGGCGCCGCCGAGCTTCAGCTCGGTCCCCGCCGCGAGCTCACGCATCCCGGCAAGGGCCACGAGGTGCACGCCTCGGCGCCCGCGCTGGCGGTGACGTCCGACGGGACCCCGCTGGTGACCTGGGCCACCGAGGAAGGCCAGGACAAGCATGTCTACGTCGCGCGGATGGTCAAGGGATCGGCGGACTTCGTCTTGGTGCTTGAGGACAAGCGCGACTGGGACAACGCCGACCATCTCGCTGGGCTGTCGCTGGATCGGGCGCGGTTGTGCATCGAGCAACTCGCGGGATTGCACGCGTGGTCGAGTGAAGGAGGGAATGCCACTGTGCTGGAAGCGTTCCCGAGCATCGACACCCCCGATGGCCCGCGACCTGCTTGTCCCCGCGTTCGGGCCGGGCTGGGATATCTACCTTGACAAGTCGTCTCAGCCGGTGCCGTCGGCAGTCGCGGGCTTCGTCGAACGGTTCGCCGAGATGCATCACCGTTATGCGCGAGACACCGGGAATTTCAGCAGCACGCCGGGCACAGCCGCTCACATGATGTCCGCGCGCCT
>Ga0207689_10005505_pt1 | contig 11322 bp, 6 predicted proteins | sample KBSMisM52_FD_184312 | JGI IMG/M metagenome (GOLD analysis project Ga0207689, IMG submission 184312) | Miscanthus rhizosphere microbial communities from Kellogg Biological Station, Michigan, USA - KBS Miscanthus M5-2 (SPAdes) (version 2) | ecosystem: Host-associated > Plants > Roots > Rhizosphere... | reverse complement strand
AGCAGCACCATTGGACCGATGGTCGTCAACCGCGACGAAGGGCATGGCGTCGGTTATGCCGGAACGATTCCTCCCGGCAGCGCAGTTGTTTTTACTGAAGAGGGTCGCGTCACCCTCGACGGCAGCGATGTCACTTCCTTTGCGTTTTCCTGGAAGGGCGCCTGTTTCGCAGGGTCGGATGAACGGGAGACGGATTTTGTTTTTGACGGCGCCGGTGTAACCGGCGATAGGCGAGCCAACTTCGCGGTGACCACCCCGGACGGCGCCTTTGACCCGGACTTTCTCTTTCCTCACAGCGGCGAAGATTTACCGATGCCCGGTGTCGACGTCGGCGAAACGCGCTTCGCTTTTTTTATCCAGGAGGCTCACTTTTCCAAATTGGAATCGGAAGAAGGAACTGAACATGTATTGCGGGTCGCCCCACGAACGGCGGTGGGCTTTCTCGACAGTTCGGTGTTTGCCGCGCCGGCAAATGAGGTCGCGCCTGATTCCGCAATCGTTTCTTTGTCGTGGCTCGAACGCCGGGCCTTTTGTGTGCGACTGCTGATCCCGCGACGATTTCGCGGCTTAACGCCTGACGATACTGACGGCGTGCAAACCCGCCAGCGCGTGGTCCAGGCAGTTAAGCGTTTTCAGCCCGCCGGCGTCGAAGTGCGCGTGGAATTCGAAGACGATCGCTGGTTAATGGGCGGAGGAACGTTGAACGCTGGAGATTCAATCGATCCGATTGTACAGCTGCGCTCGGGGACGATGTTGTGGTCGGCTCCGGCCTAAGCAATGGTGGAGAGGAACTTATGGCAATCAACCCAAACATCCCAAAGACAGTTAACGCCGGCGAGCCGGTGACAGCGGAAGGCTGGAATGTAATCGTCAATGGCATCATCGCATTGACCAATTACCTCAACAGCACCGAAGCCTCCAGTCTGCAAGTCTCGCTGGCAAACGTCGGGTTGGCGTTGTCGTCGGCGCGAGTGACTGCTACCCGGGGCGACGGAGTGATCTTCCAGGCAGTGTCGCCGGTGGCGCCAGCGGACACTTTTGTTTTTTCCGGACTTGCGCCTGGCCCGTACACCCTTCGCGCGGAGGCTCCGGGTTTCGATGCGGCCACCAAATCGATCACCTCGCCATCAGCCGAAGTGGTTTCTTTAACGCTGACACCCAACGGTGCTTTTATGCCCGCTGTGTTCGGCGCTCCGCTTCAGGCCGCGCTGCAGCAGTTAAAAAACGCGAACATTGCCGTGTCGCGAATCATCGACGTGGCCGGCCGCGACGTTGCTCCTGCAAATCCAGGTGCCGATAACGACAACTCGCCGGTGCTGGCCCAAATCCCAGCCGCCGGACAACCGGTGGCGCCTGACGGCAACGCGCAACTGGTGATCGCCACTTCATTGCAGGTTCAGTCCTCAGTCGAAATTCCGTCTCTGGCCGGCTTGACACTCGCTGAGGCGCAGAAAGCGCTCGAAGGACTTGGTCTGGTGCTTGGCAAAGTTGTAACCAAGCAAAAGGCTTCATAGAAACGCGATCGAACTAATAGGAGGAAGTTTCAATGGCAAACTTTGATTTAACCGCCGGGGCCAGGACGTCTGCCAAGGCATCGACGCAGTTCATCGATATCAGCGACAAGCCGACCAAAGCCAAGGTAGTGCGCGAGGGGTTTGAGGTGCCGCACGTCACCCTCGACGAAAAGAAAACCAGCTTCGTGCTCGAGAACCTGCCGACTGTAATACCCCGGTTTTCGCCACGGGTTGTTTCGCAGAGTATTCCTCCCGGAACCAAAGTCACTCCCGGCACAGTGGTGGATCTGATACTCGCTCCGAAGGACGTGATTCCGTTTGATATTTTTGACAACGTTCATGCCGATCTCAAGGCAAAAGCGCTTAGTCATGTTGACGACGTGGTTGAAAACGTCGCCGTCCGCGAAGTGCTTTTGCGACACGACACGGCGAGCGAAGTCACCGTGGACGAAAAACAGTTACTAATTACTGAGTTTCAGAAAAAAGGCGTCACCGTTAACGAAGCCGATTCAACGCGGACTTTCGCCAAAGCTTTCGACAGCGTTCGCGGTGCGGCTGCTTTCAGATAGCACGGAAGAATCATGGCAATCATCTCTGGACGCGACACGTTGTTCGTCAACCGTGGGTTTTCCGAGAACCTGCTGGTGGTCGCGGGTGTCCGAGTCTTCGGCGCTCAATTGACCACCGACGGCATCTCGTCTTTCACACTTGACGTCACGCTCGCCCGCAATGCGCTGGTTCGTAAGTACGACCTTGTGGTTAACGCCGATCGCGCCAACGCGACGGTGGTCAACGCCGTGGCCCAGGTTCGGGCGACGGCTTCGACGGCGAGGCATCTCGGCGGTCGCGGCATGGCGATCGTTCTCGACTTTGGGACTCCGCGAACGATCAGCGGCGTGAGCGTGCCATCGGGGATGACCATTGTGCAGATCACACCGTGGATGGGCACGGCCTTTGGACCGGCGCCGGTCTTCAGCGGAGGTTCGCAAGAGACTGCGATTCTATCTTCGGAAGTGCGGACGGAAAGGCTGCTCGTTGAAGCGACCGGCTCAAAAAGCGGCGATGAGCTGGCGGCGGAAATGGCGGTGGTTTTGCCTGAAGCTCCGTCTGATCTTGAAATAAGAATCGACGGCGGCGCGCCCGTGGTGACGCTGTCTGGGCCAGCCCAGCCAGGCCCTGCCACTGCTTTATCTGACGATGCCTGGAATCGGGATGGCGAGCGGATCGTCCATCTGGCTGAGGCGCTTGGAAAGTTGACCGGCGATCCCACCAAGTCGGAAGAGGTCACTTTCAAAGTTGTGCTGACCAGTCGCGTTCCGGGCAAGCTTAGTATGCGGCTCGCTGAGCCGCCGGTCCTAAGTTACGTCCGGCGCGTGACCTTTAGTGGAGACACCAGTAAAGAGCTTTCATTTAGCGACGAAGGGACCGAGGACGTTCCGCTCGAGAGCCTGCCGGCACCAATAGCAATCGAAGAAATCAGTTTCACCGCAGCGGGGACGTTGCCTCCCGAACGGGCCATCCCTCCGGTCGGACCAAACGATGCCGACCTCGCTGACCTGGTGCTCGATCCGGATCGGGCCGTCTGCGTTCGCTTGAGATCGACAACCGGCCTTTCCGAACTTACCGGCATTCGTCTGCCTCTACGGGCCGGCAGCGGCGGGGCAGAAATACGCGTGCTGCTCTGGAAGAACAAGGAAGGAAGTAGCGAGCCACTTGAGCCGATGCCGGGCGCGGTGAGTGAGCCGGTCGAGTTAGCGGCGGGAGATAAGGAAGCCTGGACCACGTTCTCGTTCAAGAAGGCCGTCGCGATCACTGCCCAGAATCCACCCTGGGCAGTCCTGACGGTATCGCGTGGTGAAGTCTCCTACAGTCTTGGCGCCAGCGCCGGCGCTACCGATCCGCTGGACCAAAATGTGATTAAACGCGGGGCGCCAACCGGCCCCTTCAAACCCTTGCCGCTACTGTTTCAGTCGGGAACCACCGGATTCGGAAGCGTGCGCGGGCGCATGCGCTTGATCGGTCATGCGTTGAAGGATGTGCCGGTGGCCCCCTTAATTGTCAGCATTGTTTCGGATGAGTCGGCGGTTGAAGTGACGCCGGTCACCAAGGGCGCCTTCGCCAGTTTGGCCTTTCCGCCTGCGTTAGCGGTCTCGTCTCCGGTTCTGCGAGCAATCAGTCGCAGCCCGGGAAACGTCACCTTAAGAGATATTGACGTCGTTTCAACGACCTGAGGAGTTGAGGTAAGTCCACATGGCGAATGATGGCAGGACTCAGTTTTTAGACGGGCTGCGTGTAACGGCGGACCACATGCAGCACATGCAGGACCGGTTGCGCGAGGCCGTGGTTGACCTGCGCCGCACCGTCGGCTTAGGACGCATCGCCTGGGGATTGCATGTCGAAACAAATGATGGCGCAGTCTCAATTCAACCGGGTGTTGCCTTTGCGCCGAGTGGTGTCCGCCTCAATATCGATGCTCCCGCAAGCGTAAACATCCCCGATGGAGGCGGCCCGTGGCGCGTGGTACTCAGAGCGGAAGAAAGCGACCGCGAATCACTACGCGTCGGAAATCAAGCGACCTTGATCGCATTGATTACTACGGCTTCGGTCGAGGACGATAACGATTCGGAAATTGGATCGGATGCTCTCGAGATCGCCTCAATCACAAAGAAGAATGCCGGATTCAAAGCTGAACAAGATTCGGCCCTTTTCGTTGCCGCTGGAAATCATAGTCACTCCGGCAATTTCGTTCAGGACGAATTTGGTCACTGGCATTACGACGGCCCGAAGCTGGCTGGCAAGGCTGGAGATAAAGGAGACGAGGGCGAGAAGGGCGACAGAGGTGATCGCGGCGAACCCGGTGAACCCGGCGCCAAAGGTGACAAAGGTGATCCCGGTGAGAAGGGTGACAAAGGCGACGCGGGCGCTAAGGGCGACAAGGGTGATCCGGGCTCAAAGGGCGATAAGGGTGACCCAGGCGCGAAGGGCGACAAAGGCGATCCGGGCGTCAAAGGTGACAGGGGTGATCCGGGCGCGAAGGGCGATAAGGGTGACCCGGGCCTCAAGGGCGACCAAGGTGATCCTGGCACTAACGGCGCCAAAGGCGATCCCGGCGTCAAAGGCGACAAGGGCGACAGAGGCGATCAGGGTATCGGTCTCGACAGGGATTGGCCTTCGATCAAGAGCGTGTCCTGGAAGCAAGCGAACGTACAGACGAACCAAGAAACTCTGGGCACACTCTCCGGACTTCGCATCATCCTCACTGAAGCGTTACTGCCGGCAGTAATCGAACAGCAGCCGCAGGTGGTCGAGGTTTGGTTTGAATCAGATCTCAGGCTGGTGCTACCTAACGCAACCGCGCCGTTTCTGGTGCCGGCGCCCGGGCCAATGACAGTGATTCATGGCACGTCGAAGCTTGATTCAAACTTCATCAGTTGGAGTGTCACGGATAACCCGTTCCATCTCAACCGCACGCTGAATCCTGGTGGGAAAATCCTGATACGCGTCCACTGCGGGCATTTGTTCGCCGCCGATAAGCGACCATTCTCGGCCGCATTGGATGTGATCACCGGGATTCCAACTTTGCATGCTCCCGGTGGAGTTTTCGAAAGCTGGTTCTTCGTCAGATTGGCGAGTTAAGGCTGGACGGTTGTAGACACTATCAATGTTTGATCCGCCGACTTGCCGAATCAAGACTGATTAGCTCAAAAGGCGGGCAGCAAATGTTTCGCTAGGTTTTTTTGAAGACTCATGAGCCTGCAAACCGATTTAAGTTCGAGGCTGGATACTACGGCGCTGGTTACGAATCTGCTCAGCGGATTGAGTTCGGTCTCCGGAGACATGAACAACGTCACGGTTCCCGCTAACGTCGATCAGCTTTCTGACACGCAAGCGAGAGCCGCTGCGGTAGACACGTCCGGACTCGACCCTGTAGTTGGACAGATAATCGCCGGACTCAGGCCGCTGCTTCAATCGCTTCCCGCTGCGAGCGAGCTGCTCAGTCCGTTGACTACCAGTCTGGATCTGATCGAAGGCGGCTTAATCTCCGTCGACTTGCCGCGGCAACTCGAGAATCTCTCGACGCGGCTCGGTGATGTGCTGAAAGGTCCGCGGGATGAAGGGTTCATCGGCATCCTGGTCAGGTTTGCCGAGATTTTGGCTGCCGCTCCAGAGCAAAATGAGTTCTCCAAACTATTAGATAGCCTCTTCGAGATCGCCGGCGGCAATCGTCCCACTTGTTCGATCCCGTTCTCAGATATTGGTCCCGCCCTGCGCAGCGGTGTTTTGACACTCGGGGGGCTGATGAGTCTTGAAACGACTTTGGCTGAGGCTGAGCAGCTGACTACCTTGATGGCCGTGCAGTTGGATGCTGCTGAAGTCAACGCCCGACGCGAAGCGCTGGTCGCCTGCATTACCGGGCAGGCGGTTCCGCTTCCGCAGTTCATCTCCAGCATCGATGTCGGCAATCCGATCGAGGTGCAGTCAGCGGCCTCGGCCATTGCAAGTTGCTCCCAGCGCTTGACGGACCTGACTGATTTCGTCAGTCGGGGCAGCGCCTTTGGCGAAGCTACGCTGCTTTATTTGGACCTGCCGCGTCTGCAGGAGTCAGTCAACCGCAGCGCGGGATTAGTCCGAAATGCTGACCTTGGTCCGCTCGAGCGAACGCTGCGATCGATCCAAAGCTGCGTCGCTCCAGTTTTGACCGTCGATCTATCCGGCACCCCAACGTTCACGCTTGAAAGTTTGTTGACCTTAATCGAAGGGCGCGTCTCAGAAATCGCCGCGGGAATCAGCGCCTTCGATTTCAGTCAAATCACCGATCCTTTGACCGCCGGTCTCGCGACCGTAATCGCAATTCCGCGAAAACTTGATGCTGCCATTAGCGAGATCGTAATAAACATTCAGTCGGCACTTGGGCGACTTCGGGACGCTGTTGCGGCCCTGCCAATTCAATCCATAGGCAATGCCATCCGTCAGATGCTGCAGCCGCTGACGCAGGCATTGGAAGTTATCGGGGGCCTGGTAGATACGATCAAAGCGGCCCTCGGCGTGGCGGTTGAAGCTTTAAAAGACGGATTGAATGCGGCCGAAGGAGTGGTCGACGACTTCAAGCAGGATGTCGAGGCCCTGTTTAAAGCGGCGGCAACTTTCATTGACGGATTAAAACTCGATCAGGTGCTGGTCAATGTTGCTGAGAACATTAAAGCTTTGACTGCACTAATCGAGAAGGCCCAGATGAAACCTTATTTCGACACGGCGGTTGATGCGATCGACGGCACCACCGGCGTTATCGAAAATGTGCCGTTCAGTCTGCTTCCGGATTCAATGGAGCAGGAAGTTGCCGACGCGATACGCCCGGTCAAAACAGTGGACCTCGAGAATCTCAAGGGTGAGATCGAGAGTCTGCTACAGATTGGGCCTGACGGTAAGTTTGAATTGCGGCCTGACATCGAAGCCGCGGTTGCGGACATTCAAGAGAAATATGATGCCTTGATCGAGGAACTCAAACGATTGGATCCGAATCTGGTGGTCCAACGAATCGATGTCGAACTGAAGAAGTTCGCGGAAAAAGTCGCGGCCATCAGTCCGCAGGTTGAACTACAGCCCGTGCAGGAGGCAATCGAGCGGCTGCGCAACACCATGGCTGCTTTCGATCTGAACGCAAGCCTGAAACCGCTGCGTGATGCGTTTGATAGCTTGCTCGAAGAAGCTGAAAGATATTCACCCGCACAGCTGATCAGCCCGTTGGAAACGCGGCTTGACACGGCGCGGGATGAATTGATCGAAGTCACCCGACTGCGCGACGCCAACCAATACCTGGAGTTGCTCACGACTTACGCGACCGAGTTAATGGCCATACTCGATCCGGCGCAACTGAAACCGCAGATTGAGAGAGCTATGCAAGAGACGGTGGGATTGTTGGATGAATTTCCGCAATTTCAGTTTGGCGGCGGCTTCGGCACTCTAATTACCTCGCTCCTTACGGGCATGGGTTTGCACGTCAACCCGCTCGCGTTCGAAAAGGTTCTCGAATGGCTTCAGGGAACACCGGGCACTGCCTTTCTCACCACTCGCTCGCGCCAGTTGGCCGAGTCCATCGCGGTAACCCGCGCCGCGGTCGCTGCTTTTGATCCGGCGGAACTGGCCACCGTTTTGGCGCCGCATGTCCAGGCGCTTACGGCCGCGCTGGCGCGATTGCCCGCCGGCCCGGAGCGCACGTCACTGCAAGAGGAACTGGGCCGGCTTGATCTGAACAGTGCCCTCGGCAACCTGGCAAACAACCGGGCCCGCTATCTGGAACGCCTTGCCGACGCTGAAGCAGTTGCCCAGAACCTCAGTCGCACCGGACTCTCGGAGGTTGACGTTAAGATCGTTCAGTTAAGCAACAGTTTCGCCCCGCTGGCGCCGCTGAGAAATCTGTTGGCCGAGATTCTTAGTCATCTGGGAATCACAGGGCTTGACCAGGGGCTTGGCGAAGTCTTGCGACGCCTCCTTGCGGTCGCTACGCCAAAGCGTTTAGCGGATATCCTTGCGCCAGTCTATGACGCGCTGCGCTCAAGAATCCTCGATCTGGTCAACGCCGTGATCAATCCGATCAAGCAAGGCATCAGCGATCTGCTCGCGACCATCGACAAATTGGATTTGACTCCCTTGCGCGAAGCCGTCGATACGGTCTTTCAAGACGCTATTCAACAGATTCGCAGCCTGCACCCGGACGCACTGCTTGCCGATGTGGTTACCGCTTTCGAACAGGCCAAAGCCAAAGCCCTGAGCTTTAATCCATTGGCCGACATTGAAACCGTGCTTGCGGAATTGCGGGACACCACCACCCGCGTGCTCGGCAAACTAAGCGCTGCCGAGATCATGGCAACGCCGGTTCAGATTTATAAAACCCTCATGGGTTTGTTTGAACAACTCGATCTGAATGCGTTACTGCAGCCGTTGTTCGATCTGTTGGACACCATTGCCCGGCAAGTTCACGACGGCCTGACTGAAACAGTCGACTCCTTCAGCCGCTTACAAGATGCTCTGCCGGATACGGTCGGTTCGACTTCAGTGTCGGCCGGCGCCCAGGCGAGCGTGGGATAGAAATCGATGCCGTCTGTACTTACTCACAAATCGATCATGTTATTGGCGCGTGAGCGCATAGCGCAGATCCGTGACGCGCTCGAGGCCAAGAGAAACACGTCCGGCGTTGTTCATACTGATCTCGAGGCGAAAATCCTCGATCTCGCCAGGCAAACTCATCAAATGTTGAGCGAACCCCCGCACCCAACAACCCAACTCCCGGGACCGCCTTATGTGCGACCGTTCGGCGAGGGAGTTTCCAAGTTTGCGGTGATGGGCGCGATGGGACCGGACATCACCGCTTTTTCCGGGCTCTTCGCTCCGGGACAAGCCTATCTGTTTGACACGATACATAAGGGTAATCCGGACGGGCACCGCGAGATGGTAGCGGCCGGCACTTGCGAGTTTGCAATTGAATTCTGGCGGCGCGCCTCAGTCGCGATCACGGCCGAGGCGGAGCTGAAGAAGATCCGGGCATACGTGTTGGGCCATCTTTGTCATCTTGCCGGCGACATTGTTTCTCATCCATTTATCAATGACCTGGAATGGCATCAATCCAGCGCTGCGCAATCCAAGTTGGACCATCAGGACGGCGAGGTGTCGCATGACGCATCGGTGGCGCAGAAACTTTTTCGACGCCGCGGCACTCGCGAAGGCGCGGCCTGGGACGCCTGGTGGCCCACAGTCGATGAGGTCCCGCGACAATTCTTCTCGGCCTATGCTGACACCTTCGAAGAAATTTATGTGCGCGTTCGACGCCGCACCGGCTTTACTGAATTCGAGGATCGCCTTCGAGACCTTGCGCCTCCATCTCTGACCCCGGATCTGATTAAGGACGGCTACACGGCTTACCGCAATGGCATTGTTTCAATCGGGTATGGATATGGCGCCGGGCATTATTTCGGATTATTGTTGCCGATCACACTGCCGCTATTTGCCCTCCCAATAATTGCCGCAGCCCTGCCCCACTCAAAGCAGTTTTTCAACGACCCCAACCCTGACTTGTCCAACTTAAGGTCGTGGTTCGATTTGCTGCTGTTGCCCGTTGCGTTCGGTAGCTTCGCTGGGTTGTTCTACGGTGGTTGGGTCGCCGGCCTCAGCACACAAGGGGTCGAAACACGTTCGGGACTCGGTATAGTTTCGTCGGTAGTCTCACTAATGTTGAGCCTCATAGGCGTATTTAGCATTAATGATGGAACCATACCTGACTGGCTCAGATTCCTGATGATCGCGGCGCCGTCGGTGATCGCAAGTATTCATTCGATCATTGGGTTAGTCGATGCACTTGATAAAGACAGGAAAGATTTCCGTTACCGTGGAGGCCTGTCGCTAATCTTTGGCGCGCCGGTGGTGATATTCCTGGTGGCAGCTTTAGTGATCTTTCTGATTTACACAGTTGTTTTCAAGAAGCTGTTCGGCTTGTCAGATCGCGGATTCTCCAGCGTGGCGTTCTGGATCGCGACTGGTATCTGGGTCCTGGGCCTTCTCGTTCTCGCAATTTGGTTATCATTTTTTCTCCGTGATGTGAAGATTCCCGAGACGCCTCAGTTTCCGGTTGAAAAGCGCCATCACGTGCGTTTGTTTGACGATATGACGCTGTACACCGAGCCCGGTATAACCGCGCCGACTCTGGCGCAGAGTTTCTTTCCGGCGGGCCGAAGAAAATTACTCAAACTTCATTGGACAGGCGCGGGAGACCTCTTCATTCGCTCGGATCGATTCCAACTTGTTTTCAGCTTCTTCGAGGATGGTCGGAACCCACAGTTTGTGCCCGCGCCGGTCGCGCCGATGACCCTGGTCGAGTTTATCCACTTGCTGGAAAGTCGCGTGGTGGATTCCGCCGGCGCCACTGGTAATTTGAAAGCCGATGTATTTTTCCCCCGCGATATCGATTATGAACTGCCGGCCGGCGCGGTTTTCGCTGACCATGGCGACCGCGAGGATAGTGTCGCAAAGCATGACGAGGAAGCTGCCAAGTTCAAGAAACTGGCAAGGACAGCAGCAGCCAGCGACTATTTTATTTTTCACGCCCCCAAGCCGGCCCAGTCCATCCGGTTCGGCAAGAACGGGCCCTTAAACAATCCTTTCGGCGTTGGTGAAGCAGCTATTCGTCTGGACGAAGATCAGAACGGTTATCAATATGTTTTCGATCCAGTCACGACGGGTGACAGCGAAACCATTATGTCTTTGGCCGCGGACCTGGCTGCGCTGTTGTGCCTCGGCGGAGCTTCGCACATGGGAGCTGCGGCGCCCAATGCTCAAATCCATCAGGTATTCCGCAACTGGTGTTTGGACCGACGCCGCGAAAATGAATGGCGGATGTTGGTAGCCGGCGGCGCGTTCAGCGAAAAGGGCGGTCAACCGGACAGATTTGATCCGTTGATGCTGCGGCCGACTGATCCGGTCGCTTACAGGTCACGTCTAGCCACGGCTTCGGCGGCCGTGGTCGAAGAAGGAGAACGCACCACCCGCGAGATGGGCTGGGTGCCGCTCCTGCGTCAATGGCTTGATATGACGCAACGGCCCAACAGTGATCCCCTGGCCGAGACCCGTCTTAATCCGGCAAATCCGACCAATCATGCCCTCAGTCGCGGGTTGGCCTTCCTGCTCGATATGTCTGATCCAGTTCGTGTTTGAGGAGACTGTGACGAATCATGGCCGACGAGGATGACGAGCGGCTCGATAGCGCGGATGGCGGCGACCCGTCCCGCCGCGTCGAGCGGGACGGCGATCCGCGGATCGC
>Ga0207689_10005504_pt1 | contig 11324 bp, 11 predicted proteins | sample KBSMisM52_FD_184312 | JGI IMG/M metagenome (GOLD analysis project Ga0207689, IMG submission 184312) | Miscanthus rhizosphere microbial communities from Kellogg Biological Station, Michigan, USA - KBS Miscanthus M5-2 (SPAdes) (version 2) | ecosystem: Host-associated > Plants > Roots >... | reverse complement strand
CCCCCCGCGGTGACCGCCAACAGCGCGAGCAGCAGCAGGACGCCGACGACGAGCGCGGGCCGATTCACGCGGCGAGTGTGCGGCCGCGCCAGGCCAGCACCCGACGCCCCGCATGGGTCAGCAGCACGTAGCCGTAGCCGAACAGCAGAACCACGATCGAATAGAAGATGAGCACACCGGCCCACGGCTCCGCGCTCGCAGTCCACCAGCGGACCAGGAGGAGGTAGACCGAGAATGGGAGAAGGAACAAGATCGGCGTGATCCACGACACGCGCCGGTACCGCGCCGCCGGCTCCCCGGCGAGCCACCAGAACAGCGCGGCCGCGAAGGGTACGTAGGCCGGCCACGCGATCCCCGAGACATAGAGCAGGATCGTGACCCGATCGAGTAGACCGAGGGTCGGCTCGTCCCGGTAGAACAGGTGGGCGATGAACGGGAACACCACCGGCAAGGTCGCGGCCCAGCGGTAGTACGTGACTTCCCTCATCGCTCCTTCACCTTGCCACGCGCGGGCCGAAGGACCGACACGAAAAGAGCTGATTCAGGTCGGTCGAGCAGGCCGGTCCCCTCCCGATAGCCGAGACCGTCCGTGAAGGAACCATCGCGTGACGCGGCGCTCGGCGCCGCGCGAGTCGACTTCGCGTGCGTCGATCTCCAGAACCGCGAAGCCAAGCTTTTCGAGAATCCGCGCGGACGCCGGATTGTCACGCAGAGTCGTGGCTCGGACTTCGAGGGCGCCCAGGGCATCAATGGCAAATTCGACCAGGAGGGCGGCGAGCTCGGTACCGAAGCCCCGACCCCAGAACGCGGGGAGGACCGAGTATCCGATCGTGGCGATGCCGGGTGACTCGGTATGCCGGCGCGCGCCGCCGAGCGCGATCGGATCGCCACCGGTCCGGAGCACGGCACCGAATCGGCAGTCGCCCCCGGGCCCGGTCCGGCAGAACTCGCGCGCCTCCTCGATCGAGATCGGCCCTTGGATACGGAGCAGGGTCCGCGTGACCCGCGCGTCGGCATAGAGGAATTGCACGAACGCGGCATCGCCCCCATCGAGCCGACGAAGCTCGAGCCGAGCGGATCGCAGCGGCTCCGTCGGTCTCACTCGCCGTCCGCCGAACGCCGAAGTTCGGCGGCCGCGTGAGACGCTACCCCGCGCGCCGCGGGGAATATTAGAGCGGTGTGCCTGGGTCGCGCACGCGATATCGTATTGCAGTCTGCTGCAACTGCTTGTTGGCGGCAGGCACAACACGCATACCTCTTATACGAAGGTATGTACGAGGATTCCTTCGTGCTCATTGGCTCTCGGTAGCAGAGTCTCTATTGGCTTGAAAGCGGCGTACTTGACGCGCTCTCGATCGTTGACATCAAAGGCATAGTTCAGACAGCCGTGACCGTGTGTAAACCCCACATTCATGGTTGCGTCACCAATCGTCATTCCGCGGTACCGGCCCCAAAATGAATACGGGTACCTACCGCGATTCAGAGGTCCATTCACCACAACCACTACGTGACCATGCCGCGGGGCCTGCAAACCAGCAATGACAAGGTCCCCGGCGGCGGCGCTCTCTTGCGCGGCTACTCCGTTCGGAAGCCTTTTGCCAAAATCAAGTGATGCGACTATTGCGTTGGCGTCACCGACGATAAACACTCCACAAGCGTTCGCAACAGCTCGCACAAACCAGAGCAGTCATTTGAGAACAACGCGATGTTGTGCTGGCATACGGCGATAATGTCGCGCGAACTCATAACCTAGCCCTCCCCGCGGCTATCGCCTAGCGCCGATGATTAGCAGCCGGCCGCTCTGGACGGGTCCGCGGGCGGATCACAGTGAGACCTCGCCCGCACGCGAGGAATGACTACGGGAGGTCTCTCGCGAGTCTCGCCTTCAGTCGAGGCCCCAGGTGCGCACCTGCTGGGGCACCACGCGGAACATCACGCGGTCCGCGGGCATCGTGCGGCCGCCCCAGTAGTTCTCGAGGTGCGGGTGGTACTTGTCGACGATGCGGGTGACGAGAGCGCGGCGCTCGGGCGTGTCGGCGAGGAACTCGGCGCGCCCGCGGATCGCGACGCCCTTGATCTCGGCGCCGCGCGAGCCGCTCTCCGCGACGATGTGCAGGCGCGGATCCCGGCGCAAATTGCGGACCTTCTGCAGGTTGTCCACGCTGATCAGGGTCAGGGCCGCCGGATCGTGGAGGAACCACATCGCGGTGACCAGGGGCGAGCCGTCCGGCTTGATGGTGCCGAGGACGACGATGTCCTTGGTCGCCAGGTACTGCTGGATGCGCGGGTCGTTGAAGGTCACGGGGCGATCCACACTTTCATGAAGGTGTTGTTGTCGTAGGTGGTGAGGCCGGGCTTGTAGTTGCGGAGCTTCTTGTCCTTGAAGAACCAGCCCTCGACCCAGCCCACCGCGACGGAGGCGTGGTCGCCCCGGGCCAGCAGGTAGCGCTGCAGCTCCCAGTAGAGCTGCTTGCGCTTTTCGCGGCTGGACTCCTTCAACGCGCGGTCGGCCAGCTCGTCCACCTTCGGGTCGGAGTACTGGCCGTAGTTGCTGCCCGATTCCGTGGTGTAGGAGATGTGGAAGACGCCGGAGGGCTCGTTGACGTCCATGGCCCGGTCCTGCGTCGCGATGATCGTGAAGTCGCCCTTGCCGAAGGCGGCGTATCCCGCCGCGCTCTCGTGGGTCTTCATGGTGCCGCGGATGCCGATCCGTCGTAGCTGGGCCAGCACGAGCTGCCCGCGGTCGACGTAGTTCCCGACCTGCCGCACCGCCATCTCGACGTCGAGGCCGTTCGGGTAGTGCTTCTCCACCAGCTTCTTGGCCTCCGCGATGTCCTGCTCCTTGGGCTGGCGGCAGCCGGGCGCCTTGGCGACCTCGTCGAGCGGCAGCGCGAAGTCACCCACCAGCTTCGGGTCCAGGATCGCGCAGGGCACGCCCGCGCCCTCCAGGGCCTTGGCCACCAGCTCCTGGCGGTCGATGGCCAGGTTCACCGCGCGGCGCAGGTCGGGGTTGTCGAACGGCGGCTTCTTCGCGTTCAGATAGATGAAGAAGACGGTGTTGATCGGCGCCTGGTAGATGTCCACGTCGGTACGCGCGCGGGCCAGCTCGTCGGCCTGCGTCTTCCGCATGGGAGGCCAGGCGTCCCACAGCATGATCTTCGACGCCTTGGCCGCCGCGAGCTGCGTCGGCCCGCCCACCAGGATGTACTGCTTCACCCCGTCGAGGTACGGCAGCCCGGGAATGAAGTAGCTGGGGTTTTTCTCCCACTCGATCACGCTGCCGCGCTCGTACTTCTTGAACTTGAACGGCCCGGTGCCGATCTGGGCCTCGGCCGCGTTCAGGTCGCCGTACTTGGCGAGGACGTGCTTGGCGGCCACCCGGCACCACGCCGACGCGATCGACGGGATGAACGGCGCCGCCGCGAACTTGAGCTTGAACTCGACGGTATTGGCGTCCACCGCCTCCACGCTCGCCACCATCGGCTTGAGGGAAGCGCCGCACTTGGGGCTCTTGAAGTCGGGGTTGAGCACTCGGTCGAAGGTGGCCTTCACGTCGGCCGAGCTGAACGGCTGGCCGTCGTGCCACTTCACGTTCTTCCGCAGATGAAACGTATGCGTCTTCCCGTCCGGCGAGACGGTCCAGCGCTCCGCGAGATCGCCGATCACCTTGCTCGGCTCGTCCGGATCGTACTGGAGCAACCCGCTGAAGATGCCCGCGGTGGCCTGCTGGACCACGAGGGGCGACTCGGCGTGCACGTCGAGGCGGCCGGGATCGCCGTAGTCGAACCAGTTGAGGACGCCGCCCAGGCGGGGCTTCTCCTGGGCAACCGCCGGCGCCGCCGTCACGATCCCGAGCGTGAAGAGCAGCGCGACGGTCGTGGCCGCGAGGCGAGTGAGTCTCCGGAGGCTCATCGTCATGGCTATCGCTCCTTTGCGATCCGCGGCTACCCGAGGCCGCCGCGGAGGCGTGGATCCGTCAGATCGCGAATCGAGTCGCCGAGCAGGTTGAGTCCGAACACGGCCAGGCTGATGGCCAGTCCGGGGAAGAATACCATCCAGGGCGCGGTTTCCAGTGCCTGGATCCCCGCGGTGAGCATGCCGCCCCACGACGGCTCATCGGGCGGCGCCCCCGCGCCGATGAAGCTGAGCGACGCCTCCACCACGATGGCGTAGGAGATGTTCGTGGTGACGAGCACGATATAGCTCGCCATGCAGTTCGGGATCAGGTACCGGAAGATGATGCGGCTCTGCGAGGCGCCCGCCGCCTGCGCCGCCTCGATGAAGGGCGTCGCGGCCACCCCGAGGGCGACCGAGCGGATCGTCCGGGCCGCGGTGGGGGTGAGCAGGATCACGAGGGCGAGGATCACGTTGTTGACCGACTGGCCGAGCGCGGCCATCAGCGACAGCGCGAGGATGATGGGCGGCAGCGCCATCAGGCAGTCCACCACGCGCTGGCTGCTCGTGTCGCTGGCGCCGCCCAGGTACCCGGTCACCGCGCCCCACAGCGCGCCCAGCGTGACACCGAACAGCACCGAGACCACGCCCACGTAGAGCGACAGGCGCGCGCCCCAGATCACGCGGCTCAGCAGATCGCGACCGAGCTGGTCGGTGCCCATCGGGAACTCGCGGCCCGGCGCCACGTACGGCGCGAACGCGGCGTCCTTCGGCCCGTGCGGGGCCAGCGCGGGCGCGAGCAGCGCCACCAGGATGAGCACCAGCACCACGAGCGCTCCCGCCGCGCCGAGGGGCTGTCCGGTGATGAAGCCGGCGAGCGCCCGCCTCACGCGTACCGGATGCGTGGGTCGAGCCACGCGTAGAGGAGATCCACCGCGAGGTTCACGAGGAGGAAGACCAGGGCCATCAGGAAGATCATGGCCTGCACCGCGGGATAGTCGCGCTGGCTCACCGCCTGGATGAGCGCGTTGCCCATGCCCGGCACCACGAAGATGATCTCCATGATCACGAGCCCGCCGAGGAGGCGCCCGCCCCACCAGCCGATGAAGGTGATCACCGGCAGCAGCGAGTTGCGGAGCGCGTGGCGGTAGACCACCGCGCGCTCGGCCAGGCCCTTGGCCCGCGCGGTCCGCACGTAGTCCTGGCGGATCACCTCGAGCATCTGGGAGCGGGTGAGCCGGGTGATGGGCGCGCTGATGTAGTAGGCCTGCGCGAGCGCGGGCCAGATGAGCTGCTTCAGGTTCTCCACCGGGTTCTCGGTGAACGACACGAACTCGAGCGGCGGCAGCCAGCGGAAGAAGCGCACGAGCCCGTACAGGATGAGCGCGCCGGTGAAGAAGAGCGGCAGGCTGAGCCCGCTCAGGCTGACCAGGCGCGCCAGGTAGTCGAGCGGCCCGTTTTGACGCACCGCCGAGATGACCCCGAGCGGGATCGCCCACACCATCGCGATCAGCATGGTGAGCGCGGCCAGCTCCATCGAGCGCGGGAAGCGCTCCTTCAGGATCTCGATCACCGGCCGGCGCTGCACGTAGGACTGGCCGAAGTCGCCGCGCACCGCCCCGCCGATCCAGTCGAGGTACTGGGTGACCACCGGCCGGTCGAGGCCCAGCTCGCGGCGGATCTGCTGGATCTGCCGCTTCTGCACCGTGCTCGACTCCGAGCCCGTCTGGTAGACCAGGATCTCCGCGATGTCACCCGGCACCAGGCGCATGAGCACGAAGATGAGGATCGAGGCGCCGAAGAGGGTGGGGATGAACAGCAGGAGTCGGTGCAGGATGTAGGACGACACGGCTCAGCCGTTCACAAGCGGTGCCGCCGGATCGTCTTCACGGTGGCCTCCGGGCTGAAACCGAGCTGGAGCAGGGCCGCGCCCAGGTCGAAGGACTCGCGGTAGGCCGCGATCCGCCCGGCGCGCTTTTCGAACACGCTCATGCCCTTGAAGCGCACCTTGCGCCCCGCGCTGCGCGGGATCGCGTCGCTCACCACGTAGGCAAAGGTCCACTCCGCGGCCGCGCACTCCTCGGTCTCCACCACCGTCTCCATGGTCCAGGCGTAGTCGCGGCCCTCGCGGAACATCCGCTCGAACATGGTGCGGAGATGATCGGCCCCCACGTGCCCGCCGAAGAAGGTGTCGTGATAGCTGCCGTCCGCCGTGAAGCAGGCCACGAGGACCGCGACGTCTTGCCGGTTGAAGGCCCGCTCGAACTCCCGCACGATGCTCATGGCGATTCTCCCAGTTCTCTTCGTTGAGCGACCGGCCGCCCGCGGCTCCGGTCTAGCGGATCACGAACCGTAGACGGCGATGGGCCTCTCGCAGGGCCGCCTCCGCCTCGGCGGGGGCGGTCGCGCGCGAGAAGATGAAGCCGAGGTAGCGCGAGCCCTCCGGCAAGGGCACGATCTGCTGCCCCTTGGGGATCGAGATCGTCACGTCCTCGATCTGCGGCACCGCGCGCGCCTCGTCGAGGCCCCGCACCTCCTCCAGGACGCCGCCGCCCGGGATCGGGATCATCATGACCGCGGCGGCCGCGCGCTCGCGCTCGAACGAGGGCACCGCCCGCCCCAGCGCGCGGCGCAGGATGAGCTCCTCGAGCGACATCCCGGTGCCGAAGCGCAGCGTGCGGCCGCAGAGCCCGCCGATCGAGCGGGCCGCGATCTCCAGCACCACCGGCGCGGGCCCGTCCGCGCCCGGGCGCAGCCGCAGCTCGGCGTGCACCGCGCCGTCCGAGAGGCCGAGGGCGCGGGCGGCCGCGGCCGTCGTCTCCGCCACCCGGGCCTGGACGGCCGCGGGCAGCCGCGACGGCGTCACGTAGATCGTCTCCTCGAAGAAGGGGCCGTCGAGGGGATCGGGCTTGTCGAAGAGGGCCAGGGTGCGAAGGACGCCGCCCTCCAGCAGGCCCTCGAGCGCGACCTCCACGCCCGGCACGAAGCCCTCCACCAGGATCGTGTCGGTCCCCTCGCCCAGCTCGGCCACGTCCGCCGCGCGGAGGATCCCCTGGATGCGCTCGAAGGCGGCGACGAACTGGGCGGCGTCGTCGGCCCGGATCACTCCCCGGCTGGCCGAGAGCACCAGCGGCTTGAGCACGCACGGGTACGTCACGCGGGCCGCCGCCGCGCGCGGATCCTCGGCCACCGCGACGGCGACGAACGGGGGCGACGGCACCCCCGCGTGCGCGAGCCGCTCGCGCATCACGAGCTTGTTGCGGGTGGCCTGGGCGGCGGCGAGCGGGTTCACGCGCAGGCCGAGCGCCTCCCCGATCGCGGAGGCCACCACGGTGGTGGCGTCGTCCACCGGCACCACCGCGTCGAGCGGCCGCCGCGCGGCGTAGCCGCGAATCTCCCGTGCGGCCGCGGCCGGATCACCGAACGACAGCGTGAGCAGGTGATCCGGAAACTCGCCCGCCATCACGTTCGGGCGGTCGGAGGCGATCACGAGATCCACGTCGAGGGTCTGCGCCGCCTCGACGAAATCCTCGGTCCGGTACGTGGTGGTGGGGATCAGCAGCAGCAGTCGCTGGAGCGCCATGGTCGCGGCGCCGCTGAGTTTACCAGAAATCCACGCCGGTCCACTTACTCGATCACCTCGTCCGCCCGCTGCAGGAGCGACGGCGGGATCGTCAGACCGATGGCCTTGGCGGTCTTGAGGTTGATGACCAGTTCGTATTTGGAAGCCTGCTCAACCGGCAGATCGGCTGGTTTGGCCCCCTTGAGAATCTTGTCGATAGTAGGTCGCCGCGCGCCGGTGCAAGTCGTTCAGATCCGCGAAATAACTCATGAGACCGCCCGCTTCCACATTGTCCTTCGGCCCGAACATCCCCGCCAGACGGTGCTTCAGCGAGAGGGTGCCGAGAAGCGCGCGCTGAGTGCGGATGAGCGGCGTCGCCAGGGCGAGGAAACCGTTCACACGTTCTCGAACCATCATCGCGAACGCCCCATCGAGATCCTCGGGCGTTCGCACCGGCAATGTCAGGACCTGAATCCCAAGTCTTTGGGCGGTCACCTCGACGGTGTGCAAGGCGGGACGGTGCGAGGGCGCCGTCACCGTCGCCAGCACGCCGATCCGCTTCATCTGCGGCAGGGCCTGCTTCATTATCTCGAGCTGTTTGGCCACGATCTCGGTCAATAGGACCGATAGCCCCGTGACATTGCCGCCGGGCCGCGCAAGGCTCGCCACGTGGCCGAGACCCTCCGGGTCGGCGTGCCCGGCGAACACGATGGGGACTGTCGTCCTGGTCGCCTGTCGGGCGGCGTCCACCTCCGTCGACGTCGGAGCGAAGATCAGTCGACTTTCAGCCGGACCAGATCGGCGGCCAGGTCGGGCAGCCGTTCGGCCCTCTCGGCCCATCGAAATACGAGGCCAATGCTTTGTCCCTCGACATAGCCGTGGTCCCGCAGGCCCACCCTCAGTGCTCTTACCCGAGCCGCCGACTCGGCCGCGGAACCATAACTCAAATATCCGATCTGGGGGGCCCGCTGCGCCCCGGCGACGAGCGGCGCGGTGAGCAGGCCGCCAGTCAGGGTCCCGATGAACACCCTTCGGTCCATCACTCGAGCACCCACATCATTGAGTTGCCTCGCTTCTCCTCTATCCAGCGGTCCACATCCGCCCGCATCGAGCGCGCCAGACTATATCACCGCGACTCACTGACCGTCCCAGTACAACCACGATCAGCGAGACAGGGCGCCTCGCAGAGGGTAAACTCGCGCGTGTCACCGGTGCGGGTAAGGGGTGCTCTCCACCGGGATCCCGAACCGACGAGGAGGCCTGGTCATGCGTGTCGGCATCATGATCGAAGGGCAGGAAGGGCTGACCTGGGAGCGATGGCGGAGGCTCGTGCAGGCCGCCGAGGACATGAGCTACGAGTCCCTCTGCCGGTCGGATCACCTCACCGGGCTCTGGGGCGAGGCCAAGCGCCCCTCGCTCGAGACCTGGACCTCCCTCACCGTGCTCGCGATGCGCACGCGGCGCATCCGGTTCGGGCCCATGGTCTCGCCGATCACCTTCTATCACCCGGCCCGGCTCGCCAAGATGGCGACCGCGCTGGACACGCTCTCCAACGGCCGCCTGGACCTGGGGATCGGCGGCGGCTGGAACGAGCACGAGCACGCGATGTTCGGCTTCGCGCTGCCGCCCATGAAGGAGCGGCTCGATCGCCTGGAGGCGGCGGCCCGCTACATCCGCGCGCTCGGCGTCGGCGAGCCGGTCACCCTCGAGCAGCCCTACTACCCGCTCCGCAAGGCGGAGAACTATCCCCTGCCCACCCACGGGCGCCTGCGGCTCGTGATCGGCGGGCGCGGCGAGAAGCGCACCCTGCGCATCGCGGCCGAGTTCGCGGACGAGTGGAACTGCACTCGCGTGACCCTGGACGACTTCCGCCACAAGCGAGAAATCCTCGCCAAGCACTGCGCGGCGGTGCGCCGCGACCCCGAGACGATCGAGCGCTCCCTGATGATCCCCGTCGCGATCGGGCGCGACCGCTCCGACGTGGCCCAGCGGATCGCGGCGGCCCGCGCGACCTTTCCCCAGATGCCCGCGGACGAGAACGGCTGGCGCGAGGCGAGCTTCCTGGTCGGCTCCCCCGCCGACGTGGTGGCGAGCCTCAAGGAGTGGGAAGCGGCGGGCGTGCAGCGCGTGCTGCTCCAGATGCTCGACATGGAGGACCTGGCCGCGATCGAGCTCTTCGCTCGGCACGTGCTCCCGCAGGTGGAGTAGGGCCGGACCGATGAGCGCGCTCCTCACCGCCGACGGCCTTTTGGCCCTCGCCACGCTCTCCGCCATGGAGATCGTGCTCGGCATCGACAACGTCGTCTTCATCGCGATCCTGGTCGGTCGCCTGCCCGAGGCCCGTCGCGAGGTCGCCCGCCGCCTCGGCCTGATCCTGGCCCTGGGCATCCGCATCCTGCTCCTCTTCGCGATCACGTGGCTGATGGGGCTCACCGCGCCCCTCGTGAGCGTGCTCGGGCATGGCGTCTCCGGGCGCGACCTCATCCTCCTGGCCGGCGGCCTCTTCCTCATGTTCAAGGCGACGTGGGAGATCTACGACAAGGTCGAGGCCGGCCCCCACGAGCAGACCGCCAACACCGCGCGCGCCGCCTTCGCGTGGGTGATCGTCCAGATCCTGCTGCTCGACATCGTGTTCTCGCTCGACTCGGTGATCACCGCGGTCGGCATGGCCAACGATCTGACCATCATGGTCACCGCGATGGTGATCGCGATGCTGGTCATGCTGGTCTCCGCGGGCGCGGTGAGCCGGTTCATCGACGGCCACCCGAGCCTCAAGATCCTCGCCCTCGCCTTCCTGCTCCTCATCGGGGTGATGCTGGTGGCCGAGGGTATGGGCTCGCACATCGAGAAGGGCTACATCTACTTCGCGATGGCCTTCTCGCTCCTGGTGGAGCTGGTCAACATGCGCTTCCGGCGCAAGCAGGGCGCGACCGCCCGAGGGCGGCGCGGCAAGACGCGCTAGGCGCCCGCGCGCGCTTCTTCCGCGAAGCGCAGCAGGGTGAGGGTCAGGGCCACCACCACCGGGCCCACCACCAGCCCGATGGGCCCGAAGGCGGTCACGCCGCCGAGGAGCCCCAGGAACACCGGCAGCGTCGAGATCTGGGCCCGGCCCGAGATGAAGAGCGGGCGCACCACGTTGTCCGCGCTCGACACCACCGCCACGCTCCAGACGGCGAGAACGAGCGCGGCGACCCAGCGGCCCTGCAGGAACAGCACGCCCACCGCGGGCACCCAGACCAGCGCGGTACCGACGAACGGGATCAGCGAGGCGACCGCGGCGATCGCCCCGAAGACCACCGGTGATGGCAGCCCCACGAGCGCGAAGCCGATGCCCACCAGCACCCCCTGCAGCAGCGCGGTGAGCAGCGAGCCGAACACCACCGCGCGGGTGACCGCGGCCACGTGGTCCACCAGCTCGCCCCGGCGCGCCGGGCGCATCGGGATCAGCTGCACCGCGGTCGCCAGCATCCGCTCGCCGTCGCGCAGGAAGAAGAAGAGCAGGAAGAGCATGATGGCGAGCGCCACCAGGGCGTTCAGCGCCCCCACCACGAAGGCCCCGCTGACCGCCACCAGCCCCTGCAGCAGCGTCTGCAGCCCGCTCATGAGCCAGCCGTGGATCTGTTCGGCGTCCACCGGCGCCACCGAGGAGGCCCACCGGATCGCCCGGCTCACGATCGGAATGTCGAGGAGATCGCCGGCGCCCGAGATGCCCGAGTCGGCCACCATGCGCTGCACGCGGCCGAAGAGATCCTTCGCCTGGCTCGCGAAAGCCAGGGCGAGCAGCGGCAGCGGCGCGATCAGGACGACCGCGGTGAGGAGCGTGAGGCAGAGCGCGGTCAGCGCGGGGCGCCCGCCGAGGCGGCGCCCG
>Ga0207689_10005503_pt1 | contig 11325 bp, 11 predicted proteins | sample KBSMisM52_FD_184312 | JGI IMG/M metagenome (GOLD analysis project Ga0207689, IMG submission 184312) | Miscanthus rhizosphere microbial communities from Kellogg Biological Station, Michigan, USA - KBS Miscanthus M5-2 (SPAdes) (version 2) | ecosystem: Host-associated > Plants > Roots >... | reverse complement strand
CGGGGCCGTCGGCGTCCACCGGCGTCGTGGCCGTCGTGCGTTGAGTTGCTGCGGACGGCTGGTTGGTGCGCGCCATAGCGCTCCTTCATGGTGAAGATCAATGCTCGGCACACTGCCGAGGCGGTCCCGCGTCCTGGATCAGGAGATCCATCCTGCGATACCCTGTCCATGCTAGTCGTAGTCAGACGATATAGCAATACAATGTATGGGTAGGCTGTATGCTGAAGCCTGCTTCTACCGAGGAGGGACGATGCGCGCCGACGCCACCCAGACCCGAGCGCCCGCTGCGCCACCACTGCCGGGCCGCCCGCCGGCGTTGACCCGCGAGCAGGTGCTGGTGGCCGCGATGGAGATCATCGATCGGGACGGTGTCGAGGCGCTCACGATGCGCAGGCTCGGGCAGGCCCTGGACCGCAACCCGATGGGGATCTACCGTCACGCCGCCGACAAGGACGCCCTGCTCGACGGCGTCGTCGAACACATCTTCTCCGAACTGGTCGTCTCCCGCGAGCCCGGGCGCGATCAGGAAAGCGGGCAGGATGTCGGGGATTGGGAAGCCGCTCTGCGTCGCACCGCACACGCGTTCCGCCGGATCGCCCTGGCCCATCCCAAGGCGGTGCCGCTCCTGGTGGCCCGGTCGGTCACCGGTCCACTCGCGCTGCGGCCACTGGGCACGCTGCGACCCCTCGAAGAGTTGCTCGAGGTGTTCATCGGCGCCGGGTTCGACCCGCACGGCGCACTGCACGCCACCCGACTGTTCACCGGGTTCCTCTACGGCCACATCCAGGACGAAATGCAGCAACAGGTCCCCGATCCCGACGAAACCGATGACCTGCTCCGCCTCGGACTGCACCGCCTCCCCATCACCCAGTTCCCCCGGCTGCGCTCCCTGGCCACCGTTCTGGCCACCTACGACGGCGCCGCCGAACTCGACGAAGGCCTCGACATCGTCATCGCCGGCCTGCGCAGCCAACTCCTCACCTGACCACCCACCCCGCGAGCGCGGACACCGCTCCCACGCGATGCCGTCCCGTTGACATAGCCCTACCCTGGTCGTCTGAGCCCGCCGGGCTCAGCCCTTATGCCCTGGACCCCGGTATATCGCCTGTGCGCGTTCGGGGACCGGGGCATTTGTGATCATGTGAGCCGATCGCCGCGGGCGCGCGCTGTGAGCGTGCATCCGTCCCGACCGATCGCTTGCCGGCACCGCAAAGCTCCGATGCTCGCGGAGCCCTGCGTCGGGTGACCGGCGTCAGGGCGCCGGCGAACGCGCGGATGTCGTTGACCGATTTTCAGCCGCGTTACTTGTAGTGCGATGACGAGAGGCCACAGCAATGGCAACCCATGCCGAGGACAAGGCCACAGCAATGGCAACCCAAGCCGGTGACAAAGCAGAACAGGTCGGCGACAGCAAAGCCCTGGAAGTGCTCGCCCGTGTCGGCCTGGTCGCCTACGGCGTCGTACACCTCCTGCTCGGCTGGTTGGCGCTGCAGATCGCGTGGGGCCTGTCGGGTCGCGAGAGCGCCGACACTTCCGGGGCCATGAAAACGCTGGCTGATCAACCCGGGGGTGCGGGGCTGGTGTGGTTACTTCGGCACTGGTGTCCTATGCGACCTTCGCCTACCTGCGCCACTACCTGTGGTTCCGGGTCTGGCATTGGCTGCGTCGCAAGCACCCCAAGGCCACCGGGAAGAACATCCGCCGCCGCTACTTCCGCTGCGGATCGTGGCCGGCCAGCCACAGCCGGGTACTGCTCAACCCCACCACGGTCGGCACCAGCCGCTACCGCTACCGGGGCGCAGCCATCCCGACACCCTGGCCGGCCACCGCATAGCCACCATCAGGCAGACCCACCAGGGACCTACCGAGAGCCCGTTGCGGTGAAAGTCGCACGGCGGGTTCGGGAAGCGGTCCGGGGAAACGGGCCGGTCGAGAAACCGGCGCCGCGCCCCGGGCCGACTTCACAACGCCCGACGGCCGCATCAGGCGCTGCGGCTGCGACCGCCGCGCCCAACGTCGCCGGTTGCCGGGCCGGTTCACGGCAGGATTCGGCGTCGACCGATCCTGGGCGGGCTCGTCAACGAGTACGAGGCGGCAGCCAGAACCGCTGGTTAGACGCCATGGCCATGTTCTGGAACCCCACAGGCTACTCTCGGCACGCGCGTCAGCCGATCTCCTGCCACAGCCCGGTGCTCGCCGATGTGAAGAGTGCGTCGACGATGTTCAACGTCACCGCTGCCGTCTCGATAGGCCACACCGGCACATCCTCGCCGAGGAGGTGCCGGGAGAACCGCTCACCCTGCAATGCGTATTGGTTGACGGGTTCGAACCCGATGGAGGTTGTCTCGAAACCGCCGATGCTGGTTGCGTCGCCGACGAGCACGTGGCACTCGGCGGGTACCGCCTGAGCCAGGGGATAGTCCATGCGCAGCCATCCTGTGGACCCGAGCACCGACAGCAGTTGATGTGACCCCCGCCCGGCCGGACCCGCTTGGGTGCCGACGGTGATGGTGGCGTGGGCGCCTCCGTAGTCGAGCAGTGCGGTCGACAGTCGGTCGATTCCCATGACCGGATCACGGTCGACCGCGGCGACGACTCGGATCGGTGCTCGCCGGAATACGAGTGAGCATGCGCTGATGACATAGCCCCCCATGTCGTAAAGTGCTCCACCGCCGAGCTCCAGCTTGTTGCGGATGTCGTTCGGGTCGTGGAACTGCATAGCCATCGTCACCTGCATGCCTCGCGGCTCGCCGATCATTCCAGAATCCAGTATCTCGGCGATCCGCGCCCATTGCGGATGGTTGCGGAAGACATACGCCTCCTCGATGTGTCGGCCCGTCCGATCCCGAACCTCCTTGAGCTGCTCAATTTCTGCTATCGACAGGCTGAGCGGCTTCTCGCAGAGAACGTGCTTACCGGCCTCCATTGATTTCACCGCCCACTCGCAGTGCAAGTGGTTGGGCAGCGGGAGGTAGACGGCATCGATGTTCGGGTCCGCCAGTAGTTGCTCGTAGGAGCCGTAGGCGGTCGGGATACCGAGTTCCGTGCACAGTGCGGCTGCCTTGTCGGCACTTCGAGACGCGAGCGCAGTCAGCTCGACGTGTGGCGCCTGCTTCATCGCAGGAAGAGTGCGGTGGCGCGCAATCGCCGCGCCGCCGATGACGCCCCAGCGAATTTTGCTCACAAATCTCCTCGTCAGACCAGTTGTTCTGCTGGGTGGTGGCCGGCTGTGCAATCGCTACTTCGAGTGCGTCCGTCTGCGTGATACCCAGCCATGCTGGGTCACGCCAGCTCCGCCAGCTTGCTGGCCATCGCTTGCAAGGCGAGGTCGTAGCCGAACACACCGGCACCGCAGATGACGACGTCCGACACGGCAGACACCAGTGAGTGTTCGTAGATGTCGCCGCGCTTGTGAATCTGCGTGACATGAATCTCGACGATGGGCTGCTGGATAATCTTGAGCGCGTCCAGCAGTGGAATCGAGCGGAAAGACAGCCCGGCCGGGTTGATGACCACCGCGGCCCCGTCCTCGTATGCCTGGTGCAGCCAGTCGATCAGCTGGTGCTCGGCGTTGCTCTGGGCAAAAAATATGTCAAACCCAAGCTCGGCTCCCTTTTCGCGGCAACGCTTCTCGACCTCGGCGAGCGTGACCCTCCCGTACAGGTGGGGTTCCCGCTTGCCCAGCATGTTCAGATTGGGACCGTTCAGGACATACACAGCGGTGGTCATCGCAGCACTTTCGCCAGGAGGATGGGGCACGTTCTCGGGGCGCCGACGCATTCACATGGGCTGATTCGCGCCAGGGCTTCCCGGCTGCACCTGCGCATCGCACACGGCAGTACTCAGGCCTGGTTGGGCAGCGGAGTCCGCTTCCCCAGGTCGTTGAGGTGCGTCTTGTAGGTTTCGCGCATGAACGCCGCGGCGATCGCTGCGACCACTGCGGTAGCACAGGCGAAGATCGCTACCGGCACCCAGGACTGCAGGCCATCGCCTGCGAGCGCGGCAGCGATCGCGGGGGCGAAACCACCGAGCGCGAAACCGAACTGGGTTCCGACCGCCACCCCGGACATGCGCACCTGGGTCGAGAACTGCTCGTTGTACATCGCGAACGCCGTTCCCGCGTAACCGGAGTAGCAGATCACCACCATCAAAATGCTGGTGATGAACAGCAGGGGGACGTTCTTCTGGTTGATCGACCAGAGGAACGGCCACACAGTGATCGCGACCCCGATCATGCCGGCGATGTACACCGGCTTGCGGCCGATCTTGTCCGAGAGCAGGCCCAGTGCCGGAATGGTGAACAAAGCCAGGAAGTTGACCAGAATCGCCAGCCAGAGGAACGTTGTACGCGACATGTGTTGTCCGGTCACACCGTAAGCCAGCGCGAACTGGCCGAAGATGGTGCTGTTCACCGAGGCCAGAGCGGCAAAGATGATCAGCACGACGCTTCCCGTGTAGGACTTGAACAGCACCTTCAGCGGTGCTTTCGGAACCTCCTTGTGCTCCTGCTCCTCCTCGAATGCAGGGCTCTCGTGCAAGGTCCGCCGGATCCACCAGCCGACGGCCACCACCACCGCGCTGAGCAGGAACGGGATCCGCCAGCCCCAGGAGAACAGCTGCTCGTCCGGTAGTGTCGCCACGAGCAGGAACGCGAGGCTGGCCAGGATGTTGCCACCCTGGGTGCCCGCAAGGGTGAAGCTGGAGAACAAGCCCCGGCGATTGGCCGGTGCGTGCTCCAGGGTCGTAGAGCTGGCACTGGACTGTTCACCCGAAACGGCCAGGCCCTGAAGAATGCGGCAGATCAGCAACAGGATTGCGGCTGCAATGCCGATTTGATCGTAGGTGGGCAGGATCCCGATCACGAAGGTCGCGCCGCCCATGCCGAACAAGGTGATTGTCAGCACCCGCTTGCGACCGATCGTGTCACCGAGGTGACCCATGATGAACGACCCGATCGGTCGAGCCACGTAGGCGACGCCGAACGTCGCAAGTGACGCGATCGTCGCGGCTGTGGGGTTGCCTGCCGGGAAGAACAGCTTCGGGAAGATCAGCGACGCAGCTGTCCCGTAGATGAAGAAATCATAGTACTCCAGGGCGCTGCCGATCCAGCTGGAAATGGCGGCCTTGCGCGGGGTCTTGACCCCTTGAGGTTCGTGCGATCCGGGCGGCTCGACTACTATGTCACTCACTGCGTCTCCGATCTGTCGATGGAAATCAGCATCCCACGGGACGCTGTCCGGATATGACTGAATGTCAAGATGTCGCCGACTATCCGGTCGGGTCGTGCGGCTGATCGAACGTTTGAAGCTCGCCCGATGGAGGGGTTGCGGCGTGCGCATCTGCGCTGTGGGTAGGGCGTGCGTGTGAAACGTGGGCTCGACTTGGCGCCGTCGCCGTTTGGGCTTCATATCACGTCGCCCGAGGTCGCCGAATAGGCTAATGTGTACATGTGCTGCTCTGCGCCAGGAGCCGCACCCATGGCCTGCAGGGCGGGCTCGGCCAGGTCGCCGCTCTGCAGGAGGTCCAACGCGTTGCGCTCGTAGCCAGAGGCGACGATTACCCAGTCTGCTACCCGGTCTGCGTTGCCGCGGATCTGCTGCTCCGTAGTGGCTGGGATATCAGGTGTTTCGTGTCGGAGCAGGTGCAGGCCGACAAGCCCGGGCCGCATTCGGACATCCGCACCCAGATTGCGCACTGCGGCACGAAGGCGCTCGCCCTGCTCAGGCGCCGGAGACAATCGCGTAGTGAAGGCGTGACGGGCAGTCACGGCGCCTTCGCTTTCGAGTACGTGGCATTGGCTGCGAACCATGTTCCGGTGGTGTGGCATCAGCCGAATCGACCATGGCGTGGGCGAATTGAGGCGACTTGTGTAGTCCGGTGAGGCAAGGACTTCGAAGCCATCGAGCTCGTACATGACGAACATGCCCTCTCCGCTATCGGCACTGGACCACCGAGTTGCGCGGCGAAAACCCGAAACGCTCAGGCGCTCGGGGAAGTGCTCGTGGGCGTGCCAGTTCTCGAAATCTGCTCGAACTTCCGGAGCGATATCCCACCACATCGCCAAGACCGCCGTACCGAGAACGGCCACCGTCGCTGCCTCCAACATGCTTCGGGAACGATCGCCGAGTGCCGATGAGAACGTGTCTGCCTGCGAGCTCGCCGAATCATTTCTTCAACAGACTTCCGGCGCCCCACCCGTACCCGGCCGACGGCGAACGCGAGAGCCGGGTGCGAAAAGCGAGCTCCGCGTAAAATGGATCCAGCCGGTCTTCGCTTCCGCGGTGTTGTCGGCCCGGGTAGCGTGCCGTATCTTGCCGGTTATGCTCGTCTGGCCGGTGGGGAGTTCGTCATGCAGGCTACAGTTGGTTGTCGCTGCTTCCTGGTACGGAAATGGACGGGTTTGAACCGCTGGCGCGACTCGCTCCGGGCGCGGGCTGCGCGACCGGACTTCACTGGCCCGCTGCCGATCGGTGGAGGGGCGCGTCCAGTTGACCGCTTGGTATGCTAGGTCTGGGTGAATATATTCTGAGTATATCGCTGCCGTCAAGGGGGAGAGCTTGATGACGGGCGCTGCAACCAAGTCGAACGTCGCCTACGACCGCGTCCGCCGGGATATCGTCACCGGGGTGATCGCGGCGAACGAGGCCATCGACGAGACGGCCCTCGGCCAGCGGTACGGACTGGGTCGAACCCCGATCCGGGAGGCGCTCAAGCAGCTCCGCAGCGACCAGCTGGTCGTGTGGCCAGACCGGCGTTCGCCCTACGTTCCAGAGATCGGGGCATCCCAAGCGAAGTCGCTCTACGAGGCGCGGTCGATCTTCGAGACGCAAATTGCGATCCTAGCGGCGCAGCGCATCACCGAGGAGGCGGCCGCGCGGCTTGACCGATTAGCCGATGAGGAGGGCGATCTGGTCGCGCAGGGTCTGGCCTACGAGGCGGCGGAGGTCGACCTCCTCTTCCATCGAGGCGTCGCCGAGGCGACGGGCAACCCGTTCCTGGTGGATGCATCGACCAGGATCAACGTCGCTGCCCTGCGGATCTGGTACAAGATGATCGTCCACGTCGAAATGATCGCCCAAGAGCACGCCGACATCGTCGCTGCGCTTCGCGAGCACGACGTCGAGCGATCCGTGGCGGCGGTGGAACGCCACATCACGAACGCCTACGGACGATACGTGCGGATGAGCGCCAATCTGGACCTGGGATCACCAGTAGAGCGCGCGATCGGCTGAACAGGCGCAGCGCGCCCCCTCGGCGTACGTCGGCTGGCGTCTGGGCACCGATGAACTACCGCCGGTGCGGGCGTCAGCCACCCCGGGAGGCGTTGGCCGCCGACGTGGCGTGTGGTGCTTCCGGCGGCGCCCGGCAACGCCCTCGTGGTGAGAGTCCACGCTAGCAGCCCGTGGACCACGACCCCGCCACGTAGACGAATAGGCACACCTCGGCAACCTACTGCGCGGCTCCCGCCGGTCGGCCAGCTGAATGCACCTGTCACGTTGTGCATCCGGTCGCCGACACACCGACCGCAGGTTCGACACCACTCGAGATGCCGAGGGCCCGGGGCGCCACCAGATCGACGAGCGGAGGTCCAGGCCGCATTGAGGCTCGCGCACCGATCCGACGCCTCGACCTCGCCCCAACGTCCCGCTCGGTTGTCGTGCTGTTCGCGGTTGGATCAGGTCGGTACGGTCGGCGGTGTTCGGAATGGGAGGACAGGCCGGTGGAGGACCGCCCGAAGCGCGTAGCGGTGTCTGAGCAGGCCGAACCTTCCACACCGCGCCTCGAACTGCTCGCGCGGTTCACCGTGGAGTTGGCGAGACCGGTGTGGGAACTCGGCCGGACCAGCGATCTGGGGACTCGCCGGATCGTTCCTATCACGGGTGGTCGGTTCGAGGGGCCGCGACTCAACGGCGAGGTCCTCGACAACGGCGCCGACTGGCAGGTCGTCACCGACGACGGTGCCGTTGTCGTCGACACGAGGTACCTGCTACGGCTCGACGACGGGGCATTGGCGTTCCTGCGGACGTACGGTCACCGCCATGGGCCACCCGAGGTGCTCGCCAGGATCGCGCAGGGCGGTGTCGTCGACTCGGCCGACTACTACTTCCGGATGCAGATGACCTTCGAGACCGCGTCCGCCACCTACGGCTGGCTCAATCGCTCGATCGTGGTCGGTTCCGCGATGCGGCTGGCGAGCGCGGTCGTCTACGACGCCTACCTGGTCGCTTGATCAGATGGGCAACGTTGTGATCGGGGCGCCAGCGTCTCCGCTGGTCCGGTGGGGGTGCTGAGCGTTGTCGAACGACTGCACGTGGAGTGGGCGACGCGGGCAGTGGAGGCAGGCAAGCACGTCTTGTGCGAGAAGGCGCTGTGCTTGCGTCACGCGCTCAGCGCCTGCAACGCCGAGTTCGGGAAGCCGCCACGCCGGGTGATCGCCGCGGTCGACGCGACTCGGACCGGGGGATCGACCGGCTGACTATGCGCTGCTGGACGACGACAACGCACATGCGGTCTGGTTGCACGCCCTGCAGTCCAACGGTTCTCCGGTGCGAGCCTCAGAGCGTCTTCGCGACGAACGCCAATGACGCGGCGACGATGTCGGTGACCGATGGGGCGCCGCGCCACACGTGGTCCGCGCCCGGCACTTCGAGGTACTCGACCTCGGCGCCTGCCGCTCGCAGGCGTGCGACGAGCTCGCGGCTGTGGTCGACCGGGACGATCTGGTCGTCGGTTCCGTGTGCGACGAAGGTCGGTGGAACCCCGGGCCGGACGTAGCTGGTGGCCGAGAGCTCCTCGAAGCTCCACGTGCCGTGCTGTTGGAGCACGTCCTCCGGGCGTTCCTCGGTCTGCCCGATCTCCTCGGAGTCGCGGCCGAGCTCGACGCGGGACATGGCCACCAGGTCGGTCGGCGCGTACCAGTCGACGACGGCCGTGGGCGTCTCGGACTGCTCCAGGTGCTCGCCGGTGCGTTCCGCCCCATCGAGTGCGGTGCACATGGCGGCCATCAGGGCGAGGTGGCCGCCCGCGGATTCGCCCCAGAGGATCACGCGCTGTGGGTCGAGGGCGAACTCGTCGGCATGTCCGCGCAACCAGCGCACCGCCGCCTTGACGTCGAGGAGCATGCCGGGAAAGCCCGCCTCGCGGGCCAGTCGGTAGTCCACGGCGGCGACGGCGTAGCCCGCGTCGAGCATGCGGTCGTGCACGGCGTTCTCGAACAGGTGGGGCGGCAGCCGTCTGCGCGAGCCGTAGATCCATCCGCCACCGTGGATCCAGACGATCAGCGGGTGCGGTCCGGTTGCGGGGCGGGGGATCCGTAGGTCGAGGAACAGGGGGCGGTAGCCCGGTTCGCACGAGTAGACGATGTTGTCGTACTCGAGGCCGCCGAGTTGTCGGAGTCTCGGTGGTGGATGCGGGAACGCTTTTGTTCCGTCGGTCAACGGGCCGGGGACGAGGTTGAGCTTCACCGCCGCGGCGTTGTTCGGCGTGCTCACCTGACGTTCTCCCCCAAGACCGTCGTCGCGGCCGCGGGAACGACTGCGGATCCGAGGTCGCGATCCGGGCTACCCCGCAAGCCCGCGAGTTCGACGAGGCGTGGCCCGATGCGGTAGCGGCGGTCGGCCATCCGTTCGACCGCACCCCACGCGCACAGTTCACGAACCAGCCGGAAGACGGTGCTCGCGGGCAGCCCCGTCGAACGGCTGATCTCCGCGAGGCCGAGGGCGGGGTGTTCGGTCGAGAAGCTGCTCAGGATCGACATCACCCGTCCCGCGACCGTCGGCCGGCTGTCGGTCTTGCGGCCCCCTGACACGGCAACCCCCTTACTCCGGCATCCGAGTGGTCGTCACGGCTCGGAGAGCGCGTCGGCGTCGCGGCGGCCGGGCTTGCCGAGGTCGTACAGGTGGGTCTTGTAGTTCTCCCGCATGGTCAGCGCCGCGATCACCGACACGACCGCTGCCGCGCTGCCGAATGCCGCCACCGGGATCCAGTTGTCCAGGTTCGGGCCTGCGAGCGCTGCGGCGATGGCTGGTGCGAAACCGCCGAGGGCGAACCCGAACTGGGTGCCGACCGCTACGCCGGACATGCGCACCTTGGTGTCGAACTGTTCGCTCCACAGCGCGAACGCCGCCCCGCCGTAGCCGCTGTAGAAGCCCGCCACCATGACGATGCCGATGATCCAGATCAGCAGCAGGTTCCCCTGGCTGACAGCCCAGATGAACGGCCAGATCAGTACCGCGGTGCCGAAGACGCCGATGACGTACACCGGCTTGCGGCCGAACCGGTCGGCCAACAGCCCCGCGGCCGGGATCGCGCCGAGCGCGATGATGTTGCAGACGATCTGCAGCGTGAGCAGGTTGGTGCGCGGGAGCCCGATGGTGTTGACCCCGTAGGTGAGCAGGTAAATGCCGAAGATGGTGCTGTTGACCGACGCCAGCGCGGCGAAGACGATTTTCAGCACCTCGGGCGTGTAGTGGCCGAACAGCTCCTTCAGCGGCGCTTTGGGGACGGTCTGGTGCTCCTGCTCGTCCTCGAACGCCGGGCTCTCGTGCAGGGTGCGGCGGATCCACCAGCCGACCACCATGACGACCACGCTGAGCAGGAACGGGATTCGCCATCCCCAAGACAACAGCGCGTCGTTGGGGAGGGCCGCGACGGGGATGAAGATCGCCGTCGCGAGGATGTTGCCGAACTGGGTGCCCGCCAGGGTGAAGCTGGAGAAGTACGCGCGCTTGGTGGCGGGCGCGTGTTCGAGGGTCGTCGAGCTCGCGCTGGACTGTTCGCCGGACACGGCCAGGCCCTGCAGCACGCGCAGGACCAGCAGCAGGATCGGCGCGGCGATGCCGACCTGGTCGTAGGTGGGCAGCACGCCGATGAGGAACGTGGCGCTGCCCATGCCGAACAGGGTGATGACCAGAACCCGCTTGCGCCCGATGGTGTCCCCGAGGTGGCCGAGGATGAACGAGCCGATCGGACGGGCAACATAGGCGACGCCGAAAGTGGCCAACGACGCAATCGTCGCCGCCGCGGGGTTCCCGGCCGGGAAGAAGATCTTCGGGAAGATCAGGGCAGCGGCCGCCCCGTAAATGAAGAAGTCGTAATACTCCAGCGCGCTGCCGATCCACGACGAGATCGCCGCCTTGCGTGGGGTCTTCGGCCTATGCGGCTCGTGCACACCTTCGGGTTCGACCACGTTGTCGGCCATGGTGTCTCCCTCGACTCAGACAAACGAGACGAACGCTCTCCCGTGTTACCCGCACCGGCCTTCCTCCGACCAGTGCCTTCCGCTAGGCGGAGACCGGGCGCATCGGTTCGGCTACCCGCCGCGCG
>Ga0207689_10005501_pt1 | contig 11328 bp, 6 predicted proteins | sample KBSMisM52_FD_184312 | JGI IMG/M metagenome (GOLD analysis project Ga0207689, IMG submission 184312) | Miscanthus rhizosphere microbial communities from Kellogg Biological Station, Michigan, USA - KBS Miscanthus M5-2 (SPAdes) (version 2) | ecosystem: Host-associated > Plants > Roots > Rhizosphere... | reverse complement strand
ACTGGTGGCGCCGGCTCCTGGAACTCGACGCGCTGAAGACCCGCGCGGTGCGTGGCCTCATGGAGGCGCTGGTCGCGTTAGGCGATCGTGGCGAGGCGTTGAGAACTGCCGAACGTTATGCCCAGCGCGTCCGCGAGGATCTGGACGGTGAGCCGAATGCCAGGATCATGGCGTACGCGTCCTCACTGCGAGGCACGCCGTCACGCCTTCCGGTGATCGCCGATGAAATGATCGGACGCGACAATGAGCTCCGTATCGCCACGTCGCTCATTGAGCGATCCGACCTTTCACTGCTCACGCTTACGGGTGCTGGTGGAACGGGAAAGACTCGGCTCGCGATTCAGGTGGCTCGTGCGATCGAGCCGCGAGTTGATCGCGTCTGGTTCGTCGACCTTTCGGCATTGCGTGACTCGGCGGGGGTGATTCCCGCCGTTGCGGCCGCGTGTGGAGTCCACCCCGAGCCGGGGCACGATCCGGTCGACGGTATCGCATCGTTGCTTGGCGGGCGTCGGGTTCTGATCGTCCTCGACAACTTCGAGCAGGTCGTGGACGCGGCGGGGGCGATTGCACGTCTGGTGAACGCAGCGCCGGAAGCGAAGCTGCTCGTCACGAGCCGAATGCGACTCGGGATTCGCGCCGAGCATGAATTCTTCGTCGCTCCGCTCGCGCTACCCGAGGATCCAACCGATATCGGCGCGCTGCGAGCCAATTCCGCGGTCCGCTTATTTCTCCGTCGCGCGGGTGCGGCGAATCCGTCGCTCGCTGTGGACGATGATACCCTTGGCGCCGCCGCGCGAATCTGTGCGCGCGTGGACGGATTGCCGTTGGCGATCGAGCTCACGGCGGCGCGATGCCGTCTCATGTCTCCCCGAACCATTGCGACCCGGCTGGAATCTGGGCTGGACCTGGTGTCCGGCGGTGGACGAGACATGCCGGCGCGTCAACAGACGATTCGCGAAACCGTCGCCTGGAGCGTTGCGTTGTTATCCGACGCCGAACGACGGGTGTTCGCGCGCTTCGGCGCATTTGCCGGCGGCGCGTCCGTTGCGGCAGCCGAGTGGGTTTGCGCCGACAGCGACGACTCGACGTCGACGCTCGACGCGCTGACTGCTTTGGTGGACGCGAGCCTGCTCATGCGCGAACCTGCGCAGCGCGACGATCCGCGCCTTCGCATGCTCGAAACGGTGCGCGAATTCGCGATGGATGCTTTGTTGCGCTCCTCTGAGAAGGACGCTGTCCTGGGTCGGCATGCCCAGTGGTACCAGCGGCTGGCGACGCAGCTCGAGCCAGGGCTCACTGGCGAGACGCAACAGGACGCGTTGTCGACGCTCGCGCGCGACCACGCCAACCTCGGCTCCGCGCTCGACTGGATGATTCGCAGCGATCACGGCGAAGGTGCGCTTGCGCTCGCGGCAGCGCTCTGGCGGTACTGGCTCGTGCGTGGGCATTTCGAGGAAGGTCGCGGGTGGCTGGGGCGCGTTCTGGAAATGCCGGCGTCGCAGGCGCCGACGCTCGATAGTTTACGCGCCGACGCCATGACGGGGGCCGGCACACTGGCTCAGAACAACGGAGCCGTCGCTCTTGCCAACGAATATTTCGAGGCGGCGCTGGCGATTCGCCGCACGCAAGGCGACGCAACGGGTATCGCGCGCGCCCTCGCGGACCTGGGATGGATTGCCTGGCGACAGTGCGATTTCCCGAAGGCCCGGCAGTTGTCGAGTGAGTGCCTAACGCTGGCCGATGAGGTCGGTGCGACGCGAGTGGCCGCGCTCGCGCTCACCAACCTCGGTGCGACGGCTCTCTTTGAAGGGAGCTTCGACGAGGCGCGCGAGGCCTTGGAACGCAGTTCAGCGATGCGCCAACAGGTGGCCGATCGACGGGGTGTGGCGTTCTCCGACACGTTTCTCGCGTGGACGCTGTGCCGGATGGGTAAGATGTCGGACGCGATCGCGCTTCTCGAGCGCGCCGAGCAAACGCTGGACGACGTCGGAGATCGTCGGCTGATCTATTTCGCACGCGAGATCAAAGCGCATGCATTCCTGCGACTTGGGCGTGCCGCGCGTGCCGCAGAGATACTCGAGATCAACGGCCTTCGTCGATTCGGCGATCGATGGGGCGTGGCGCATGGTCTGGCGCTCGCGAGTTGGGCGTCACGACTACTCGGACTCAACGAGCAAGCAGAGTCGTTAGGCAAGGAAAGTCTTGCGCTGCGCCGGGCTGAGGGCGATCGGTATGGCGAGGCCGAATCGCTGGCGCTGCTTGCCGCGGCGGCGAGCGCCCGTGGCGACGAGGCGACGTGGTTCACATTGCTTCAGCAGAGTCGCGGCATCCGGCAGGCTATCGGTGACCGGGCGGGCGTGGCCGAATGCGACGCTGAACTCGCCCGGATCGCGGCTTCCGCATGAGCGAACCGTCGGACAGCCTGCGCATCGACCACTCGCGGATGGTACCCCACGGAGGGGAGCTGCCGCTCGAGCCGCCAGCAATACAACGAGAGGTAGCCTTCCGCCCTCGGATCGTGTAAGTCTTTCTCGCCCCGAAACACCTCGTATCACCACGACGTGAGGAGGTTGGAATGCGGTTCCTTAAGCTGGGATCGGTCGCATTGCTGCTGGCGCTTCTCTCCCCTGTCCCAGCCATCCTCGCGCAGGGAGCAGCTTCAACTCTCCAAGTGAAGGACTTTCTCGACTTGGAAACCGTCAGCAATCCGCAGATCTCGCCTGACGGCAAGACGATCGTCTACACACGCGGCTTTGTCGACAAGGTGAACGACCACTGGGACGGAGCCATCTGGGTGATGAACGCCGATGGCAGCAAGAACCGGTTCCTGACAAAGGGCAGCGGCGCCACCTGGTCTCCGGACGGGACGCGCATTGCGTTCATCAATTCGTCTGACGACCCGAAAGGTGCGCAGATTTTTGTGCGATACATGGATGCCGAAGGGTCCACCACACAGATCACCCGCCTCACCGAATCACCGGCGAACATTTCATGGTCGCCCGACGGTAAGTGGATCTCCTTCACGTCGTTCGTGCCGAAACGTTTCGAGTGGCAGATCGACCTCCCAGCGCCGCCGCCTAACGCGAAGTGGACGGCGGCTCCGCGCGTCGTTGACCGGCTGCACTACCGTGCCGATCGTCGCGGTTACACGGACCCGGGCTTCACGCACCTCTTCGTCGTTGCTGCCGACGGCGGCTCGCCGCGCCAGCTCACGCACGGCGACTGGAACGTTGGCGCGGCATTCGACGGACTGGTTATCGGCGGCGCACACAGCTGGACGCCCGACGGCAAGACCATCCTGTTCGACGGTTTCGCCGATTCGACCACGGACAAGAATTTCCGCGTCACGAATATCTATTCGGTCGATGTCGCGTCAGGCGTGATGAAGACCCTCACGACAACGAAGGGCGCTTGGCTCTCCCCCAAGGTTTCGCCGGACGGAAAGTTGGTCGCCTTCACAGGCCGCGAACTGCTCCCGGTGGTTTGGCAAACGGCTGATCTCTACGTGATGAACATCGATGGATCCGGCGCGCGAGACCTGACGAGATCCGTCGACCGCGAGATGGGCACGTTCGGTGGCGCAAGCGCGATGTGGGCGCCCGACGGAAGTGGGCTCTACGTGTCGCCGCAGGATCGCGGGACGTCAAACATTCTATTCGTTCCCCTGACGGGAGCGCCGCGCCCCGTCACCACCGGCACGCACATGCTGTCGCTCACCAGCGTGTCGAAAGCCGGCGACCTCATTGGCACGAGTACGTCGTTCCAGAAGCCTGGCGACGTCGTGCGGGTGGCGGTGGACAAGAAAGGCGCTGCTCAAATCGCTCAGCTCACGCAAGTCAACGACGACCTCCTACAAGGGAAAACGCTCGCAACCGCTGAAGAGATCTGGTACCCCTCGAGCGGCGGTGCGAAGATCCAAGGGTGGATCGTAAAGCCGCCCAACTTCGACGCCAGCAAGAAGTACCCGTTGGTCCTCGAGATCCACGGCGGACCGCAGGGGATGTACAGCGTCGGCTTCGACATGATGTGGCAGGTCTTCGCATCGAGCGGCTTCGTGGTTCTCTATCTGAATCCGCGCGGCTCAACTGGGTACGGCGACACCTTCGTGCGCTCGATCGAAAAGAGCTATCCCGGCCCCGACTACGATGACCTCATGGCCGGTGTCGATACGGTCCTTGGACGCGGGTACGTTGATAGCAAACAGCTCTACGTTTCGGGCTGCAGTGGTGGTGGCGCGCTATCGAGCTGGGTCATCGGCCACACCACGCGATTCGCGGCTGCCGCTGTCCGGTGTCCGGTTAGCGACTGGATTGGGATGGCCGGTAACGCAGACGTTCCGTACTTCGCCTACGCCTTCTTCGATAAGCCGTACTGGGAAGACCCGATGGCGTGGTTCAAGCAATCGAGCCTCGCGTACGTTGGCAACGTCACCACCCCCACGATCCTGATGACGGGGGTGCTCGACATGCGTACACCGATGCCACAGAGCGAAGCCTTTTATTCAGCGCTTCAGGTGCGTGGTATCCCTTCCCGACTCATTCGATTCGAAAACGAATGGCATGGGACGGAATCGGTTCCGTCCAACTGGATGCGGACGATGCTGTACATGATGAGTTGGTTCAAGCAGTACACGCGCCCGTCGATGTAGCCTTGACAAGCCGGTACGCCAAGTGAGTGTTCCCATCGTCTATCGATGGGAGCACCGATGGTCGGCCGGGTCATGCGTCTCATCCGTCGTGTCACGCTCTGGGTCAGATTCCGATCCCACGAAGCAGATCTCGCCGACGAGCTCGCGTTCCACCGCGAGATGATCGAGCGCGACCTGCTCGCGCGCGGCGCGTCGCCGGCCGACGCACGGAACGCCGCGCGCCGGACAATGGGAAACGAAACGCTCGCGCGCGAAACGGCGCGGGGGATCATCCTGCAGCCGTGGCTGGAGGCGCTCTGGCGTGACGGCAGGTACGCCCTGCTCAGCCTAACGCGAACTCCCGGCCGTCGAGTGTATGCGCTGCTCGCCGTGCTGACACTGGCGCTCGGCGTCGGTGGAACGGCCGCCGCGTTTTCCGTCACGCGGAAGCTGCTCTTCGACCCGCTGCCGTACGCGCACGAACGCGAGATCGGGGTGTTCTGGAAGAAGACCGACTGGCGGCACCAGGAGTTCCTGTACATCCGCGGTCGCGTCCCCGGGTTCCAGCAGGTGGCCCTCTACCGTCAGCGTGACGTGACAGTGCGAGACGGTGACGCGCCGACTCGGCTCATCCCAGGAATTTCGGCGTCCGTCGAGCTCTTCGACGTTCTCGGCGCGCAGCCGACGTTAGGCCGAGGCTTCCAGTCAGGCGACGACGTCCAGGGGGCCGAGCCCGTCGCCGTGTTGAGCTACGGGCTGTGGCAGGAGCTGGGTAGTCGTCAGGCGGTCGTTGGAACACGCCTGACACTGGACGGTCAGCCGCATACCGTCGTCGGCGTTATGCCGCGCGGCTTCTGGTTTCCCGATCCGTCCGTCCGAGTCTGGACCGCCGAGCCATTGAACCCAGAGGGTGTCAGCTGGAATTCCACGCTCATTGGGCGCGTTGCCCCAGGCTACGACGTGCACGCGATGGCCGCACCGGTCGCTCGACTCGTCGCGATGCTCGACGAGCGCTTCGACTACCCGGCGCAGTGGGACAAGACAAAGGGAGCCGTCATCACGCCGCTGCGCGATGACCTGATGCGTGGGATGAAGCCCGCCTTGCTGGCGACGCTCGGTGCGCTGGCGCTCGTGCTGGTCATCGCGTGCGTCAACGTGGCGGCGCTCATGCTGGGGCAAGTCGACGCGCGCCGTACCGAGCTCGCGGTCCGTTTGGCACTCGGCGCAACGCGACGGCGGCTGATCGGTCAGCAGCTCGCTGAAGTCCTGTTTCTCGCCGTCGTCGCGGGGACGGTGGGCACAGTGGTGGCCATGGCTGCGGCCGGGGTGCTCGCGCGGGTACTACCACTCGGTCCATGGAGCGACGTGACGACGCCAGGCTTGGCCGTCTTGCCGTCTGCAATGGCCATCGCGCTCGCGGCCGCGGTCGGCGTGGTCCTCGTGCCGACCATGACGCTGTGGCGCAGCGACCTGCAAATGGCGTTAGGCGCCGGCCGCACGGGTGGAATCGACGGGCGTGGCGGGCGTCTCGAGCATCGGCTCGTCGTCGTCGAAGTGGCGATCGCTGTTGTGATTGCCGTCGGTGCCGGGCTCGTCGCGCGAAGTGTCGCGAATCTCTATGCGATCGACCCCGGCGTGCGGACCGACGGGCTGGTCGTTGCAGACGTCGTTGTCAGTGGCCCAATGGGCGACGCCGAGCGCCGGGAATCGATCACGCGACTGGTCGCCGCCGTGGCTGATATCCCGGGTGTCCGCACGGCGGCTGCCACGCAACAGCTGCCGTTGCGTGGCGGTGGGTACAACCTGCCGATCTTGATCGAAGGAAGGTCCGACATTCAGGGAATGTCGACGGAATACCGCATCGTCACGCCCGACTACCTCGAGGCTCTGGGCGTCGTGCTGCGGTCCGGTCGTCTGATCGCGGAAACGGATCGGCGCGACACGGAGCGAGTCGTGGTCATCAACGAGGCGCTGGCGAGGACGTTCTTTCCCGGGACTGACCCGATTGGCCGCCAGCTTGGTGATGATGCTGGCAGCGCACGAGTCATTGGCGTCGTCGGCAACGCCGTGGAACGGTCCCTCCATGACGCGACGCCACCAGTGCGGTATGTCGCGCTCTCGCAAATGCCCTGGGTGGACGCCACGCAATCGCTCCTGTTACGGGCGGCGCCTAACGTCGACCCGGATGGACTGCTCGACCTGGCGCGGCGCAGAATCGCGGAGATCGCACCTGGAGTCGCGGTGCAAGAGCTGACCACGATGCGGCGAATCCACGACCGGGCGGTGGGCTCGGCACGTCAGGTCATGGTCCTACTGTCGTTGCTGACGGGCCTCGCGCTCACGCTTGGCGCGGTCGGCATTTATGGCGTGCTCGCACACTTCGCCACACGCCACCGCCGCGACTGGGCGATCCGGTCAGCGCTCGGGCTTTCGAGTGCCCGCGTGATCCTCCATGTGGTGCGACACGGTGCCGTGCTCGTTGGATCGGGAATCGCGATCGGTGTGGCGGCGGCTGTGGGGCTGACCCGCCTGCTCTCGCAACTGTTGTATGGAGTGAGCTCGTTGGATCCGGTCGCGCTGTCGGGGGCGGCGTTGGCGTTATTGGCGGTCGGGCTGCTGGCGGCGTTCGTCCCGGCCTGGCGTGCTGGAACAACGGATCCTGCGGCGGTGCTCCGCGATCAGTGAACCCGCCACTCGACCGTGTCGCGCAAAACGGGGAACGCCGCGCTCGGGCGAGCGCGAGCGGTGATGAGGCGACGTCGATCACACTGCTTCAGCAGAGTCGCGCCATCCGGCTGGCCATCGGTGACCGTGCGGGCGTGGCCGAATGCGACGCTGAGCTCGCCGGATCGCGGCTCTCGCATGAGCGAACCGTCCGACAGCCTGCGCGAACAGTTCGCGGACATCGACGTCTACTGTTCGATCAGCTGCTACGCGGGCGTTGAGCCCTTTGGATGTCGTGAGTGGGATCAACATGCGTGGGCGGAGCCCGCTCGCGCCGGTTGGTGCCACCGGTCAAACACGAGGGTTCGGACCGGTGGGCGCGTCCGGGGCCTGTCAGTACTCGATCCACCCGGTCACCGTGAAGGCCGCGGTGTTCGTGATGAAGCTCGCTGATCCCGTCACCTGCGCCTCACCTGCGGCATTCGCGAACCGCCCCGTGCCACCGACGAATCGCATGGTCGCCTCGAAGTCGACACCGGTTGCGTTAGGCGCATTCGTTCCCGCCGTCGTCACGCGAAGGACGTCGCCATTCGGGGCGGTCAGCGTGAACTCGACGGACCGCTGCGTTCCGCCGGCGACGTCGATGCCCTCGACGCTGTACAAAGCCGCCTTCCCCAAGTGCGACAGATTGCAGGACCCCTCATCCACCTGTCGGATAACCGGGGGCGGCGGGAGCGTGGGCGGCGCAAAGGACGTCTGACACGTGCCCGAGATCGGTCGAGCCGCGTTTTCGGCTCGAGAGAGCGCCGGCTCCCTCACCTCGGTCGCCGTGGGCCTCGGATCGGTGCAACCCATTGCTAGCACTACCACGAACGCCAGCGACACTCCGCTATTGGACATGAGGCACTCCTGAAAGGGGATAAGACGCTCGGGGCGCGACCGGCAGGGCGATCATCGCTCGGCTTGCTGGCTACCCTCGGCGCGTCGTATCTAAAGCACAGGGGTAAAGGTCGGGTTATGTCTCGGTGATCTCACCGCCAGGCTCGGATGCTCAGGCTTCACACATTCGGCGGCTGTTTCGTCGCTCGCGACGGCGTGCGGCTCGAGCCCCTGTCCGGACAGCGGAAGAGTCTCGCGCTGCTTGCCATGATCGCCTCGTCAGGCGACCGCGGGATCAGTCGCGAGACCGTGCTCGCATACCTCTGGCCAAATAGCGACGAGACCCGCGCACGCACCTCGCTCAAGCAGTTGGTGCATTCGCTCCGCCGGCAATCCGAAAACGCAATCCTGCTCTCGTCGTCGCAACCGCTTCGCCTGAACCGCGACGTGATCACCAGCGACGTTGAAGACTTTCGTGACGCGGTTCGGCGCGCTGACTACGGACCGGCAGCAGCGTTGTACGCCGGTCCGTTTCTGGACGGCTTCTATTTGCGCGGCGTCGATGAGTTCGAGCGCTGGGCCGCGAGCGAGCGGGCGCCACTCGCTCGCGACTTCGCGCGAGCGCTCGAGGGGTTGGCCGTCGCAGCGGCTGAGCGTGGCGAGTTTGACGGCTCGATCGAGTGGTGGCGCCGACTGGCTTCGGCCGAGCCGCTCAGCGGCCGAGCGGCTACAGGGCTCATGCTCGCGTTGGATGCAGCGGGCGAGCGGGCCGCGGCGCTGCACCACGCTCGCGAGTTCCAGAAGCTCGTGCACGAGGAAGTCGGCGCGCCCGATCCGGCTGTCGCGGCGCTGGCGGCCCGACTGCAGAGCCACGAGGCATTGTCGCCATCCCTCACTGCGGCGCAGCCGTTGCCTGACGTTGATCACGCGTCTGGAGTGCGACGCTCGGCGCAACGCGTGCGCCTCGCAGGTCCGTCGGTCGTCGTACTGCCATTCGCCAACACGACGGGCGATGCCGCGGATCAGCCGCTCGCTGATGGGCTGACCGATGAGCTCATCGGTGCACTCGGCAAAGTCCCGGCGCTCAAGGTCGTGGGCCGCACGACTTCGTTCGCGCTCGGGAGCCGGGGTGTCGACCCGCGCACCGTAGCCGACACGCTCGGCGTCGCGACGGTTCTCGAAGGAAGCGTTAGGCGATCCGGGACACGGCTCAAGGTGACGGCGCATCTGGTGAGTCCCGACGACGGCGCAGTGCTCTGGTCCGAGACGTACGCACGCGAGCTATCGGACGTGTTTGCGGTGCAGGAGGAGATCGCGCGCGCGATCGTGGCGGCGCTGCGTGTGAAGCTTCGTCGGCCGAGCGGAGGCGATCACGCGAGGCTGATCGGGCGGCCGCCCGCGAGCGTCGAGGCGTACGAGCTCTACCTCAAGGGGCGTTACGTCTGGAACACGCGGTTCAGCGGCGAAGCGCTGAATCTCGCTCTCGGCTACTTCGAACAGGCCACTACGCTCGACCCTCAGTACGCGCGCGCGTACGCCGGAATCTCCGACGCTCACGCAACGCTGGCCATCTTCGGCTACGATCGCGCCAATGAGCAGTTCGCCGCGGCGAAGGTGGCAGCGCACCGGGCGCTCGCGCTCGACGACTCTCTCGCGGAGGCGCATGTGTCTCTCGGTCATGTGCTGTTTCTCTACGACTTCGCTTGGGAGGCGTCGGAGCGTTTGTTCAGGCGGGCAATCGAACTGGACCCGGCAAACCCGACCGCGCGGTCATTCTTTGCCGTGTGCCTGCAGGACCAGGGGCGGTTCGACGAGGCTATCGCCCAATTGCACACGGCGCGATCCCTCGACCCGTTGTCGTCGCACGTTGGGAATCTGCTCGGGCGCGTGTACGTGAACGCACGCCGCCCAGACGACGCGATCGTCGCATTGCGTGAAGCGATCGAGCTCAATCCCCACTCCGACCTCGCCTATCAGCAGCTCGGGCACGCCTATCTGCAGAAGGGGATGCACGACGACGCACTTGCGACGCTTCGCCAAGCGGCTGGTCTGAGCGGCGCGCGAGACCTGGCGCATTTGGCGTACGCCTTGGCAGTCAGTGGCGACGAGGCCGAGGCGCGCCGGTTGCTCCGCGAGCTCTATGAGACACCGATCGCCCGCGAACGGCTGCCGTTTCACCTGGCGATGACGCACGCCGGGCTCGGCGACCTCGAAGCCGCGTTAGGTTTGCTCGAGCATGGGTTCGCCGAGCGAGCGTCCTTCATGGACGGCGTGAAGATCGCGCCAGCGTTCGATCCGCTGCATGGCAATGCCCGGTGGACGACGCTGCTGAGGCGGATGGGGCTGGAGTCGTGAGCGCCTTCCTCGCTACTCCCGTCGCATGGACGCACACCCGGCGTTCTGCGCCCGCATGAGGGCGAAGACGCCCGACGGCATGACGATCGTCCCGGGAACGAAGTTCGGCTGGCGACCACGGTGGGCCAGCCTCATTTAAGGCCGCTCGGGGGCGGTCGTTATGTGATGCCGGACGGGACGACGCGCTTTCTTGTCGACCACGAGCAATTGCTCAACGTGACGAAAGGGCTGGGCGGTTCGCTCCTCGATCCACTCAAGAGCACGGTGGTACACGAGCAGCGGTCGATGGGAACGTGGGTGGTGAGAAAGCGTGAACGATAATGTCATCCCTTCGGCCAACCCTGCCTGTTCAGATACTCAACGCGAGAACTTGTACCCCGGATCTATCGCCGGCCGTTCGCGCGGCGCCGACTCTCAACCAATCGTGCATAGAGGTCGGCGGCAAGCTCGTCGACGGGTGCCTCGCCGTTCGTCAAAACGATCACCCCGCGCCTGTCCTGCCGCGTGAACGCCATCGTCGTCCTCACGCCATTATCGCCGCCATTGTGGCCATAGAGTACCGCGCCAGTCCGGACGCCCATCGGCCACCACGTGAGGAAGCCTGTGTGCAGGTCCGGCGGGGCCATCTCGTTGATCACGCTCGTCGGTATCACCTGCCGACCGTCCACCGCGCCACCGTTGAGATACGTCGTAAGGAAGCGCGTGAGGTCGCGGATGCTCGTGCGGAGCGTGCCCGCCGGCCAGTCGGGATAGCCGTTCTGTCCGTAAGCGACCCAGCCCGTGTCCTTTGCCCATCGATACGG
>Ga0207689_10005500_pt1 | contig 11329 bp, 8 predicted proteins | sample KBSMisM52_FD_184312 | JGI IMG/M metagenome (GOLD analysis project Ga0207689, IMG submission 184312) | Miscanthus rhizosphere microbial communities from Kellogg Biological Station, Michigan, USA - KBS Miscanthus M5-2 (SPAdes) (version 2) | ecosystem: Host-associated > Plants > Roots > Rhizosphere... | reverse complement strand
GGCGGCAGGCTTCGCCGATCTGGAGATCGCGCGCGGATGCCGACGCCGGGACGACGAGCGCGGGCAACGCCTGCGGCCGCGTTCGTTTGGCCGTGGCACGGCGGCGGCGGGCGGGAGTGGACGGAGGCGCATCCGCGAAGGTCTCCACGCCCAGGCTCGCGGCCAGGGCGAGGCACACCAGGACCGGCATTCGGAAACGCCCCATTGGCGATGAAGGTAACACGAAGGGCGGGGGCCGTGATCGGGATCACGTCCTTGGGCTAGACTGAATGGGTGAGGAAGATCCCTGCCTTCGCACTCTGGGCGATGCTCGCCCTCCCGGGGACCGGCGCCGTCTGGGCTGCGGACCCGGCGAGCGCGCCCGCCACGCGCGTCGTCTCCGGCGAGCTGACGCGCGTCGACCTCGCGCGACGCTCCGTGTGGGTGAAGGTGGACGCGCGCGACGGCGCCAAGGCGGAGAGCCGCGAAGCGCGCGAGCAGGACGCCGCCATCGGCCCCGACACGCGGCTCATCTCGCGCGGGAGGTCGGTGCGGCTCGAGGATCTTCGTCCCGGGGATCGCGTCGTCCTCGTGGTCGGCGACGAGGGTGGCCGGCGCCTGGCGCACGTGGTGAAGGTCGTCGGACGCACGGCGCTGCCCGCGCCGCCGCCCGTAGTCACGAGCCCGCCCGCCACTGCCGGATTGTCCGGATAGAATCGCCTACACGCTGACAAGGAGAAGCGACATGTCTCTCAGGCCCACGCTGGCGCTCGCCCTGGCCGTCCTTTCGCTCGCGCCGGCGGCCGCCCGCGCCGACAAGCTCGACAAGGAAGACAAGAAGTGGCTGGACGAGGTCAAGCCCCTCATGCTGCCCGACGAGGAGAAGACGTTCCGCGACCTCAAGGACAAGGCGGAGCGGGTCGAGTTCCAGAAGATCTTCTGGGCGCGGCGCGACCCCGATCTCGACACGACCGAAAACGAATACCAGGCCACCTACAACACCGACCGCGCGGAAGTGGACCGCCAGTTCCGGGTGGCCGGGCAGGTCGGCTCCGCCACGGACTGCGGGCGCGTCTATCTCCTGCTCGGCAAGCCGGACGAGATGAAGGTGGACAAGCAGTCGGGTGACGCGCCGTCCCTGCGTCCACCGGAAGTCTGGACGTATCGTGACCGCCCGGGCCAGACCTTCGCCGGCGGCCAGGTCCAGATCGCCTTCGAGAAGGACTGTCAGCTCCCGCAGGGTGCGCGCCTGAGCGACCAGCTCAACAAGGTCGCGGAGAGCAAGATCGCCCATCCGAACCTCGCCTACAAGAAGGGGCCGGACGGGAAGCTCGTCAAGCTCGTGGACCAGCTCCCCAAGCCCAGCCCGGCCCAGGCCCTGCTGAAGGCGCCGCGCCAGGACTTCCCGGTCACGACCCAGAACGCGATGATGTTGCGCAGCCCGGAAGGCGCCACCTACGTAGCCGGCCTCGCGCGCGCGACGGGCGTGCCGCGTGATCCGGGCGCGAAGATGCAGCCCGTGAACGTCGTGGTCCAGGCCGTCGACGCCCAGGGCCGCACCTCGGCCCAGAAGGAGCGCCTCGTCAACGGCGAGTTCGCCGAGGATGGCTCGGTGATGGCGTCCTACGGGATGACGCTGCGGCCGGGCAAATACACGCTCAACGTCGCCGTGCTCGATCCCAAGTCGGGGAAGGGCTCGGTGGCCGCGGTCCCGGTCGAAGTCCCGGATCTGACCGAAGGCGAGCTCGAGATCATGCCGCTCGTGCTGCTCCAGAACATCCAGGAGGGCGGAGCGACTCCCGACCCGAAGGACCCGATGGCGGACTTCGTACTCGGCACCAACCGCCTCACTCCGTCCTTCGACAACGTCTTCCCGAAGTCGGGCTCGATGAGCGTGATCGGCGCGGTCTACAACGCGACCAAGGACGCGACGACGGGCAAGGCTTCGGTGAACTGGGGCTTCTCGATCCTCAAGGACGGCAAGCCCGTCGCGAAGACCGAAGACCAGGTGGTCGAGACCGACGTGGCGAGCCCGTCCATCGGTCCCGTGCCCCTCGGGAACTTCGCGCCCGGCAAATACGTCGTGCAGCTGCGCGTGCGCGACAACGTGGCGAAGAAGGACTACACGAAGGACGCGCCTTTTGAAGTCAAGTAGGCGCCGTTGTAGCGATCGTTCGTTGTTCTGACGGTCGTTCGTTCTGTTGACCGACCCGCCGCGGTGGCAAACCTCGTCTGCTAACCGCGGCGATCGATCTTTTGTTCTTTACGCCGCCTTCTTCGCCGCGGGCGGGTTCTTCAGGACTTCGAGCGCCTTGTCGAGGATGGGGTCGCCCGCGGGGGCGGCCTCGTCCTCGTCGCGGTCCGGGACGTCCACCTCGACCGTCGGCTCGATTCCCTTGCCGTGGATCGCCGTCCCCTTGGGGGAGACGTATCGGGCCACGGTGAGGAGGAGCCCGCCATCGGTCAGGGGCACGATCTTCTGCACGCCCGCGCGGCCGAACGTGTGCTCGCCGACGATCGGCCCGCGGCCGGCGTCGAGGAGGGCGGAGGTCACGACCTCCGCCGCGCCGCCGGTGCCCGTGTCCACGAGGACGGCCAGGGGGCGGTCCCAGGCGGACCGCGCGGGATCGGCGGTGAAGACCTGCTCTTCCTCACGCGTCCCCGTCAGCTTGCCCACCGGCCCGCCCTTCAGGAACAGCTCCGCGATCTTCACGCCGTCCGCCGGCGCCCCCGCCCCGGAGCCGCGCAGATCGAGCACGAGCGCGTGCGCCCCCGCGCGGCGCAGGGCGTCGATCTCGCTCTTCACTTCCTCGGCCGCCCGCGGCGTGAACTCCGCCACCTTGATGTAGCCGGTCGCGTCCGCCAGCATGCGCCGCTCCGGCGCCACCGCCACCAGCCGCTCGCGCACCACGGAGAGGTCGATGGGATCGCTGCCCGCGCGGAGGAGGGTCAGCTTCACGATGGACCCGGGCTCGCCGCGCAGCAGGCGCTGTCCGCTGGGCGGAGAGAGCGAGCGCGAGTGCCTTCCATCGATGGTCTTGATGATGTCGCCGGGCTTGACCCCGGCCTTGGCGGCGGGAGAGCCCGCGCGGGTGGCCGCGACCATCAGGAACGAGAACCGGCGGGTGAGCACGACGCCGAGCTCGGCTTCGCCTTCCTTCGCCGGCTGCTGGTAGGCACGCAGCTCGTCCGCGTCGAGATAGGCGCTGTCGCCGTCGAGCGCGTCCGTGAGGCCCATGCGCGCGCCCATCATGGCCCGGTCGATGTTGACGGGCTCGACGTAGGCGTCGAGCACCAGACGTACCACCTCGTTGAACACCGCGAGCTGGCCGTAGGTCGTGTCCCCGAAGACGCGTCCGAGGAGCGAGCCCACCGCCACGTAGGCGACGAGGAGCGTGGAGACGAGAGCGACGACGAGGCGACCGCGGGGACTCATCTTGGCACCTTCCGCACGGCGGCAAGGAGCCGTGCTCCAACCGCATTATAGCGGGGAAAGATCGGGCCGCCGCCTCCCGAGACGGGCCGACAATCGGCGTCCAAGGCATTGTTCGGGGGGACGGGCCCTGGCATATTGATTGCTAACCGCAGGGATGCATGGCGAGCTCCTCGATGGCCGTCCCAACGCTCTCGACCCTGCGATCGCCCGCGGGACGACCGGCGTGACCGGGAGCGGTCCGCGCCGGCGCATCCTCCTCGTCGAGGACGACGAGGACACGCGCCAGCTCCTCGCCGTGGCCCTCGAAGCGCAGTCCTACGAGGTCTCCCAGGCGGGGGACGCCGAGGAGGGGCTGAAGGCGCTCGGGCGCGGGCACTTCGACATGATCCTCACGGACTACGACCTGCCCGGCAAGACGGGGGCGGCGATGCTGCGTGAGGCCAGCGCGCGGCGCCTCGTGGACGGCGCGGCCACGCTCGTCGTGACCGCCCATCCCGATCCGGAGGGGGTGGAAGAGACGACTCTCGTCCGCAAGCCGCTCGACCTCGAGAAATTCCTCCACCAGGTGCGCCGCATCTTCGACTCGATGCCCGTGGCCGCGGGGCCCGTCGGTTCGTCCCCCGCGGACAAGCTCGCGCCCGCGGAGCGCGCGGAGGCCGTCGACCCCGTGGAGCTGACTCTCTACATCAGCCCCACCTCGCCGCCCTCGCTCAAGGCGCGGCGCAACATGGAGAAATTGCTGCAGGATTTCCGCGCGGCCGAGATCGGGTTCGAGGTGCTCGACCTCGCGAGCGAGCCCGACCGCGCGGAGCGGGACAACGTGGTCTTCACTCCCACCCTGGTGAAGCGCCGTCCGGAGCCGCGTGCCTGGATCCTCGGCGACCTCAGCGATCCCGCCGTCGTCACCGACCTCCTACACATGTGCGGGATCGAACCCATTCCATGATCCACAAGATCGAGACCTCGGTGCCGGGCCTGGACGTGATCACGAACGGAGGCATTCCCGAGGGGCGCTCCACGCTCGTCGTCGGCAAGAGCGGGACGGGCAAGACGATCCTCGCCCTGCAGGCGGCGGCCCACCTTGCGCGCACGGGGCAGAAGGCCATCCTCCTCGCGGTCGAGGAGTCGCCGGCCGACCTCATCACGACCGCGGACGCGCTCGGGTTCGAGTTCACCGAGATCATCAAAGAGGGGAAGCTGCGCGTCAGCGACGCCACTCGCCCCATGGACGGTCCGATGGTCGTGAGCGGGGAGTACGACATCTCCGGGCTCGTCCATCGCGTGGAGGCGCTGGCCAGGGAGACGGGGGCGAAGGCCGTCATCCTCGATTCCGCGACCGCGCTCTTCAGCCCCCGTCCGCCCCAGGAGCTGGTGCGCAGCCTTTTCTTCCAGCTCGTGCACGCCTTCCGGCGCCTGGGGCTGACCAGCATCATCCTGGCCGAATCGGCGGGGGACTACGCCCAGCTCACGACGCTGGGCGTCGAGGACTACGTGTGCGACCTCGTCATCATCCTGCGCAACGTGGTGGACGGGGAGCGGCGCCGGCGCACGATCGAGGTCAACAAGTACCGGCGCTCCGCCCACTACAAGGGCGAATACCCCTGCACCATCACCTCGCACGGGCTGGCCGTCTTCCCGCTCGACGCCAAGGACCGCGACGAGCCGCGGCGGGCGGAGCGCTACTCGAGCGGGTTCCCGGGCCTCGACGCCATGATCCACGGCGGGCTCCTCCGCGACTCGATCTGCATCGTGCGCGGCCCGACCGGCAGCGGCAAGACCATGCTGGCCGGGCTCTACGCGCGCGCGGGCGCGATGCGCGGCGAGCGCGTCGTGTATTACGGATTCGAGGAGCCCAAGCCCATCCTGCTGCGGAACTTCGCCTCCATCGGCATGCGCATGGACGATCTGGAGAAGGCGGGGAACCTGCGCGTCATCTGCCGGTACCCGGAGGCCCTGAGCCTCGAAGACCTCCTCGTGGACCTCCGTCTCGGGATGGAGCAGTTCGGTCCTTCGCTCGTGGTCATGGACAGCATCTCGTCCATCGAGCACGCCTCGTCCGAGAAGGGTTTCCGCCAGTTCATGATCGGCATGACCTCCATCCTGCGGCAGCACGGGCGCAGCGCCCTGCTGACCCAGACGGTCACGGCCGGGGAGACGGGGGACCACACCGCTCCCTACCTGTCCACCATCGCCGACGCCATCCTGACCCTCGATTACTCCGTGCGCGATTACCAGCTCAAGCGCACGCTGCGCGTGATCAAGCTGCGCGGGTCTGCGCACGAGACGCATCCCTACCGGCTGTCCATCGGGGAAGGCGGCCTCACCGTCGAGAAGCTGCCGCCGCCCGAAGTGGAGCGCCGCGGCCAGCTCGTGTGAGCGCGGTGGGCGCGGGTTCGAAGGGCGGCACGAAACACGTCACCTGGGGATCGGCGGGCCGCATCCTCGTCGTGGACGGGGACGCGGACCACGGGCCCATGCTGGCCACCGTCCTGCAGGCCCAGGGCTACCGCGTGGACATCGTTCCCTCCACCCGGGCCGGCCTGGAAGCGCTGGCGGAGGCGTCGTACCAGCTGTTGCTGGTCCACTACGGCCTTCCCGACGGCAACGGCATGGCCTTCCTCGAAAAGGCGCGGGCGGAGGGCTTGCTGAAGGGCGCGGCGCAGATGGTCTTCACGGGGAAGGCGTCCCTGCAGTCGTCGGGGACCACGAAGGTGCTGCGCAAGCCCATCGACCTGCAGGACCTCGTGCGCCAGGTGCACTCGATCGTGGGGCCGCCGGAGGGGCCGGGTCCCCCGGCCGCCGTGGGCACGGACCGCCGGCGCAAGACCAAGGAAGCGCAGGCGGCGCGCGCCCGCCACGGCGCCCGGATCGAGCTCGCCCTCTACGTGACGATACCCTGGCCGTCGTCGCTGCGGGCCAAGGCGAATCTCGGACGCGTCCTCGCGCGCGTGCCCGAAGGCCTCGTGCACCTCAACGTCTGCGACCTCGCGCGCGAGCCCCTGCGCGCCGAGCTGGACAACGTGCTCTTCTCGCCGACCCTGGTCAAGGTCTGGCCCGCCCCGAAGATGTGGATCCTCGGCGATCTGTCCGAGCCGGAGGTCCTGACCGACCTCCTGGCCCTCTGTGGGATCGAAGTGCCGGCGGCGTCGCCGCCTCCGGGTGCCTCCTAGCGCGCCAGCCACTCCTGCGGGTCCTGGGGCTTTCCCTGGGACCGTATCTCGAAGTAGAGGCCGGGCCCGTCCACGCCGGAGGCCCCCACCGTGCCCACGACGTCGCCGGCGGACACGTGTTGGCCGGGCCGCACGCGCGCCTCCGCGAGGTGGGCGTACAGCGTATGGTTCTTGCCGCCGTGGTCGATGATCACCATCAGGCCGTAGCCGAGGAACTGGTCGGCGAAGGCGACGGTGCCGTCGTGGACCGCCGTCACCGGCGTGTCCACGGGGGCTTCGATCTCGATGCCGTTGTGCAGGGTGTAGGTCTCGAAGCGCGGGTGCTTGTGGCGCCCGAAGGCGACGCGCACGCGCCCGCGGGCCGGCCAGGGCAGCGCTCCCTTGAAGACGGTGATGGGCACGTCGATGTCGGCCGCGCCGAGCCCGGAGAGGAGCTGCCCGAGCTTCCCCTCCGCCTCCTCCAGCTCCTGGAGGTAGGCGGCGTGCGTCTCCTTCTTCTCGACGATGGAGGTGAGCAGCTCGGACTTCCTCTGGCGATCCGCTTCCAGGGCGCGGCGGGCGCGGTCGAGCTCGGCGCGGAGGCTCATGGCCTCGCGCGTCTTCCGCTGCAGGTCGTCACGGGTGGCGGCCAGCGTGGCCAGGTTCGCGCGCAGGGCCGCCATCTTCTCGCGGTCGCGGCGGGCGAGGGCGCTCACGAACCGGTACCCGCGCAACATGTCCGCCGGCTGCTCCACGGAGAGCAACATGCGCACGTAGGAGAGCTCGCCCATCTTGTAGAGGGCGCGCGCGCGGGCGGCCAGCTGCGGACGGGCCTGGGCAACGGAAGCGTCGAGCTCGCGCACGCGGCGCACGGTGGCATCCATCTGCTCGCTCGCGCGGTGGAGGACGAGCTGCGTCTCCCGCAGCTGCTCGCTGCGCAGGCGCACCTCGAGCTCGAGGCGCTCGACGTCGGCGAGGAGGCTGCGCTCCTGGCCGCGCAAGCGGGCCACGTCACGTTCGATCGATTGCTTGCGCTCGCGCACGCGGCGGAGCCGCTCGTCGGTGGTGGAAGGGCGCTCGGTAGCGGCGGGAGACGCCGACGGCGCGGGCGAAGTCGACGGGCCCTGCGCGTGCGCCGCGCCCGCGAACATCAGGATGGCCAGGATGGCGCGAGGCGGCCGTCGGGGCAGGATGGGACGGCCGCCTATTGGGCCCATTCGGGCCATGGGAACATCAACGGCGGTCGCGCCGGGTCATTCGTGATTCGCGTAGCGGTGGCCCATGGAACCCGTCCATCGTGTGGATGACGGGCTCCTAGAGCAGCGGCTTGCCGTCGACGTCGCTGGGCATCGGCACCTCGAGCAGCTTCAGGATGGTGGGCGAGAGGTCCATGATGCTGGGCGAGGTGGTGGAGATCTTGCGGTTCGAGAAGAACACGCCGCCGCTGATCTCGGTCGCCGTCGCGCAGTGGTCGCCGCTCCACTTGCGGTTGTTGTTCTCGACCACCGTGCGCTGGATCTGGCCCAGCGTGTCCTGCCAGCCCACGCGGTAGCCGTCGTTGAACCCGGTCTGCAGGTCGGGGGCGCCCTGGAGGTACTCGCCCTTGTAGATGTCGTCGCGCTTGTAGACGGCGCGCATGACGGCCTCTCCGGTGTCCGGATCCTTGAGCTCCACGAGCTTCGACGCGATCTCGTTCTGGAGCGCCGTGTACTCCGCGCCCGCGGAGACGATGCCCTGGCTCTCGCGGCCGCGCAGGTTGAAGTAGATCTGGCCGAGGCCCACGGCGTACGCCTTGGTCTTCGTCCAGTCCACGCCTTCCCAGAACTTGCCGCGGCCGAAGAGGTCGGCCAGACCCTTCTTCTGGCCCTCCTGGCCGTGGAACACCATGTAGCCGTTCTGGACCAGCCAGGTGTTGATGTTCACGCCGCGGCGGAACGAGTGGAAGCCGTGGTCGGACATGACGAAGTAGGCCGTGCCGGGCGGGAGCTTGGCTTCGATCCGCCCGACGAGGTCGTCGGCGCGCCGGTAGATCTTCTCGATGGAGTCCCCGTATTTCGCGGCCAGGGCCGCGTCGTACATGGGGTGCTTGGGGTCGATGAGCCTCCACATCATGTGGGACACGCGGTCCGTCGTCTCGATGGCGGCCACGAAGAGGTCCCAGTCGTCGTCCTCGAGGTTCTTGAAGAAGACGCGCTCGCGGTCGTCCATGGCCTTGTTCGCGTCGTACATGAAATCGGACTCGTCCAGCCGCCCTTCCACGAGGGCCATGGTCGCCTCCGCCCAGCCCAGCGTGCGGTAGAGGCCGATCTTGTCCGCGAGCTGCTTCGAGAAGTCCTTCGGATGGGAGATGGGGATGGGAGGGTCGCGCGGATCGAGGTTGACGGGGGAGGCGTAGACCTGCAGCTCGCTGTCCGCCTTGATGACGTGGAACTGGGTCATGCCGTGCGCCTTCACGAGGGCGTTGAACTTGAAGGTGAGCGGAACCCAGGCGCTCCAGTCGCCGGCCTTGAGATCGAGATGGGTGCCCTGGACATCGATCTCGGCGTGGCCGGACCCTTCCGTCCACCGGACCGAGAACGGAATGTCCACCGCCTTCGTGGTCGCGAGCTCGTCGAGACGCTTCGTCTCCGCGTCGGAGAGCGAGCCCGCCTTCTGCTTGGCCTGGAGCTCCCGCTCCTCCTGCTTGAGGATCGGGTTGTCCGGGCCCTTGAGCAGCGGCTGGGCCACGCCCGCCTCGAAGAGGAGCCGCTTCAGGTAGCCGCCGAACTCGGTGTTGCCTTCCTCGAAGGAGCTGAGGTCGGTGGCCCAGTAGTTGAAGGTGCCCAGGGTGCCGCGGATGTCGCCGAGCGGAAGTCCGCCCAGGATGGCGCCGTGCTCGATGTCGTCCGGGGGCCAGTTCATCGGCACGGTGAGGACCACGCTCTTGATGCCGTCCTCCGACGCGTGTTTCCAGAAGGACGTTCCGCCGCGGGTGGAGAGGACCTCGGGACGCTTCACGGGCAGGAAGCCCCATTTGAAGGAGGGGGGGACGATCTTCGTGCCCATGCTCGGGTCGGGCAGGTAGGTCTGCAGATCGCGCTTCAGGAAGTCGTAGATGTTGTGCTTGCCCGGGTTCACGCCGGTGGCGAAGCTGGCCCAGGCCACGGGCGACTCCGAAGGCTGGGTGGTCTCGAGCTTCGCGAACGTTCCTTGCTCGGAGAGCCGTTTCAGGTTCGGGAGCTTGCCTTCGTCCATCCACTTGCGGGCGAGGGTCGGGTCCATGCCGTCGAAGCCGAGCACGAAGACGCGCTGCTTGGCCCGCCGTACGGGCTTGCCGGAAGAGGAGGAGCCGCAGCCTGCGCACGTGAAGATCGCGGCCATCGCACCGATCAGGAGTCCGGCGGCGCGTAGCGCCGGCGGGCGGTGGGGGGTTTCAGGGGGGGTCGCGAGCGCGCCAACGTGGCACTCGCGCGACGTGCCCCCCCTGAGATTGAAGACTCGCGAAAGCATCCGGCGATTCTAAGCGACGGCTTGCGGGCGCCGGTAAGCGGCGCCATCCCCGCCGTCTCCGGCCCGGAGCGCGGCCGGGAGCCCCATCCACCACGCCGCGAACAGCGCGAGGTCCACGAGGGCCAGCAGCACCGTGAGGTCGAAGCCGAGTCCCATGCGCACCGTGTCGAACACGGGCGTGAGCGGCTCGACGACGAGGTAGCGCCACGTATAGAAGCGGCCGAGACCCGACATCACGAGCATGTCCACGACGTAGACGATCGCTCCCACCGCGAACACGACCTGGCCGCGCCGCGTGACGAGGCCGCCGGCGAGCAGGAGCAGGAAGAGCGTGTGGATGTGGTTCTCGTAGGCGCCGGTGGCCAGCATGGCGTAGGAGAAGAAGACGGTGGCGCCGGCCAGCATGGCCGGGCGAAGCCCGGGATGGCGGCGCTGGTGGAACAGGGTGACCAGCGCGGCCGTGATCCACAGGACGCGGCCGATCCCGTAGAAGGGCAGTCCGACCGTGGTGTCGAAGATGAACTCCACGCGACCTGTGAGGCTGCGGCCCTTGGCCAGCGCCGTCATCACGTGCCCGACCAGCCACCAGATGTTCGGTGATCCCCCGGACGTGGGACCGGGCAGCCAGCTGTTGTTGACGTGCACGACCGCGGCCGGCAGCGTGCCCGCGAGGGCGAAAGGCGAGAAGGCGAGCGCGATCGCGGAGAGTCCGCCGGCGGCGGCGGCGGCCACGCGTCTCACGCCGACTCCGAGGTCCGTGCCCGCGATGAGCGCGCCTGCGACCGCGGGCGCGAGCAGGATCGCCTGCAGCTTGATCATCATGGCCACGCCGAGCACCGCCCCCGCCCAGAACCCGCGGCCGGCGGCGGCGATGGCCAGCGCGATCACCGCCACCGGCGCGTAGGCGCCGTCCTGGTATCCGAGCACGGCGCCGCTGAGCCAGGACACGGGCGTGGCCCAGTAGAGCGCCGCCAGCGTGGCCGCGCGCCACGGACGGCGCCGATGGATCCAGAGCAGCACGGCCACGGCGAGGACGTCGCCGGCGACGGGCGAGACCTTGACGGCCAGGGCCTGGGCCTCGATGGGCTCGAGCCGCACGCCCCAGCGCTCGGCCAGCCGCCACCAGAGCGTCCACATCGTGATCGTGAGCGGCGGATAGTTCACGACGATGGGACGCCCGACCATCGAGGGCAGGGAGACCTTTTCCTTGCCCGTGAGCTGCGCGCGGAGGTGTCCGGCGGGCACGTCGTCGGGGCCGCCGTAGGTCCGCGTGTAT
>Ga0207689_10005499_pt1 | contig 11332 bp, 16 predicted proteins | sample KBSMisM52_FD_184312 | JGI IMG/M metagenome (GOLD analysis project Ga0207689, IMG submission 184312) | Miscanthus rhizosphere microbial communities from Kellogg Biological Station, Michigan, USA - KBS Miscanthus M5-2 (SPAdes) (version 2) | ecosystem: Host-associated > Plants > Roots >... | reverse complement strand
CTCAAATCTTAGTGATAAAAGCCTGTGGTGAAATAAGTGACAATCTATTAATGCTACTTTCAAAACTATATAACCTAAAGGTTGACACAGCAAGTCATTTTGTAACCGAGGCAAAACTTGCCTTTGTTGATTTGAATGAATTTGCAAAAGCTAAATTTGGAAAAGAAGCGATACCGCATACAGACGCCAAAGAAATGAAGCTTTTTTTTGAGAACAACGATCCGGACGACTATGCTGAGTTATATCTAAATATTAATGAAAAAGAACACTGGCTTGAACTAAGAGAAAAGGATGAAGGTTATAGAAGTCAGGTCATAAAATTTCTTACTGCTAAATAAAAAACCGGAGGCGGCTGCGGATTGATTATGTATTAGGTAATTTTTATTAGTTTCATTTCATGAACCTGAAACTAGCCGCTATTGTAGCCGTAACCATCTTATTGGTTTCTTCCTGTAATACATCGAAAAAGGCTTTGCGAACAGTTCATTTGGACATAGAAAAAGAGATCTCCGGAAAAAAAGGAACGTTTGCTGTTGCATTCAAAGATCTGCAAACAGGACGTGAGATAAAGATAAATGATCACGTAACATTTCATGCAGCCAGCACAATGAAAACTCCTGTAATGATCGAAGTTTACAAACAGGTTGCGGAAGGGCGATTTTCACTAACGGATTCGGTTGAACTAAAAAATGAATTTAAGAGCATCGTAGATGGGAGTCCTTTTAGATTGGACTCTGCGGATGACAGCGAGTACGAATTATACAAACACATTGGTGAGAAAAGAACGATCAACGCCCTGCTTTATCAAATGATAATTGTGAGCAGCAATCTTGCAACAAACCTGGTTATAGAAAAAGTTGGCGCTAAAAATGTTACTAACTCAATGCGCCAGCTGGGGGCTAACGATATCCAGGTGTTAAGAGGAGTGGAGGACAATAAAGCTTTTGAAAAAGGACTGGTCAATACTACCACTGCCCATGACCTGGCGATGATTTTTGAAAAGATCGCCAAAGGAGAAGCTGTGAATGCTGATGCTTCTCAGGCCATGGTCGATATATTGCTCGATCAGAAGTTCAATGAGATCATACCAGCCTTGCTTCCATCGAATGTTAAAGTGGCCCATAAAACCGGTTCAATTACTCATGTGCATCATGATTCAGGTATTGTGATTTTGCCAGACGGCAGAAAATATGTTTTGGTGCTACTGTCAAAAGATTGGGACGATGAAAAACTGACCATACAAACGATGGCAAACATTTCTTTGCTGATCTATAAATACGTTACAAAAAAGTGATCACATTGTCCGTAGTGTATTAGGTAATAAAATTATTTGTATCTTCCTTTCATTCTCGCCAAAACCAAATCTTCCACATATGAGTACTGTACAAGTAACAAGAACAGAGGAAATCCTCAATCATCATGTTTCAGCATTTGTCGAAACCGACCTAGATGAGATAATGAGAGATTATACAACGAATTCTGAGCTATTGACGCTTCAAGGACCGGTCAAAGGATTAGGTGGTATTCGCTCGTTTTTTGAAGAGATATTTAAGATTGCTCCAAAAGGTTCTACGTTCGACTTAAAACAGATGCTCATAAGAGATAACATGGCATATATTGTTTGGGCTGGAGAATCTTCTTTTGTGAGCATACCTTTCGGCGCAGATACTTTCATTATGGAGAATGACAAGATATTGTTCCAATGCCTCGGCGCTCACATCGTTCCCAAGCAATAGCGCGATAGCCATTTCAGGAAGTGGAACGGAAAGCAGAGGCCGCGAATTTTAGAGTCGTAACGACAAATTAATCTTGAATCTTAATTAAAAGAAACAGATCGATCATGTTGGAAAAAATGAACTGGGAATCGGTTCCGTCAGAAAGTGTTAACGCATCGATGTCTAGAAAGATCGTTTGGGGAGAAAAACTAATGATCTCCCGTATAAAATTTAAAGATGGATTTTTAGTCCCTCTTCACAGTCACATACATGAACAGGTCACGCAAGTTCTTTCCGGTACGATACGTTTTTGGTTTGGGGAAAATAGAGAACAAATGATGGACCTGCATGCCGGTGATGTGGTTGTCATTCCGTCAAATCTTCCTCACGAAGCACTGATGATCGGCGAAGTGGAGGAAATAGATACATGGGCCCCACCGCGCCAGGACTGGCTAGACAAGACTGATGATTACCTCAGAAAATAGTTTGCGTGAATCTCATTTATTTTGTTGTGCTTCGTTGAAACTGACCATCCAGTTGACGCCGAATTTATCTGTGAACATTCCAAAATAATCTCCCCAGAATGTTTTGTTCATGGGCATGGTAACCTGTCCTCCCGACGAAAGGCCATTGAATAACCTGTCGGCTTCAGCCTTTTTATCGGTATTAATGGAGATGGAAAAATTATTCCCCTGTGAATAGCTGGAGGCCCATTCGCCACCGGTATCACTGCCCATCAATACCGTTTCCTTACTTATCGCCAATGAAACGTGCATGATTTTTTCGGCATCCTTGTTATCCATTTTTTGACCGTCCTGTGGTGGCATATCCTTATACCGACCTATATAAGGAAATTCTCCTCCAAATACTGATTTGTAAAAATTAAACGCTTCTTCACAATTACCATTGAAGGTCAGGTAAACATTTACGGTTGTCATGATACCAAGATTTCAGTTGAAAAATATTGACAGGCAAAAGTAGGATATTATGATATTTAGATATTTAGACATTATAACATGTCATTAATAATGCTGGCAAAATCTTTGATTGACTAAACAGCGTAATGTATTCTTCATTCTACAATAAAAATTAAAAAAAATAAGTATGAAAAGGTTCACTCAGATCGCAGCAACACTGCTTATGGCAACAGCTTTTGCCATGCCCATGTCACTTCTTGCGCAGGAAAAGGACGCGAAACTTTTGGATGACAGTAAAGAAGCAAAAGCCAGTTTTATTAAAACCGACAGCCTGATGCAACATTTATTCGACAATTCGGTCGGCTATGTCATTTTCCCGAATATAGGTAAAGGAGCTATTGGAGTAGGTGGTGCGGCAGGTAATGGGATTTTGTATGAAGGCGAAAAGGCGGTAGGACGCGCCAGTATGAAACAAGTGAATGTTGGCTTTCAATTTGGTGGCAAGGCTTATCGCGAAGTAATATTTTTTGAAAACCAGGCGGCGTTAGATCGTTTCAAACAAAACAAATTTGAATTCGACGCGCAGGCATCTGCGGTCGCTGTTAATGTCGGCGCTGCTGCCAATGTAAAATACCGAAATGGTGTCATGGTATTTACCCAGGAAAAGGGTGGATTAATGTATGAGGCATCGGTTGGGGGCCAGAAGTTTGATTACTCGGCGTTCTGATCTCAGGATCGACACATATGTTGACGTTGCTGTGCGATTCATCGCAAGCAACGTCTTTTTATTTTTCCAAAAGCCTACATTTATCAAAAGATGCTAAATGGAAAATGAAATTAAGGAAAGCAAACTTGTTCTATCGGTAATGCTGGGGGTCACTGATGCGTCGACAGCTGTTGCCTGGTACCAGAAGGCTCTTGGTGCTAACATACTTTGGAGTTTGGGCTCAGTGGCAGGGATGGAAATAGACGGAGCAGCATTTTTCGTCGGTGAACCTGCGAACAACGGATGGGAGAGTCCCCAAAAACTGGGCATTACATCTACACGGATAGAAGTATTTTGCGAGGACCCCGATACATTTATTGCGAGAGCTATTGATGCGGGTGCTGATGGCGGCTTTGATAAAATAAGAAATCATAAAGCACCATGGGGCATACACAGGCAGGGAGGTTTTATTGATCCTTTTGGACACATTTGGCTGGTTGGCGATAAGTCGCCATTAAATCGCTACAATTGAGAGACAGTTATTTCTTCATCTCGAAAATAGATGCATCTACCGGTTGGTTCACAGTAACTTTCTGAAGTTTCGATGTGACGGCAAATTGCCCTCCAAAATCTACATCAACTGCATGCGGTACTACAATGCCGTAGTCTGTCTTTTGAAAATCCGAATAGGTTGATTTTATTTCAACTTCTTGTCCCATAGCGTTACTCGTTGCCGACATCTGGATGACCTGGTAACTGGTCGGATCTATAAAGTAATTTGTTATGGCGCCGTCTTTGTTTGTGTACTTTATCTTGTGTGCATCTACAGTACCTACCTTTTCTTGTCCCACCAACTCGGCTTTCCCGCCTCTTGATGTATAATCCAGGAAAGGTTCAATGTATATCTGGTCCTTGCCAGCTTTGAATTGCTCATCCGTCATGGCCTGTGGGTCACTCATTCCAGCAAATTGGTTGATTTGCCATCCGCCTTTGTCAGTATACACATTGACAACCTGCTGTCCGCCGATCTCCGATTCACTGCGGCTCCCCTTTCCATTTAGAATCGTTGTTTTCGTTGTGCCGCTTGTGCCCATTACCTCCACAGTTCCTTCCATATATAATGAAGTAACACGACTCAATTTTTCCTTTCCTCCTACTGAATCCAGGTGTTTAGAAATAATTTCATCAAGTGTTTGAGAGTGGACCGATGAGAAACAGAAAGGAACAGAGATCATTAATAAAAGTTGCCTAATGGATTTCATTTGTTTGTTTTTTTGAAATATAAATGTAAATCATTTTACATTTCATCCGCGCCTATTTAATATTAAAAATTCAGACGTGTCATCAGAAAAAATAAGATATTTAGGAAGAGCAGGCTACTATAATGAAAGAATATCTTTTCTCATACGGGATGCTGCAGAAGGAAAAAGTTCAAATAGACCTGTTCGGAAGGACATTAGCAGGATCAGCCCATGTTTTAAGGGGCTATAGAGTCTCCACAATTGAAATGACAGATGAAACATTTCTCCCAAAGGGCGAGGGAAAATATCAGAAAACACTCGTGATATCTGCCAATGAAAATGATATAGTCCGGGGGATTGTTTTTGAAATTACAGGCGATGAACTTTTAATAGCTGACGGTTATGAACCCGCTAATTATAAAAGAACCAAGGTGATGGTGGAATCGGGAAAAAAAGTGTGGATCTATATTGCCACCGAAGTATAATCGAAAATAAATGTAGTGAGCCTTGGAAAATTTATAATGATGGCCGGGGGTAGATAACGATGACAAAAAAGAGAAAGTTGATAAATAACTCAATGAGATAAATATAGAGAAACAATAATGAAAAAGAGATCGATTCGAACCACTATTGCACCCTGGTTGACTGTTCGGGATGGCAATGAAGCAGCAAAGTTTTATAAAGCTGCATTTGATGCGGTCGAAACCTATCGCCTGGAAACTCCCGATGGCTTAATTGTGAGACTTGCTGTAAACGGAGCGGAATTTTGGGTGAGTGGCGGTTCCGAACATTCCTCAATTGCTCAACCGGTGGGAGGCGATTCGGTCAGGATGATTCTGACTGTAGACAAACCTGATATTCTTTTTGCGAAAGCGCTGAAAGCCGGAGCATCGGAAATTTTTCCTGTCGCCGAATCTCACGGTTGGAGATTAGGACGGATCGTTGATCCATTTGGTCTTCATTGGGAGATAGGCCATCAGCTTTCTGAATGATTCGGTTGTTTGTCAGCACGACATAGATTTTAAGAACGCCTTGTAATAATAAAAAATGAGCTTCTCAAAAAGCAAGTCTGTTTCTGCTGTGATCGCAGTAGCCACAATTTTTTTTGTAAGCTGTACTTCTAAAGACCGTTACCAACTTCCTGACCATAAGCAACTAGCCCGGGAGTATTATCAGGAAGATGCCCAGTGGTATTTGGATAATATTCCATTTTTTGAGCCGATAGATTTCAGTTTTATCAGGACGGCTTAAATTTATATAAAGCCAACCGATGACAAAGTTTTTTTGGTCAGCGATCTTTTTGACCAGCTATGCAGCAGGTGTATTCAATCCTCATATCGATTGTTCTTCGAATCCAAAAGAGGATACATTGTTAGTGAAACATACAGCAGATTTTGAAATAATAGGTGATGGAAGTAATGTGAATTGGGATAACGCGAAATGGTTCGAATTAACAAAAACCAGCGGGATTGATTCTTACAACACGAAGGTCAAGATGCTTTATTCTGATTCTGGTATTTATTGCCTATATCAATGCGAGGACCGTAAGATAACGGCTTCCCTCCGGGAAGATTTTCTTGACCTCTGGCATGAAGATGTTGTAGAAGCTTTTTTTTGGACAGATGAACTGAACCCGATCTATTTTGAATATGAGCTGTCTCCACTCAATTATGAATTACCGATTTTGGTGCCTAACAACAAGGGAAAATTTCTTGGATGGCGACCATGGCACTATGAAGGAAATCGCAAAACTAAGCATGAGATTCATATAAATAAGGACGGTGATGCAGTCACCTCATGGACCGCGGAATTTTTTATACCGTATACACTACTGAAACCTTTGAACAATGTACCACCTCAAAAAGGAAGTCGCTGGCGTGCAAATTTCTATCGTATCGATTACGACAATGGTGAATCATCCTGGGAGTGGCAGAAAGTGAAAATAAATTTTCATGACTATGAATTATTTGGTCATATTTTATTTGATTGAGATCTTATTTTATTCTTGATCATTAATTCATCAAATGACGTATATTAGTTGCACTTCTCTAACGATAAAATATTGCTTATGAAACAAGAAACCAAACAGGATGCTACAACTCCCGGCATTCAGGACGGAAACAATTTAAATGTTCCCCAACAATCACAGATAAGCAGAAGAAAATTTGTCGAGATGACTGCTGCTTCTGCAATTGGCTTTACAATTCTTCCCCGACACGTGCTTGGCGGAAGGAATTACATTCCTCCCAGTGATAAGATCACATTGGCGTATATCGGCGTGGGAACGCAAGGCATCCGAGAACTTTTGCCCTTACTGGAGAGCAACCAGTTTCATGTGGTGGCGGTCTGCGATCCAAATAAAGAAGCCATCGGGTATAAAGACTGGGGAAAAGATTGGCTAAGAAATGAAATACGTAAAACGATCAAAAATCCAAATTGGACACAAGGCGGCGATAACATGATCCCCGGTGGAAGAGACAATGGTAAATCGATTGTTGATACGTTTTATTCAAACGTTCATCCTGAATTAAATTATAAGGGTTGCAACGCCTACGCAGATGCGCGTGAACTTTTGGAAAAAGAAAAGGATCTCAATGCGGTCAAAATAATGACTCCTGATCATTTGCACGGTGTTCTCAGCATGGCTGCGATGAAAAAGGGCAAACATGTTTTAATGCACAAACCATTGTCAAATCGTTTGCTTGAAGGAAAAAAGGTAATTGAAATGGCCCGCAATAGTAAAGTGATCACACACTTGATTCCATGGGATTCAAACGGTTCGATGGAAACGGTAATGGCGTGGATAAATGGAGGAGCGATAGGAACACTTACTGAAGTGCATAACTGGACAAACCGTCCCGTTTGGCCGCAATATCCGGATATACCTACTGACACGCCCCCGGTGCCCAACGGTTTTGACTGGGACCTGTGGTTGGGGCCAGAAGCCCAACGTCCTTATCATCCAGACTATACTCACATGGTGTTTCGCGGCTGGTATGATTTCGGCGGAGGTTCAATGGCCGATATGGGTCATTATAGTTTGTGGACTGTTTTTAATGCACTAAAACTGACTTCACCAATAATTGTTGAACCGAATCTAAGTCATGTTTGTGGCATGAAGGATCCGGTGCCTTATCAAATAGCAAATAATTTTTCGTTCCCGATGGCAAGCTCCGTGCGGTTTAAATATCCGGCAAACGGATCAAGGCCTGCCATTGACCTAGTATGGTATGATGGCGGTATGCGACCACCGATTCCGATGGAGTTATTAACCGACAATAAAGAGTTACCTGCAGAAGGAATGATGTTTGTTGGAGATAAGGGTAAGATACTAGCCGGCTTTAATGTTCAGGCCCCCAAGGTCATTTCGGGTAAGAAAATGGACGAGCCTTCTCAGGCCACGGCGGATAACAGGAACCAGGTACAAAGAACCACCGACGCGTTGTCGTTGTTTGTTGATGCATGTAAAACAGGAAAACAATATCCCGGTAGTTTCCCGGAAGCGGAATATTTGACCGAAGCAATCAATCTATATGCTGTGGCATTGCGATCCGGTAAACTTTTAAAATATGATTCCGCCAGCCACTCAATTACGAATGTGCCGGATGCAAATAAATACCTGAGCCGCGAGTACCGATCAGGATGGGAACTTGCAACCATATGAAATTGATCGACGACTTATTTAATAACAATTGCATTAATAAATAGTATATGAAAAAATTAAACAGGAGAGCATTTATCACCAAAGCTGCCATGGGGACCGGTGCTGCACTGGCTTTATCACAGTTGCCAACGGAATTGTTTGCTAATGCTGCTGTAAACGATATCCCAGTAGGCTTTCAATCATGGACCATCAAAGATCAGCTAAGCAAAGATTTTCCAGGTACATTAAAATCGATGTCAGCGCAGGGGTACAAACTGATAGAGATGTGTTCGCCAAAAGGATACGCCACTATCGGTTTCGGGGCGTTCGTAGATATGAAGCCCGCCGACATGCGCAAAATCATTAATGATGCTGGCCTTAGTTGCCCTAGTTGTCATTTTGGCTCCGCCGAACTGTTTGATGATGTCGATGGACGTATTGAATGGGCACAACAGTTGGGGCTGACACAGATGATATGTTCCACATTCTGGCTCCCGAAGACTGCAACACTAAAAGATTACCAGGATGCCGCCGACAAATTGAATAAGTCTGCAGAAAAAATAAAAAAAGCAGGCATTCAGGCTGGTTTTCATAATCATGAGTTTGAATTCGCTATGCTCGACGGACAATTGATCTATGATGCATTGATGGCACGTTTTGATCCGGAGCTTGTAAAAATGCAGTTCCAGACAGAGGTGATCAATCTTGGTTACAAAGCAGCTGATTATTTCAAAAAATATCCCGGAAGATTTATCTCGTCGCATTTGTCTGACTGGACAACGGATAAAAAGGAAGTTCCCGTAGGACAGGGAGTCATTGACTGGAAAGAATTCTTCGCCGCAGCGAAAACTGGCGGAGTGAAGAACTTTTTCGTGGAAATGGCGCCTGATAAATTCAAAGACAGTGCGAGCTACATTGCTAAATTATAACTGAGAACAAAAAGCTTTTGAGTCTATTTCATCATTAATTTACAATTCAGAGAGAATCGTAAATTCAATTATATGATGGATATCGTTACGCTCATTGCCAATGTCGCCCTGGCCTTATCATTCATTATAGCCCTGGTATTTGGCATCGCACAGGTAAACACAGCAAACCGTGACCGGCGTGAACGGCTCACTATTGAAACATTGCGCAACTTTCAAACACGTGAATTCGCGGAGCTGATACTATTTGTGAATTCGCATAGCATGCCGTCCAATAATAAAGAAATGAATGCGCTTCCTCTAAAGGAACAAGTATTCATCATTCAGTTTGGACAGCAAATGGAATCACTCGGGATGCTTGTTGCAGAGCGATTGATCAATATTGATCTCGTCGACAAGACTCTTGGATCATTTGTAACACTTACCTGGGATAAATATAAACCGCTGTTCTCTGACATACGTGAAAAGCAACCAGATCCTTTCCTTGGGGAATATTTTCAATGGCTGGCGGAAAGGATTGATGAGCGAATGCAAAAAAATCCGCGTAAACCATTTTACGAAAAAGTATTGGAGAATAGCAGGTGATTAACAACCATAGTAATGGAGCCGGAATTAGTACATAAAGATTATGATAGAGTTAATTTCAAAGAAAATCCTCTCGTAAAAGCAGAATATGAGAATTGCAAATTTATCAGTTGTCATTTCGAGAGTACTGACCTTTCCGAAATAAAGTTTATCTGCCAATTTAGAGGTTCCAACGTGAGTCTCGTTAACCTGTCAAAAACAGTGTTCAGGGAAAGTCAATTTGTAAACTGCAAAATGTTGGGACTTCAATTTTACAACTGTAGCGAGTTTGGACTTTCCTTCACTTTTGACAATTGCAATCTTGGTCATTCTTCATTTTATAAAACCAAAATAAAAAAGACGGTTTTTAGAAATTCACAACTTCACGAGGTAGATTTTACCGAATGTGATCTATCGGGCTCTTCTTTTGAACAATGTGATCTGGCAAACGCAAGATTTGAGAATACAATAATGGAGAAGGGACTTTAGAACTTCCTTTAATTATTTGATTAACCCAGAGCCCGACCGCGTGAAGAAAGCAAAATTCTCACTGTCACAAATCATCGGTCTTTTAGGTCAATATGATATTGAAATTGACAAGGCAACCTAGAAAAATACAAAACCGGGCCTCGCATCGGCGAGGCCCGGAATTCCATCTATCTTCCATGTTTTTTGTCCAATTCATTTCCTATTACATAGCCAATTCCTGCTCCCAGCGCACCGCCAATGGCGCCGCCTACCACGCGGTTATTTTTGTTGATAACCGCTCCTAAGATCGCGCCACCACCACCGCCAATCACTGCACCTTTCGCTTTCCTGCTCCATCCTTTTTTTACTGTTGTTTTGGCCGGGTATTGTGATACAGAATTCAACGAACGGTCACTTGCATTCGAAGTTCTTTGCACAGAGCTATGGCTTTTTGTAGGTTTTCTTACGGGTTGCGTTGTTGAAGCTACAGATCCCACCTGGTAGTATACCGAGGGATCTTTTAATTCATTTTGAACCTTCCATTTCTGAAAATCGGCCAGGCCGGCAGTGTCGGCATATGTCAGCATTTTTCCGGCATTAGAGTCAGCCGATGGTTTACTATTACAGGCAGAGATCAATATCGCACTTACGAATAGTATTGATAAAATGAGTAACATTCTTTTCATAATCTAATTTTTTAATGAATGAATAAATATTTGAAGCCAGATAGTCTTAAAGAAAAACTATGCCATCAAGGCCGATGTTTGTTAAAGAATCGAAAAGATGTTTCATTGCTTTAATTCATTGCTAAAAAGCATTTTTTTAACGATAAAAAAATGTTAACTGGAGGGCAAGAATCAATATTGAAGTGCTCATTGCCTGAGATTTTATAGTTAATTTCACAAACCAAACTCATCAGGTACCTTCAGCTTCATCAAATAATCCGGCACTACAAATCGGTGAAAGAAAAAATTTAAATGCAAGGAAAAGGAATAAATCTCTTAGAATGTTGAATATGCTCAAAAATTTATTTGAAACATAAATATCGTAATTTAGAGGGTAGTCATTCGCTAAGAAATTGTCTGCAAATCAAAATCAATGAAAAAATATTTAATCTTATTTCTTATTGTTTTCGTTGGCTCTCTTCTTCAC
>Ga0207689_10005495_pt1 | contig 11335 bp, 6 predicted proteins | sample KBSMisM52_FD_184312 | JGI IMG/M metagenome (GOLD analysis project Ga0207689, IMG submission 184312) | Miscanthus rhizosphere microbial communities from Kellogg Biological Station, Michigan, USA - KBS Miscanthus M5-2 (SPAdes) (version 2) | ecosystem: Host-associated > Plants > Roots > Rhizosphere... | reverse complement strand
CTCGCGACGCGAGCGATCACGTAGACGTAAAGGCAGGGAAACATTCTCAACCGCGGAAAGGGTCGGGAGCAGGTTGAACGACTGAAAGATCATGCCGATTTTTTCTCGCCGCAGACGCGTGCGTTCGTCGTCGCTCAGTTGTGACAACTCAATGCCGCCGACCCAGACACGGCCGGAAGTAGGAACGTCGAGCCCGCAAATGAGATTCAGCATCGTCGACTTGCCGGACCCTGAAGGTCCCATGATGGCCACGCGCTCGCCGCGACTAACTGCCACGTCGATTTCGTTCAGCGCGAAAAATGTTTGGCCGTCGGTGTAGGCCTTGGAAACTTTTTCCAGTCGTACGACGCTGTCCGATTCAGTCATTTGGCTTTCTCATCTGGCTTTCTCTTCTGTGATCTGAGATCTCAAATTTGAGATCTCAAATCCAGCTATGAAATCACTACGAACGAATCACTTGCGCGATAATTGTTTCAGCCGGTCGCGCGTGAAGATTGCATCATCCGCCTTTTCAGGGAAGTCGAGACTCAGCGTTTCGATCGTGATCTTCGTTGGCCTTAAATGGTTCTCAATCTCGGTGAGCCAAATCACATCTCTTCCCCCAACGTTGCGATATGTTTTCACCTGGAAAGTCCGCACTTCCTTGCCGTCTGAATCGAACAAGTGCATTTCGGCAGGGAGATACGTGTCCTCGCGAAAGAGCGTTCGGGTGCGCGCTATGACCGACTCCGTTCCCGGTTTGAGGGTGCCTTCGACTTCGTAAACTTTGACGCCGCCAAGTTCCTTCTCCTGCACCAGACTGTAGTCATACTTGTCCCACTCGCCGAGAAGTTCCTGTGCGGTCAAGCCTCCGAAGAACATTTTGTTCGTGCCCGTTTCGCGGAATTCATCCATCGACGACACGTAGGTCACGTTGGTTGTGGGCTGTCCCTTCCGTTCTATGCTGAGGGCCGCCAGATCGCTCTCGTCGACTGGCTGAACGACGTGAGTTTGCGTAAGAGTTTCGGCGTCAGTCTGCTTGCGCCAGATCTCGAGCTCGTAAACTTTCAGCGGCTCAGTTGCCGAAGTGATGGTCATGCGCACGCGATTTTTGCGATAAGGCGCAGCGTCGCGCTTGAGGTATTCCGCGACGACTTGTCGCCCACGCTCCTGGTGGGCGGCGGCAAAATCTCGTCCGGCAGGCGCTTCCCGCTTACAGCCACTCCAGGCCGCCAGACTGAGCATTACGAGCAGTGTGGCAAAGGTAACCAAGGCTGGCCGCGTGACTGGACGCGAGATGCTGGGAAGTCGTCTGTCCTTATTCATGCGTTCAGAGAGCATGCGGGGGTGGCTTCCAGCATGCTAAATCACACGGCTAGATTGAAAAACAAGAGCGGAGAGCTAATAGCTGACTTTATAACCCACGGGGCGACGGCTTTGAGCACGAAGTTTACCGACCCGTACGCCAGGGCGCGCGACTAATTGGGAGGCCAAGGTATCATTGATTGCCGTTTCGGTAAATTAAGATCACGCCTTATCCTCGTCCGCCGGGCTTGCCCACGACCTAAATACCGGACAAGTTATTTGCTGGGACCGCGGGCGCCCCCGCCCGCAATGAGCGCGAAGCGCGAAAAGTTGATTAGCAGTTCAAAACTTGCGCCTGTGGCGCGTTGCGGGCGAGGGCGCCCGCGGTCCCAGCAAATCGCTTGAGTAGACGAACCAATCGTTTTAGCTCAGCAACCGAGCGGACTGCCCAAATCGGATCCACTGGGGGAGGGCTTCGCACGCCTATCGATCGGGCGTTGACTCGCTCAATGTTTGTGGCATATCGGCGACCGTGTAAGCCATAACAGCCATGGCGGCGACACACAGCGCGAGTTCTTGCGGATTGACTTTGTCCAGCGTGTCAGCCTGCGTGTGATGAATCTCAAAGTACTTCGTGCCGTCCACATTGAGACTCGCGCCCACCACGCCCTCCTTCATCATCGGGTTTATGTCGGTGCCGCCGCCGTTTGCTGCGATCCGATCCGCGCGTATGCCGGACAGGAGTTTGGCAATTTCGATGAAGTTGGCGCGGGCTTGCGGCGGAGCAGTCGTAGCGAGACCGAAACCTTCCGGTCGATAACAGCCGGAGTCAGACTCAATAACCAGAACATGTTTGGCAATTTCTGCGCGGTGCGCCTCGCGATAAGCATCGCCGCCCCGCGCTCCGTTTTCTTCGTTGGTATAGAGCACCGCCCGAATTGTGCGGCGTGGTCGGAGGCCCAGTTCTTTTAGCAGTCTCACCGCTTCCCAGGCGATGATGACTCCGCCGCCGTCATCCTGTGCGCCCTGGCCCACGTCCCACGAATCCAGGTGTCCGCCAAGCAGGATGACTTCATCCGGTTTCTCCGAGCCTTTGATCTCAGCGACAACGTTTGCCGACTCGGCGTCCGGCAGAAATTTGGCTTCCATTTTAAGCCGCAGCGTTGGGCGTTCACCGCGATCATTCATTCGTTGCAACAGCTCCGCGCTTTCGATCGTGATGGCAGCGGTGGGAATTTTCGGTAGCTTCTCGTCATAAGTCATGGCGCCAGTATGCGGCGTCTGTAGACTCACGGGTGTGATCGAACGTACCAGCGCGGCCACCGCGCCGTAACGTGCAGCGCGTGAAGCGCCCGAGCCGCGATACTTAACGGTTTCACCATAACTGACAAATGGCGCATTGTAGACCACGATTTTTCCGCGCACGCGCTCGCCAAGTGCTTCGAGTTCGTCGAAACTCCGTACCACTACTGCTTCGGCGGCGATCCCTTCGGGCGGTGTGCTTACGCTATTGCCTAGACCCAGCAGCGACAGTTTGCGCGGCTCCGGACTAATCATCTCGAGACTCTCTTCACCGCGCACCCAGTGTGGCACCATCACTTTTTCGGCGCGTATGTTATCCAGCCCATCGTTCTTCATTTCGGCGAGGGCCCACTGAATCGCGCGCTCCAAATTCTTTGAGCCGCTAAGACGATTGCCGATGCGATCGGTTAAATACCGGAGCCGCGTATAAGCCCGGTCACTCGTCAACGCTGCACCGATGATGCGCCCGGCCGGGGCGCGGTAGTCGTTAATTTTTACCGTTGGCGGAGGCAACGGCACCGGCGTTGGAGTCGGGGAAGGCGAAGGAGATGGCGATTGCTGCGTCGCGGTTGTCCGTAGCGTTGGTTGGTTTGCAGCTGATGGCAGCGGAGCTGGTTGGACGAAGGCCGATATGAATATTAACGTCGAGATAAGTGCGAAAGGATGCAATAGGCGCAAGTGCAGAGTGCCCTCCAAAAGCTGGCTTCGGTAGATCGAGAATGCAGGGGAAAGTTTACTAGAGTCGAAGACGCAGACAAGTCTAACCGATTCCGCAAGAGTTACGCAGCGACAATCGGACCTGGGTGCCACTCAGGCTCTTCCCTGGGACCGCGGGCTTCCCGTCCGCGTTACTTGGCAGCCACATAGTCGCAATGACAACTCTACACTGTTCGCGCTTCGCGCTCATTTGCGGGTGGGACGACCGCGGTCCCAGTGAAGAGCTTGAGTGATTCAGGCTTCCTGTTCACCAGCCGCAACTGGTGCGGAAACTTTGGGTCGCGCATATTGATCCAGGCCAAAACCAAGCAGGACCGTTCCCAGTATGAACGCGGCAGAGAAGTAGTAAGGCGAGGAAACGCCGAGGTGATCAAACGACCAGCCGAAAAATAGCGGTGCGATGATGCGTGCGACGCCGCCATATGTCTGCTGCATTCCCATGTAGAGCCCGCGTTCTCTCTGGCTGATGACGCGCGAGAGCAGTGCCGTCACGCAGGGAAACGTAAAGGCCGTGCCTAGCGGAATAAGAGCGACGGCAATTGCCAGCATCCAGAGGTTTCGCGATAGCGGCATACCGACAACGCCCGCTGCCAGGAGCACCAGACCGAGACGCGAGAGATTCGCCTCACCCAACCAGTCGACCATTCGACCAAGTAACAGCACTCGCGCGAAGACCGAGATCGATCCGACGTACATGAAAAAATACCCGATCGTTTGTTCAGTTACCTGAAAACGTGCGTTCAAAAAGAGTGCGAGCACGGAAAAACTTCCCTGGAAGGCGCCGATGGCAATGGCATAGATCCAGATGAGACGCGAGGCCGGCTCGCCCGCATGAGTGATAACGCGCCCGATAGTCTGAAACGAAGTTCGGCTTTCTTCTCCGTCTTTCAGAGGCTCGTTTACCACGCGTGACTCAGTCAGATAACGCGCGGCGAAGATCATGTTCAGGATACAAAGCGCTGCGGCCAGGATGCCCGGCGCCGAACGTCCCATCTGCAAGGTCGTAGGTCCGGGTACAAGATCATACTTGCCCAGAGTGATCGCGAATGAACCGAGCACCGGTCCCAGGGCGACGCCCAGGTTTGTTGTAGCCGAGAGCCATCCGAGTGCGCGCGCGCGATCCTTGGGATCGGTGGAATCAGCCACGTACGCCTGTATGACGCCGACAGTGCCACCGCCGGCTCCCTGCACCAGGCGCGAGAGAAACAACAAGAGCAGCGAGTGTGCGAAACCGAAAATCAGATACGCTATTGCCGATGCACCCAGGGCGATTAACAGCGTCGGCCGTCTTCCGACTCGATCGGAGAACCGTCCCCACATCGGCGCGCTCAGTAGTTGCGCGAGTGTGAAGGAGGCGACGATGAAACCCATGATGGTCCCAATTCCAAGGTGGAACCCAAACATGTTCACTCCGGAACCGCCTAACGTCTTCACGTAGAACGGAAGCAGCGGAATGATCATCAAGAGGCCTAACATGTCCACGAAGGCCGTGGCCATCAAGGTGAAGAGCTTGGCCGGAATCTTGCGCACTTCCCGCCAGAGAACATAAAGCAGTCCACCAGCGATCGCCGCCAGCAACAGGAGCACGATTGGGGAATGTAGGGATTGGGAGATGTTCTGTTGAACGATCATTGGATCAGGGACGAAACCGCCTACAGTTAGTCAACAACGCGAAAGAAGGTGCGCCAAACAGTGTCAGTGTTGAGCGCGACGTCAAGTCTGTATATTCCGGACGGCAGATTTTCGAGCGGAACTTCCCAGCCCGTATAGGAAAGTTTCTGCGGACTAACGCTTATCTTTTTCTTGCCCGGACTCTCACTCAACAAACGGTTGTCCAGATCATACAAGCGCAGCGTGGGAATGCCTTTACGTTTCTCTCGGGGCAACCAGGTTATTAGGAGCATCGCGCGTGTGTCCTGGCGAGAAAATTCAGAACGCGTATCAATGGGTTGGGGTGGATCTGTTTTCCGATTCACATTCCGCGACAGCGTGCCGCTCAAGACGTCATCATTGCCGGCCAGTGGCGGCATAAATTGCCCCGAGCTAGCCAGATTTTCAATTGTCGTGGGGGAACTACTGGTGATCGCCTGGCTGATCGGGTTGGTGGGAACTGCCAGCGTCCCTCTTGAGGTGCCGGAGAGACTGCGTGCCGAGAAGGCCATGTCTTCAACGAAGGCTGAACCGGGAATCAGATTGCCGCCAATCAGACCGATAACCTCGCCGTATTCGTTTAGTAACGGAGATCCCATAGTCCGGCGATTAAGGTTGTCGCCGATAGTTATGCGATCACCAGAGCCGCTCGGGGTCTGTTTCCCAATAACGGAGGTTTCGATCAAGATTCGATTTGCTTCAGCCGGCACATCTAGGACGTAAACGCGATCGCCAATGGCCCATGGTTCTGTTGCCTGTTGCGTTGTCGAAAGTTGACCGGCATCTATTCGCAGAACGATCCAATCCTGGCGGCGGTTCCAGGCAATGACTTCGCTTGCTTCCGCACGGCGGCCGTCAGGCATGACTATGCGAACCTTGCTGGCGCCATCCACCACCTGGAAAGCGGTAAGCAACTGACCAGGTCCAATGAAAAAACCCGAGCCCAGGCTGCGACGCTCACCAAGCTGATTGAGATTCTCAATGAAGACGCTGGCGGCAGCAGCGCGTTTGTAAATCTCAGCCGGAACTAACATTCGTCTTGAAGTTGTGGGGCTGTTGGGTCGCGCGTCCACGATTATCTGGAAGTTGTGAGTGCCGACCATCTCGCCGTCAATTCGCGTCTCCAATGTCCAAACCCCAATTGGAGGAGTCTCTCCCAGAAGCATGCGGAAATAACCGCCAAAACGCGGTTGGTCGGCCTTGTAATCAAAATCCGAGGTCATCAGAAGCTTGCCGTCGGGCCGCTTCCAAAGGCCTTCGATATGATGTGGCCCGGCCGGTCCTTCCCAGGTGAAATACACGACTACTTCCTTGTCACCGGGAATGTAGAAGTCTGAGCGTGGATCTTCAACCAGATAGTGTCCGCCGCTGTTCACTAGTTTGCTGCCGGAAACGGATCGCACGATACGAAACTTCGACTCGGCAACGAGACCACCACCGGAGGAAGGTTGAGCTGGCTGAGGCTTTTGATCCTGAGCGCTTGTTGTCGGCAACCAAAACAACGTTAACAACAGCAGTGCAAGAGATTTTAGTTTGTGAGTTGGCTTCATCGTTATGCGCCCGAGAGCTGCCGTTGAAATTACGCGAGAACGAATTGTACCACCCGACTGTTGATACGGAGAGTGGGCTAAAAGTTTGGGGCTGCGTCTGAAACCACTCAAGTGATCTGCTGGGACCGCGGGCGTCCCGCCCGCAGCGCGCCGCAGGCGCGCAGGCTTTCGGAAATACTTTCCCAATCATTTTCGCGCTTCGCGCTCATTGCGGGCGGGACGCCCGCGGTCCCAGCAAATCACTTAAGTGGTTCATTGACGTCCGACCTACTTGCCCGCATGGTGGTTGAGTCGGCTGCTATCATGGGGTATGCTCACGGCGTGTCTCCCTCCCGGTGTTCCCATTAAGCCAGTTCCTGGTTAACGTCCTCTCAGCTCTATATGTCTATAGCTGCAGTCCCACGTGTTTGCGATCTGTTGCGAAAGCACAGTTTTCGTTTTGTTCTATTCGCCATCGCTTATTGCTGCCTGCTCGTCTCAAACTCCGAACGCGTTCTGGCGCAGGCGACAACCTTCGCCGGCAACGCGCAGCACACCTCCAGTTACGCTGCGCCTGCGCAGAACTTGAACGTTTTTAAATGGATCGCCAGCATCGATCTCAATAACACAGGCGATCTTATTCACTATGGCGCTCCGCTCATTACTGCAGGCAATACCGTTATGGTACCGGTTAAGACAGGCGCTGCGGGCGGCTTTCAGGTCAGAGCTTTCAACGGCGCAAATGGCGCGTCTAAGTACAGCCTGGCAACCGACTACATTCTTCCGGCGCACAACTGGATTCCGGCTTATCAACCCTGTGTCGCGACCGGCTCCTTCGGTACCCGCCTCTACTACCCCGGCGCCGGCGGCACCATCTGGCACATCGACAACCCCGACTCTAATTCTCCGGGGGCGCCTGTTCGTGAAGTCTTCTATACGTCTCTGGCTAACTACAACGCGAATGCCGCCGCCTACAACAACACTATCTTCGTTAACACCCCCATAACCGCAGATTCACACGGCAACATTTATTTCGGTTTTCGCGTGCAGGGAACGGCGCCTGATCCTCTGAATACGACGCAAAGCGGCTTTGCACGAATTAATACCAACGGAAACGGAACTTTTGTGCTCGCCGCTGCCGCCGCCAGCGACGCTGCGATTCAGCGAGATAGTCACAACGTCGCCCCGGCCTTGAGTAGCGATGAAACCACTCTGTACGTAGTGGTCAAGTGGGCGACTAATAATCGGTACTGCTACTTACTCGGACTGGATCCACTGGATCTGAAAACGAAGTTTTCAGTGTTTCTGAGGGACCCGCGCTCTGGTGATCCAGCTGGCGTCCCGGAGGATGGCACCGCCTCTCCCATGATTGCGCCTGACGGTGATGTTTATTTTGGGGTCCAGGGGACACCAGCGAATAACGGGTCGCGCGGATTCCTGCTGCGCTTTAGCGGAGATCTCTCGATTACTAAGACGCCGGGTGCGTTCGGTTGGGACTATACCGCTGGTATCGTACCCGCCGACTCAGTGGCCGCTTATACGGGGACGTCTTCATACCTTCTGTTTTGTAAGTACAACGACTACGCCTTCCAGGACGGCAGCGGCGTTAATCGAGTTGCTCTGCTCGATCCCAACGCCACTCAGATCGATCCACATAGTTCATCGCCGGGGTTGGTAGAAATGCGGGAGGTGCTTACCGTAATTGGTCCGACCCCGGACTCGGAACAACCTGGCATTCCCAACGCAGTGAAGGAATGGTGCATCAATGCCCCGGCAGTTAATCCGGCGACGAACAGTGTCTTCTTCAACAGCGAGGACGGCCATGCGTATCGTTGGAACCTCGCGACGAACTCGCTGGACCAGGCGATTACTCTTAACTCCGGAATTGGTCAGCCTTACGTTCCGACTGTCATAGGGCCTGACGGAACTGTCTACACACTTAATGGGGGAACCCTGTTTGCTATGGGCAACAACTCGGAGGTGAGCGTCACCCTGACTTCTTCATCGCCGGATTTGCGCGCGACTGTTTACCGCGACTCCATCACCTTCACGGCCACCGTTACCGGCGCCACGCCTCCCACCGGGACAGTTTCGTTTTTTGCCAACACCTATAACGGGTTGACCCCGGAAGCAAGGACGCTGCAAGCCAATGTTCCTCTGAACGCCAACGGTCAGGCGTCAGTGAACACTTCATCACTCTCCGCGGGTGTTAACTATCTGGGTAATCATTTCATCGTGGCGATCTACAACGGTGATGGAAGTCACGCCTCCACCGTTGCGACCATGGTGCAGAAGGTCCATCCCAATGCCTCGACAACCAACGTCGTCGCTTCTCCGAATCCCTCGATCTTAAGTCAGCAGGTTTTAATTACCGCGACTGTGGCTGGAGTTCCTGCCGACCCCGGTGCACCGACCGGCACTCCGACCGGGATGGTGACCTTTAGCGATGGAGTAACGGTGATTGGACAAGTGCCCCTCGCCGCGAATGGTACCGCTACAACTACGATAGCGAGTCTCGGGACCGGAGGGCACACGATCACGGCGACCTATGTTTCGGATACTTACTTTGCGGCGAGCAGTGGATCGACCGTGTTGCTTGTCAGTCCTCCCAGCGTGCAACTTAGCGCGTCAACTTACAGCGTCACTGAAGGCACAAACACGCTGAACGTAGTAGTCACTCGCACCGGCGATCTTTCCGCCGTTTCAACAGTTGATTACGCCACCAGCGATACGGCTGGCGCTAACAACTGCAACGTGGTTAACGGCATTGCTTCGTCACGCTGCGACTATCTGACAACTCTGGGCACGCTGCATTTTGGCGCAGCTGAGAGTTCCAAAATTATTGCGATTCCCATCATTGACGACGCTTACACGGAAGGTGATGAGACTTTAACGATCACGTTGAGCAACGTTACCGGCGCGACGCTCGGTACGCCATCAACAGCCACGTTAACGATTCACGATAATGGTCCGGAAAACGGGAGCGTCAATCCGATCGATCAGGCCGGCTTTTTCGTTCGTCAGCACTATGTCGATTTTCTGAATCGCGAGCCTGATGCTGACGGCCTCGCCTTCTGGACGAACCAGATTACGCAGTGTGGCGCAGATGCTGCCTGCATCGAATTGAAGCGAATCAATGTCTCGGCGGCGTTTTTTCTGTCGATAGAGTTTCAGGAAACCGGTTATCTGGTTTATCGAAGCTACAAGGCGGGATTCGGCAACCTTGCAGGCGCGCCTGTGCCTGTAGGCTTCACGGATTTCCTGCGGGACACGCAACAGATTGGGCAGGGAGTGGTGGTGGGAATTGGCGACTGGCAGGCGCAATTGGAAGCTAACAAGCAGGCGTTCGCGCTGGCGTTTGTACAACGAACGGACTTTCTCGCGGCCTATCCCAGCTCTGTTACGGCGGACCAGTTTGTAACGCAACTCAACACCAACGCGGGAGGAGTGCTTTCCGCAAGTGAGAAAGCGAATTTGATCGCAGTGCTGGGCGCGACGCCGGCAAACGTAACGAAGCGCGCTTCAGTATTGCGCTCGGTCGCTGAGGATCAGGACTTGAAAAATGCGGAGAAGAATAAAGCGTTTGTGTTGATGCAGTATTTTGGATACCTGAGAAGAAATCCCAACGACCCCCCGGAAATTGGTTTGAACTTCGACGGCTATAATTTCTGGTTGCAGAAACTGAACGACTTTAACGGAAACTTCGTTAACGCCGAGATGGTCAAGGCTTTCATAAACTCAACCGAATACCGCCGCCGATTCGCGCCGTGATCAGAAATTGCTCAAGTGATTGCCCGGGAACGCGGGCGTCTCGCCCGCAACCGCCGGAGGCGCGCAGTCTTTCGCAAGTAATTTCTAATCCTTTCGCGCTTCGTGCTCATCTGCCGGCGGGACGCCAGCGGTCCCAGACAAACAGTTGAGTAGAGATAACCCTCACTGTTGAAGTTCAATCGCTAATTCCCGCACCAGCGGCGGCGGTAGACGCGACAATTGTGGTCGGCCAATCGCGGTGACTCGTAATTGCGCTGGTCCTGGTTGAAAACGCGTGAACACTTCTGCTGGGAGCACGTAAGTTTGCGAGGCTTGACGAGGGCGCGGATCAAAAAAGCCCAATCGTTGTCTGGCACGCCCCGGATGGAAAGGTCCTCAGAGTGCGATCCCTGTATCAACTCGAGTCTTACACTCACTGGCGTCCGCGCGTAAGTCACAACTCTGGTGGTTATCGTGGAACCCCTGCGAAGAACGCGCTCACTCGTATTCAAGTCGAGGCTGTGTACCTGGTAGAACGCGCGATATCCGGCAATTAGCCCGATTATTAAATATGCGCCAACCACAACCTGAAACGTCCGCTTCACAAAAGCGAGTGGCCGTGCGTCTCGAATAATTAGACTATCGAACATTGGAGTTGTGTTAGATGTTGGGCTCACTCGCCGACGTGCCAACAGACCCCTGCGAGATCGATAAAGTTAACTTCGCGGCCCCAGGGAAAATTGGCCGGCGGGTTAATACGGAACCCCGAATATTTGGTGTCAAGTTGCAGGCGAGACACGGCCGCCCACCAGGCGTCGAGATTTGCGACGTTGATGCGAACCATAAAATTGCCGGCAAACTTTTCGTCGTCGAAATCCTGAAGAATAAACTGCGCGTCGCCATTGCGAAACCCAGCGTAGCCGCTGTTCTCCCACACTTCTTCAAAACCAAGATCGGCAAACAGACTTCGGCTCGCCTGGTAATCGCCGCCACTCGGCACAAAAGGCAGTAACGACAACGCGCTTAGTTCACTCATAAATCATCCTCCAACTATTAGTTTGAAACTACCCGTTGAAAGTCACGGATTCAAGTGAAAACGCGAT
>Ga0207689_10005493_pt1 | contig 11339 bp, 15 predicted proteins | sample KBSMisM52_FD_184312 | JGI IMG/M metagenome (GOLD analysis project Ga0207689, IMG submission 184312) | Miscanthus rhizosphere microbial communities from Kellogg Biological Station, Michigan, USA - KBS Miscanthus M5-2 (SPAdes) (version 2) | ecosystem: Host-associated > Plants > Roots >... | reverse complement strand
CCGTACCTCGACTACGGCCGCGGCACGGTCTATCAGCCCGACGAGAGCGCGCTCGGGCTGAGGCGGGCGCACGTGTTCGAGCTCGACGCGGCGTTCGAGCGCCTGAGAGGGACGCTGACCACGGTCGCAATGCCGGAATTCACGATCGTGCCGCGTGGCACGGCCACGGCCTATCCCGCGCCCGCGAAGTAGGCTCTACCGATCGAGCGGGAGCTGCCCGGTGTAGACCGCCATGCCGACGACCGCGTCGCAGCCGGCGGCGTCGAGCTCGTCGATTTCCTTCCAGGTCGTGATCCCGCCGGCCGCCGTCACGCGACGCGTCGTGGCCTCGCGCACCGCCATGATGGCCGGCATGCTGGTACCCTGCATCAGCCCCTCGAGATCGACGTGGGTGTAGAGGAATTCGCCGCAGTAGGGCTCCAAAGCCTTCACGGCTTCGACCGCGGTGATTGGAAGCGCGGTCTTCCAGCCGTGGATCACCACGCGGCCGCCCTTGCTGTCCACCGCGGCAATCACCCGCTCGGGTCCGACCGCCTCGGCGAGCGTCTTCGCGAACGACACGTCCACGCCGCCGTCGCGAAAGAGCGCCGAGCTCGCAATCACCGCGTGCGCGCCGGCGCCGAGCACGGCGCGCGCCCGCTCCACGGAACGGATGCCGCCGCCGACGCGGCACGGCAGCCGCCCGCAGATCGACGACACCATGCCGGCGTTGTCGCCTTTACCCATCGCGGCGTCCAGGTCGATCAGCTGCACGCGCGGGAAGCGCGAGAATTTCTGGATCCACGGCTCGGCGTCCGCGGCGCGGATGGCCAGCTTCTCACCTTGCACGAGCTGGACGACGGCGCCGTTCTGCAGGTCGATCGAAGGGATGAGCATCAGAGACGAACCGGAATGCCGTGCCGGCGCAGGTGCCGCTTGAGGTCGGTGACGCTCGACTCGGCGTAGTGGAAGATCGAGGCCGCCAGCGCCGCGTCGGCGTGCCCTTGGGTGAACACGTCGGTGAAGTGATCGAACGTGCCGGCGCCGCCCGACGCGATGACGGGGATGTTCACGGCGTCGGACACCGCGGCCGTCATCTCGTTGTCGAAGCCGGCGCGCGTGCCGTCCCGGTCCATGGAGGTGAGGAGAATCTCGCCGGCGCCATGGGCTTCGGCCTGTCGTGCCCACTCCACGGCGTTGCGATCGGCGTCGGAGGTGCCGCTGCGCACGAACACGGCGAAGTGGTCGCCGCGACGCTTGGCGTCGATGGCGACGATTACCGCCTGGCTGCCGTAGCGCTTCGCGAGCGTGGTGATGAGCGACGGATTCTTCAGCGCCGCCGTGTTGAGGCTCACCTTGTCGGCGCCCGCTTCCACGGCCGCATCGGCGTCCTCCTCGGAGCGGATGCCGCCGCCGACGGTGAGCGGCAGGAAGATCTCCTTCGCCACGGCGCCGATCGTGCGCGCCAGCGCCTGACGCTTCTCGAGGGTGGCGGTGATGTCCAGGATGACCACCTCGTCGATCCCCTCGACGTTGTAGCGGCGGGCGAGTTCGCCCGGATCCCCGGCGTGGCGCAGCTCCTGGAACTGCACGCCTTTCACCACCTGGCCGTCGCGCACGTCGAGGCACGCGATGATGCGTTTGGTCAGCATAGCGCCAGGAAATTCCGCAGGATCTGCAGCCCCGCATCGCTCGATTTCTCGGGGTGGAACTGCACGCCGAAGACGTTGCCCTCCTCGACGGCCGAGGCGAACGTGTTTGCGTGTGTCGTCGCCGCGGCGCACGCGCTCGTCACCGGCGCGGCGAACGAGTGCGTGAAGTAGACCTGCGCGCCAGGGTCGAGGCCGGCCAGGAGGCGGGCTGGCTTGCGAAACTCGAGCGCGTTCCAGCCGACGTGGGGAATCTTCAGGCGCTGCTCCGCGTTGCCGTCGAGACGCCGAATCTGGCCCGGCAGCACTCCGAGGCCGCGCACGCCAGGCGCCTCGTCGCTTCCTTCGAACAGCCACTGCATGCCGACGCAGATCCCGAGCAGCGGGGTACCGCGGCGCACGGCCTCGGCAATCGTGTCGCGCCATGGGCCCTCGAGGACGGCCGTCGCGGCGAAGTTGCCCACGCCCGGCACGATGAGCCCCTTGGCCTCGAAGCACTCGGCCGGCTCGCGCGGCGTCTCGTAGTCAGCGCCCAGCGTGGTGAGCGCCTTGCGGACGGACGTCAGATTGCCGGCGCCGTAGTCGACGAGCGCGATCACCAGCGTCTCCTCACAGCAATCCCTTCGTGCTCGGCAGCATCTTGGCGAGCCGCGCGTCCTTTGCGCACGCCACGCGGAGCGCGCGGGCGAACGCCTTGAACACCGCCTCGATGTGGTGATGGCTGGAGCGTCCGTAGAGCACCTTCGCGTGGACGTTGGCGCGCGCGCCGATGGCGAAGCCGTCGAAGAAGTCGTGCACCAGCTCGCTCTGAAGATCGCCGACCATCCGCACCTTCACCTTCAGGTCCACCTTCGCGTGCGGACGTCCGCCGAGGTCGATGGCGACGACGGCGAGCGTTTCGTCCATCGGCATCACGAAATAGCCGGCGCGGTTGATCCCCTTGCGGTCGCCGAGCGCTTTCAGCACGGTTTCGCCGAGCACGATGCCGACGTCCTCGACCGTGTGGTGCTGGTCGACGTCCAGGTCGCCCTTCGCCGTGAGCGTCAGATCGAAGCCGCCGTGCCGCGTGAACAGCTCCAGCATGTGATCGAAGAATCGGATCCCGGTGGAGACGTCGTAGCGCCCCTGTCCGTCGATGATCAGACGGCCACGGATGTCGGTCTCCTTCGTTCGGCGATCGAACGCCGCCCCGCGCGCCTTTGCTGTCGATCCTTTCATCGCCGGTCGCCTGCCTTTCGCAGCCGCGTGGCCACCGATTCGGCGTGCGCGTTCAGCCCCTCGGCGCGCGCCAGCGTCACGACGCTCGGACCGATGCGGGACAACCCCGCCTTGGTGACGCGCTGCACGGTGATCTGCTTCACGAAGTCGGCCGCCGACAGCCCTCCGCGCACGCGGGCGGTGCCCGCGGTGGGGAGCACGTGATTCGAGCCGATCGCGTAGTCGCCGGCCACCTGCGCGGACCACGGGCCGACGAAGAGCGACCCGGCGTTGCGCACCCGGGCCGCCAGCCGGTCGTCGTCCACCACCAGATGCTCGGCGGCGCCCTCGTTGGCGAGGTCGATCGCCTCCTGCAGCGACGCGGTGACGATGACGCCGCCGTGCGCCCGTATCGACGCGCGGGCGGGACCGTCCGCGGGCATGCGCGCGGCCACCGCGCGGGCCACGCGTTCGGCGAGCGTCCGGCTCGGCGTGATGAGCACGGCGCGGGCGTCGGGGTCGTGCTCGGCCTGCGCAATGAGGTCGGCCGCGATCCAGTCGGCCGGTCCCTTGGAGGCCACGATCACGATCTCCGTGGGCCCGGCATAGAAGTCGATGCCGCAGTCCGACGCGACGAGCGCCTTCGCCGAGGCGACGAAGCGGTTGCCCGGCCCGACGATCTTGTCCACGCGCGGCACGGTGGCGGTGCCGTAGGCGAGCGCCGCCACCGCGTGGGCACCGCCCAGGCGGAACAGGCGCGAGATGCCGGCTTCGAGCGCCGCCGCCATCACCACGGGCTCCGGGCGCGGGCACACCGCCACCACGTCCTTCACGCCGGCGACGATGGCCGGAATGGCCGTCATCAGGAGCGAGGAGGGGAGGGGATAGCGGCCGCCGGGGACGTAGCAGCCCACCCGGTCGAGCGGAATGACGCGCGATTCGACGGTGACGCCGGGCGCCACACGCGTTCGCCAGCCCTTCGGCACCTGACGCTTCGCGACCGCGCGGATGTTGCGGGCCGCCTGGCGGATGGCGGCCCGGACCGGGCGCGGCACCGAGGCCGCGGCGCGCCGCATCTCGTCGAGCGGCACCTCGATCGGCCCGTCGAGACCGTCGAACTTGCGCGCGTAGCGCCGCAGGGCGGCGTCGCCGCCGCGGCGGACGTCGGAGACAATCGCGGCCACGCGGCGGTCCGTCGCCGCATCGCGGACGCGCTCCGGCGCCAGCAGCGCCCGCACCGCACGGCGGTTGCCCGAGTCGACGATTCTCAGCATCCGCCTACACCACGATCTTGTTGAGCGGGTACTCGACGATCCCCTGGCCGCCCGCCGCTTTCAGCTTTGGAATCAGGTCGCGGACCGTCCGCTCCTCGATGATGGTGTTCACGGCCACCCACGCGGGGTCGCTCAGCGAAGAGACCGTCGGCCCCCGCAGCGACGGCAACAGGCCGAGGATCTTGTCGAGATCGGTCCGCGGCACGTTGAGCATGATGCCCACCTTGCCCTGCGCCTCGATGGCCGCCTTGAGCAGCAGCGCGATGTTGTCCAGCTTCTGCTTCTTCCACGGGTCGGCGAGCGCGGTCTTGTTGGCGATCAGCTGCGTGTTCGACTCCATGAGCGTGTCGATGATCCGCAGACGGTTGGCGCGCAGCGACGAGCCGGTCTCGGTGACCTCGACGATCGCGTCGGCGAGCATCGGCGGCTTCACCTCGGTGGCGCCCCACGAGAACTCCACCTTCACGTTGACGCCGTGCCTCTTGAAGTAGGCCTTGGTGGCGCGCACCAGCTCGGTCGCGATGGTCTTGCCCTCGCAGTCCTTCGGCGTCCTGATGTCGGAGTCTTCCGGTGCGGCCAGCACCCAGCGCACCTTGCCGAAGCTTTGCTTCGCGTACACCAGGTCGGCGATCGGTTCGATGGCCCCCGTGACGCCGTCGCCGGCCTCGTGCTCGGCAATCCAGTCGAGGCCGGTCAGGCCGGCGTCGAGCATGCCGGTCGAGACGTAGCGCGCCATCTCCTGGGCGCGAATCAGCATGCACTCGATCTCGGGGTCGTCGATCGACGGGAAATACGAGCGCGAGTTGACGTTGATCGTGAAGCCCGCGCGGGCGAAGAGCTGGATCGTGGCGCTCTCCAGCGAGCCTTTGGGCAGTCCGAGCTTCAGTTTCATGGAATCGTGATCCCTTCAGGCCGCACGAAGAAGCAGGTGCGTTCCCCCGTGTGACAGACCTTGGCGTCGCCGAGCGGCTCGGCCTTCACGAGCACGGTGTCCTCGTCGCAGTCGATGAGGATGTCGCGCACCGCCAGCTTGTTGCCCGACGTTTCGCCCTTGGTCCACAGCTTGTTGCGGGTGCGGCTGAAGAAGGTGACGTAGCCGGTGCGCAGCGTGATGTCCCAGGCCTCCGGGTTCATGAAGCCGACCATCAGCACGTCGCCGTTCTTGTGGTCCTGCACCACCGCGGGAATCAGTCCGTCGAGTTTTGAGAAATCCATAGTCGTCTCATAGCGTCTTCGGCCTCGCCTTCGGCGAGGCGGCCGTACAACAAAAAACCCCGCCTGGTCGTGGCGGGGCTGCTGTGTTCGCTGGTCGAGGGTTGGCCTGTCAGCCCCTCGGCGCGCGCAGTCCCGCCGCCCGGCCCCGGTGGCCGTGATGGTGGTGGCGCGCATGGTGCAGAGCGAACATCGGAATTCCAAGCCTAGCCGAAAGCCCAATCGGATCGCAAGCGAACGGGCCGCCTGAAGGTGGCCCCTACGAAGGCAGGTAGGCGTCGGCCTCGATTTCCACCAGCATCGCCGGGTCGATGAGCCGCGTCACTTCCACCATGGTCGCGGCCGGCCTGACGGTGCCGAAGACCTCTCCGTGCGCCCGGCCGATCTCTTCCCAGCGGGCGATGTCGGTCACGAACATCCGCGTCCGCACCACGTCGGCCATCGACGCCCCCGCCTGCGTCAACGCCCGCTCGATGTTGCGCAGGGTCTGCACCGTCTGGGCATAGGCGTCGCCGGGTGCCACCACGGTGCCGTCCGCGCCGGTGGCGGTGGTGCCGGCCACGTGGACGTAGGGTCCCACGCGCACCGCGCGCGAGTAGCCGACCACCGGCTCCCATGGACTGCCGCTGGAAAAGTTCTTTCGAGACATGCGCCGATTGTGGCACGCTGGGCGGCGATGTCTTTCCGCCTTCTTGCCGCTCTGAGCGTGGTCGCCTGCCTCGCGGCCGGCTGCCGCATGGCCGATGGGCCGATGCCGATGCCAGGCAGCGAGGATCTCAACCGTCTCGACGATCTGCGCCGCGACGTCGGCAACGTGGTTGCCGGACACGCCGAGGCGAAGCAGGACTTCGCCGACGACCTGATGGTGTTCGTGAAGTCCGGCACCAAGCCCGAGGCGACGGCGGCGATCCAAGAGCTGGCGCGGCTCGTCGCCGACGCCGCCGCGACCGCGCAGCTCAAAGAGACGGCGCTCCCGCCGCTGCTGAAGCAGGTGTGGGTGGCCGTCGTCGCCCGCGAGCTGAGCGAGAAGCAGGTGACGGCGCTGCAGGCCGACGTGAAAACGACGCTGACCGGTCTGGGCATCGCCGAGCCCGCCGCGCAGTCGATCTCGAACCAGATCGGAACAGTGCAGAAGGCGGTCACCGACCGCACGCGCCGCTGGTACGAAGTGTTCTGAGATTCGGCTCGGTGGGCTCCCGAGCCGCAGGAAGTACACGCAGTATTACCAGACTGGTTCTGCGAGTCAACTCGCCGCTAGATTGCGGTCGGAGGTGGCTCGATGACCGACGGCTACATCACGACGGATGACGGCGTCCGTCTCTACTTCGAATGCCTGGGCGCGGGCGAGCGCCTGCTGCTGATTCCCAACGGACCGCCATTACTCGATCAGCTTCAGCCCCTCGCGGCGACGAGGCGGGTTGTCGCGTTCGATGCGCGCAACCGCGGCCGGTCCGATCGCGTGACGGACGAGGCACGTCTGGCACGCGAGCTGGATCTCGAGGTGGAGGACATCGACGCCGTTCGCCGGCACTTCGGCGCGGACGACGTCGACGTGCTCGGCCACTCCTACGTGGGACTCCTGGCGATCCTCTACGCGATGCGCTTCCCGGCGCATGTGGGGCACGTCATTCAGATCGGCCCGGCTGGTCCCGACGGCGGGGCGGCGTATGCGCTCGAGCGGGCCGACGACATCGCCGTGCGCCACGGCGTCCTCGAACGGCTGGCCGCCTTTGCCGCCGAGGCACCCTCCGACTCGGAGGAACGATGCCGCCGGGGCTGGGACGTGCTGCGTCCTCTCTACGTCGTCGATCCGGCTGACGTGTGGAAGCTCGATAGCTTCGCGCGGTGCTCCCTCGAGTGCGAGCGCCACGCGCTCGAGCTCGTCGCCGCGCACATCATGCCGGCGCTTCAGGCGCTGACGTTTCGCGCGGAGGATCTGGCCGCGGTTCGTTGTCCGGTGCTGACCGTCCACGGTCGCCGGGATCGCAGCGCCCCGTATGCCGCGGGACGCGAGTGGGCACGCCTGCTGCCGAACGCACGGCTCGTCACGGTCGAGAACGCCGGCCACATGCCGTGGATCGAGTCGCCCGCCGAAGTGCTCGGCGCGATCGAGACGTTCCTCACGGACCCAAAGCCAGCCAGAGCCTAAAGCCCAGAGCCCAGAGCCGACACGTCTCGCAACAGCTCCCACGCGCGCGCGACATGCTGTTCCGTTGTCCGGTAGTGGCCGATGGCAAGCCGAATCACGAAGCGTCCGTCGAGCCGTGTGTGGGACAGGTAGATCTCGCCGGTCGAGTTCACGCGCTCCATCAGTTCTTCGCTGAGCGCATCCGCGCCCCGCAGTCGGAAGCACACCACGCTGAACGGCACCGCCGCCACGCGCTCGAAGCGTGAATCGGCGTCCACCCACGACGCAAACAGGCGTGCCAGCCGCAGGTGCTCACGGTAGACGGCGCGCAGCCCTTCGGCGCCGAAGTCGCGCATCACCATCCAGAGCTTCAGCGAGCGGAAGCGCCGACCGAGCTGGATGCCGGTGTCCATCAGGTTGCGCACCCCGGCTTCGCCCTCGGCGGTCTTGAGAAAGTCGGGGACGAGCGAGAAGGCGGCCCGCAGCACGTCCATGTCACGGCAGTACAGCACGCTGACGTCCATCGGCGTGAAGAGCCACTTGTGCGGGTTGAGGACGATCGAGTCGGCTCGCTCCCAGCCCGCATAGAGCGGCCGCAGCTCGGGCACCATCGCCGCCACGCCGGCATAGGCCGCGTCCACGTGCAGCCAGACGCCGCGCGCCGCGCACACCGCGGCGATCGCGGCCACCGGATCGACGCTGGTGGTGGACGTCGTGCCGATCGTCGCGGTTACCGCCACCGGCTGGATGCCGCGGGCGACGTCCTCGTCGATGGCCGCCGCCAGCGCGTCCGGCCGCATGCGGAATTCGGCGTCGGCCGGGATCTTGCGCAACGCGTCGAGGCCGAACCCGAGCGTCATCACCGCCTTGTCCACCGACGAGTGCGCGTGCTCGGATGCGTAGATTCGCAAGGGCCTGCCTGCTCCCGAGAGCCCGTGCGCGCGCACGCCCGGCACCGCGCGCTCGCGCGCGGCGGCCAGCGCGTGCAGCGTCGAGACCGACGCGGTGTCGTAGATCACGCCCTCGAACGCCCCGGGCAGGCCGACGAGCTGACGCAGCCATCCGAGCGTCGTCGCTTCGAGCTCGGTGGATGCCGGCGACGTCTTCCAGAGCATCGCCTGCTGGTTGAGCGCGCCTGCCAGCATTTCGCCCAGCACGCCGGGGGGGCTGGCGGAGCTGGCGAAGTAGGCGAGGAATCCGGGATGGTTCCAGTGCGTGAGCGCCGGCACGAGAATGCGCTCGAAGTCCGCCAGCACCGACTCGAACGGCTCGCCGTGTTCGGGCGCCTGCGGCGGCAGCGCCGACTGCACGTCGCCCGGAGCCACGCGCGGCACGACAGGGTAGCGCTCGACCTGTTCGAGGTACGTGGCGATCCAGTCCACCAGGGTGTGCGCCTGGCGCCTGAACTCGACTGGATCCATGCGCTGCTCTTACGGTGACGCCGGTCTGAAGACCGGCGGCTACCTGTGCGTGTTTATGTACTCGGTCACGAACGCGATCATGGCCGGCTCGCGCAGGCCGATCGCCTCGGCCTCGGTGCGCGCCTGATCGATCGGCCATTTATCCTGCAGCACGCGCTTGATCATCCACATGCCGCCGACGCGATTGGCCGAGCCGCAGTGGATGAATACCGGCTGGTTGGCCTTGTCGGCCACGGTGGCGAGGAATCTGGTGACGACGGCCGCGTCGGGCATCGCGGTGTTGAACGGGAGGTGGAAGTACTTCAGCCCGGCGCTCTGCGCGGCGGCGCGCCCCGCCTCCACGTCGGCGCCCTGCTCGGTGGGCATGCGCAGGTTCACGACGGACACGTAGCCTTCGGCCTTGAGTGCCGTCATCGCCGACGCGTCGGTGGCGCCGGCGCAGCCGACCGTGGCGTCCACCTTCGAATAGTTGCGGACGCCCGCGAGCTCGGCCTTGCGGACCTGGGCGAAGGCTGAAGCGGCGACGGCGGTCGCGAGGGCCAGAGACAAGACAGCGCGCAGGATCATGGTGCGCCTCCTGCGCGCATTGTAGTGCGAACGTAGAGGGCGGTCTTGAGACCGCCCTGGGCTGGCTGAAGCCCTTACGAAAGAACGGCGATGACGTCGATTTCGATCTTGACGTCGCGCGGGAGGCGGGCCACCTGCACGGTGGCGCGCGCGGGCGGGGGATCGACGATGTGCTTCGAGTACACCTCGTTCATCCCCGCGAAGTCGTTCATGTCCTGCAGGTAGACCGTCGTGCGCACCACGTTGTTGAAGTCGGCGCCGGCCGCCTTCAGCAGTGCCGCGATGTTGCGCATGACCTGCTCGGCCTGTTCCGTGATGTCTCCGGTCAGCAGCGTGCCGGTGGACGGCTCGATTGGAATCTGGCCCGACACGAAGAGCAGGTTTCCGGCCTTGATGGCGGGCGAGTACGCCCCCATGGCCTTGGGGGCGTCCGGCGAGGACACGACGGAGCGGATAACGGCCACCGGCGTCAGGCGGCCTTGGTGACCTTGCCCGAGCGCAGGCACCTCGTGCAGACGCGGATGCGCCGGACCGTGCCGTTGATGAGCGCCTTGACCGGCTGCAGGTTCGGCTCGAACCGCCGGGGGCCGACGTTGTGGGCGTGGGAAACGGTCCGGCCCACAACCGGACCCTTGTCGCAGATCTCGCAGCGCTTGGCCATTTTCTTCGATGCTCCAGGGCGGTCTGAAGACCGCCCTCTACGTACGCCCGGTAACGTGCCCAGGCAAACTCCAAATTGTAGCAGCTTCAGGGAATGATGATCGACCCTGGACGGCTCGGGGGCGCGCCGTCGCCCCCTTCCGCGTCTTCGGCGGCCTTGTTCACCTGCAGGAGCCGGCCCATGAGCGCGATGTAGGCCGTGGGCTCGGCGGGGCGGGTGAGGCTCCGCGCCCCGCGTTCGATGGCCCTGAGCGCGATGGCGGCCTCCCGGTCGTATACCGTCGCCCCGTGCTCACGGATCTGCGCCAGCAGGGCGCGGAACTCGCCGGCCAGCTTCTGGGCGGGCAGCGCGGCCGGGCTGTGTTCGTAGAGCACGCCTCTCGACGCGGTTTCGATGGTGGCGGCGCAGGCACTGGCCGCCTCGGCCACGTCCTCGTCGGTCAGCCGAGCCAGCCCGTCGGGACGGCTCTTGGCGATCACCGACTGGAAGAGAAAGAAGAGCTGGTGCTGTCGCTCGGTCAGCCCCGACATCGACGGCAGCAGCGCCGCCACATCCACTTCCTGTTGCCGGCGCACCACCGCGGCCGGGTGCTCGCGGGACGTCGCCAGGTGGGGGCAGTCGGACGGGCAGCTGATCTCGACCAGCCGCTTGGTGCCACAGCAAACGGGGCAAATCATCCGGCCGAGCGCCGGACAGCTCCGCTTCGCCTTTCGCTTCTGGCAAAGGGGACAGGTCACCACGCAAGCTTTACACACCACCGCGGCGCCGGCAATCGTCGGAAATTCTTGGCCGCCTCATGCTATGAAGGAACCGGTAGAGTGTCGATCCATCATCAATGTGTTGAAAAATCGACGTACACTCATCTGTTGAAGGCTCATCACGCTGAGGAATGACCCGTGGAGATCCCGGTCGGCGAGCCGGCGGGAGGTGCCGTTCGATCGCAGACCGCTGCCCGTTATCTGTCAGTAACTTGGAGCCCGCGGCGTCGGCAGGGTGTCGGCGGGCCGCCCACGAGTGGCGGTGGAGCGCCGTCCATTCCCGTCCCGGAGCGGGGTCGAGGCGGCACAGAAACGTATTTCGAGACGACCTCCGGACAGGACAACAGGGATGGAAACTGCCGCCCCCGGGGAGGCGTCTAAACGAGCGAACGCCGGAACACCCGAGTCGGTGGGATTCGGGGGAACCGGCAACTCGTTCATTCTTAGATTCTTGGGCGCGGCACTCGAAATGGGGTGCCGAGGAATCCCGAAG
>Ga0207689_10005492_pt1 | contig 11341 bp, 25 predicted proteins | sample KBSMisM52_FD_184312 | JGI IMG/M metagenome (GOLD analysis project Ga0207689, IMG submission 184312) | Miscanthus rhizosphere microbial communities from Kellogg Biological Station, Michigan, USA - KBS Miscanthus M5-2 (SPAdes) (version 2) | ecosystem: Host-associated > Plants > Roots >... | reverse complement strand
CGCTCCCGTTCGATCACGTAGCGCAGCCTGTCGCCGTTCATAGGGTCACCTCCGCGGAGTTCGCGAGCACGCGGTGCCACTCGACGTGCCGGCGCAGGTGCCGGTCGTCGTCGGGGCGGTACACCGGCACGCCGGCGCCGCACTGCGAGCACGCAGCCAACCCGACGGCGTACGCCCCGTGCGGGCCGCTGGCAGCCGCGAGCAGCATCCCGTCGGGGAACCACCCGGCCAGGTCTTCGGGCACCCACGTCGGGTGCGGCACGGCGCTCACGACGACCTCGGATCTGCGATCGGCCGGCCCCACGTGCGCGCCTTCGACCCGTCGGCCGACTCCCACGTCTGCTCGTGCGTCGGCTGCCACCACGTCCCGTCGGCCTTCTGGTACGGCGGCGGCTTGAACGGCCACCCGGCCGTCCCGAACAGCGGCGAGAACACCCGCTCGCCCTCGTAGATCACGACCTCCGTCTGGTCGCCGTTCGATCCGAGGCGCAGGTGATCCGCCGGCCCGATCGTGGTGCCGTACTTCTCGTGCCGCACACCGGTCGTGGCCGACGGGTACGTGTCAGCGTCCTCGATGGGATCGGGATACGCGTCGTCGGCGGGGCGCGTCGTGCGCGGCCCGCGGCGGTACGCCCACGACACCGCCGCGACGCCGGCACCGACACCGAACACGATCGCCGCCGCAACCGGCGGCGTCACGACTCCCTCGCCATCTGCACGCTCTGGAAGTCGAGCGGGTCGCCGCCCCTGTCCGGATGCGTGGCGCGTAGCGCCGCCCGTACGCCGCCGTGCTGGTCGATGAGGTGTACCCCTCGGGCACGCGTCGCGTGCGCCGTGGCGCCGTCCTGGCCGGCGCCCAGCGCCTTCCACCCGGCGTACTGCTGCCGGTCGCGCGTGATGCCGTACCGATCGACCGCTCGCAGCGCCTGCAGCCCGAGCGCGATCGCCCGCACGTTGTGCTGCCAGAACTCGTACTCGTCGGTCGCGTACACCAGCCGCGTCGGCTCGCCGGCCCGCAGCTGCATCTCGAAGCTGACCTCCACGCCGGGGTGCCACGGCGCGGCGGCGTTCGCACGCGGCCACCCGTCCAGGCGAATGTCCGTCTCGCGCAGCGCAGCGCCGATCACCACGTCGCGAGCTCGCAGGTGGTGCAGTTCCCGGTCGAGCAGGTCGAGCGTGTCGGCCCACCCGGCGCGGAAGCTGAACCGGCCCTTGCGCTTCCGGGTGGCTCCGTGCCCCCATGTCGCGTACGGGCGGAAGCGGACGTCCATCACAGGACGTCCGCGTCGCGCAGGATACGCTCGGCTTCGAGCAGGGTGCGTTCCTCAGCAGCGGCGCGCCACATCTTCGCGGCCTCGGCCCGCTCGTTGAACGCGACCTTGAACAGCATGAACGCGACGAACCACATGATCGCCGCGAACAGCCACATGACGGCGGCGCACAGCCACACGAACCCGGCGTTCACGATCCGTACCCCGGGTCGCCGGGCGCCTCGTCAACGTCCGGCAGCGTGTCCGGCTCGGGTTCCGCCGGCGCGGCGCCGACGCCCATCCCGGACACCCACTCGTCCACCGCCGCCGCGACCGCGCCGGCGTACTCGTGGTTCTGCGCCGCGTGCTCCATCGTCGCGAACACGCGCTCGATCTCGTCCCGCGTCAGGTCGTTCAGCGACGCGACCGGGTTCGCCGGCACGTCGTCCCGCACGACCCAGCGGCACAGGTCGTGCACCGCGGCCTTGTCCACACCGCCGCCATGCGCGGCGTCCACCAGGAACGGCACGTCGCGCGCCAGGCCGAACAGGCGGCCGACCTGTCCCTTCGTCGCCGGCCGCGTGTCGGGGCCGTCCGCCGGCGCCGCCTGCTGCTGCTGCGAGCGCGGCTGCTGCTGGCCGGCGCGGGTGTACGGCTCGCCGCCCTGGTCAGCCTCCTCGTCGCCGGTCGAGATGAGGAACCGGAAGATCAGCCACGACTTCTTGCACGCGGTGATCGCCTTCGGCACCGCCTTGTCGGTGTAGTCGGTCGCGTCGCCTTCCCAGTAGGACTCCTCGACCTCGCCGGTGTCGGCACACGTCAACGTCATCTGCATCCGCACCATCGCGAGGGTGCCCGAGTTCCCAGCCTGCGACGTGATCTGCGCACGCTCGCAGCTGAGCATCGACCCGCGGAACCCAACGCGGTACTTCGCGAGCAGCACCCGCACCATGTCCGCGATGTCGCCTTCCTTCGCGAAGTCATAGTGCTGCTTGTCGTTCCGGCCGGTCTTGCGGACGCGGTGCACCTCGCCCATCACCGCGCTGGTCTTCCAGGCGAGCAGGCTCGGGCCGGGCGCGTCCGCATCCCATGCCGGCGCCTCGGCCATGACTTCGGCCAGGCCGTCCGGCATCACGTCCGGCACGTACGGGGGGGCGCCGTCGGTGGCCGGCGGCGGGGTCTTCGTGGTGGGAGCCATGCCTACGCCTTCAGGTTGCGGTCGAGGTACTCGGACAGTGCCTTCCGGCGGTGCCAGCTCTGCGGGTTGCCGGTCTGCTCAGCGAGCCGGGCGAGCCGGTCGGCGTCGCCCTTGGCGACGTTGATCCGGCACAGCTCGGCCGTCTCGCCGGCGACTGCATGGGGTCGGCCCATGGCGGTCTCCTAACGTGGTGGGGTTTCCCCATTATAGGGGGGAGTCTGGTCGGCCCGGAGCTTCGCGATCATGTCCGCGAAGGTGGGGTGCCGGTCGATCGTCGGGTCGGGTTCCAGGTCGGCGCGTGTCATCTCGCCGGCTGCGAGGCGCAGGCGGATCGCGATGCTGTGGTCGCCGTACGCCCACAGCCATCCGGTGCACACCACCTCGGCGCCGTCGCGCGACTGGTGGCACGCGAAGATCGGCGCGCCGAACTCGCGGCCGGTGGTGGACACCAGCCCCTCGGCGAGGTCGTGGTCGTAGCCGGGGATCTCGTCGGCGTGCTGCGCGACGCGCCACGGACAGGTGCGGCACGGAACGCGGCTCACGCGTCCTCGGTGCCCTCGACCACGGTGACGTGCGGGTTCGGCACGATCCGGTACTCCCACAGCCCGTCGGTGATGTACTGCCGCTCGACGGTGTGCGACCCGAACCGCTTCTTGCGGTAGTCGCGCAGCCGCGCGGACACGGACGCCTCGGGGTGGTTCGTGACGTTCGCGATGTGCTGCAGCGTGCGCCACTGCCCGTCGCGCATCACCGCCCACACGTCCCAGAACTGGCGCGTCAGCCGCACCGCGTCGCGCTCCGGATCGAACGTGTCGCCGTCGAAGTTCAACTGCCCGGTCATCGGCACTCCTGGTCGTAGTCGTCGTTCTAGGTCGGTGACGCGCTGCGTCCACGTGATCGCCCAATCGCTCGCCGTGACGCGCCGGATCGCGACGTCCGTGTGCCCGGCCTGGCGCAGCTGGGCGGCGAGCGTCTCGGCCGCGCGCTTCGTGCGGCGCATGGTCTTCTGTCTGCGGAGGTTCATGCCGGCTCGATCTCGTCGCACAGGAACGCGTCGATCACGATCGGGCCGTGCGCCTCGGAGCGAACGAAGTACCACTCGCGGGGCCGCAGCGCGAGGGGGCAGAACGCCGTCTCCAGCGTCCCCTCCCCCTCGCTGACAACTGGCGGGGATGCGAGCGCGGGGCTGTCCGGGCCGAGCACCAGGTAGCGCCGCTCGCGCCGGTAGTGCACTCGGCAGCCCGGCGTCAGCATGGCGCCGGCGGGTCGTAGTGCCGGTCGCGGATGCCGAGCGCGCGCTGGCAGCTGGACGCCACGTGCTGCGCCTCCCAGTCGATCCAGCCGAGCAGCGACAGGCGGTACTCGTCGCTCGCGTGCGGGCTGTGGATGGTGGTGCGCAGCGCGTCGGCGAGCGCGTCGCAGCGGCGCAGGATCACGCGGGTGCGGCCGTCCATCAGTCCACCTCCTGCTGATGCGCGAGCCGCGCGACCATCGCCGCATCCGCGCTCGACAGGTACACGGCCTTCACGATCCGCACCTCGTCGCAGATCAGCGTCTCGAAGTCCCACGGGCCGGCCGCGCCGCGCGTCAACCACGACTCGCGGTCGCCGTTCGCCCATGCCTCGACGACGCGCCAGCCGCGCTCGTCGCAGTTCTCGAACTCGGCGATCCAGCCGCCGGTGACGGTGCGGGCGCCGACCACGATGGTGGTGCCCTCGTCGTCCAGGAACGTGGGGGTGGTGAGGTCGTTCGGTGTGGTTCCCATACACCCATAGTACACCCAAACAATGCGGGTGTCTCCGACGATCTGCGAACCGGCGTAGCGGCCGTCTGCCGGCGCCAAGGGTGGGGGCTGTGGGGTTGCCCGCCTGCGGCCATGGGAGGGCCGCAGGCGGGCAGGGTGCGCTAGCCGCGCACCCGTGGGGCTGCCACGCCGCCGGCCACCACCCGGCGGGCGACGGGTGCCCACACGCTCATCGCGCGCACCTTCACGGACAGGTCGTCGCGCCACACCTGCCGATGCCACGCGGCGTACTCCGGGTGCTCCAGCAGCGCCTGCGCCGCGAACTCGCGGGCGGTCACGAGCAGGTCGCGCTGGTCGGCCCACTGCACCCACGCGTCGTCCTCGATGCTGCACGCCGGCTCGCGCGGCATGTGCTCGGCGACCGCACGCTGGCACTCCAACGCGCGCGCCGCGAGCAGCGCCAGCTCAGGCATCACGCACGACCTCGAAGCGGTCGTAGCCGCGCACCATCCCGAGCGTCGCGCCGTTGTCCCACGCGACGTGCACGGTGCCCACGTCGTCGATGAACCGCACGGTGCCGTACGTGCCGCGCGGCAGGGTGGTGTACGGGTCGCTGCAGCTGACCAGCCGCACGCGCGTCCCGACGGTCGGAGCGTTGTTCATCCGGGTTCCCTTCCTCGGAGTGTGGTGGAGCTTGTTCATGGCGCCAGCCCGAGCGGCCCTAGGATGCGAGCGCGGAACTTCGCCATCACGCACCCGGCTCATCGTCGATCAGCGAGGTTAGGATCGCTGCGAGGTTGGTGAGCGCGGCCTTCGCGTCGCGCCGGGTGATCGCCACGTGCGTCGTCTCGTGCGGCACGGGGGGGATGGTGTGCAGCATCAGCCACACGTACCCGTCGTGCTCGTGCGACACGCTCAGCAGCCGAAGCTCGGCCGGCCGGGTCGGCCGGCGGGCGGCGTGCTCGTTCAGCACCTGCTCGGCCTCCTGCGGCGTGAGGTTCTTCCGGCGGGGCATCAGTCCCACGGTTCCTCGGGGGGCGTGAACGCCGCGTCTTCCAGGTCGGCCAGGATGCACCGCACGTCGAGCTTGATCGCGTCCGCGATCGCTCCGAAGCAGTCCGGCACGATCACGTCGTCCGGGTACACCACGATCGGATCGTCGAACCCGTCCACGTCGAGCACGGTGACGGTGCCGACGACCATGTCGCCGCGCACCAGATCCTCCTGGCGCACATCGACCTTCCCGCCGGCCTCGGTGAACCCGATCTGCACGGCGAGCGCGATTTCCTCTCGCAGGGTGAGCGCCATCAGAGCCACGCCTGCTTGTCGATGGTGGTGGCTTCGCGGACGCCGGCGAGCTTCCACCCGACCGGCAGTCCAGCCTTCGCGAACGACTGCGCGGTGCGCAGCGTGGGCGCAGCGACGCGCCGATGCATGGCGTCGGTGAGGGTGCCGTCCGCGCCGTGCTTCGAGTAGTGCGCGACGAACACCGGCCCGCGGTAGGTGGCGCTCACAGCGACCGCACCTCCTCCTCGGCGATGAAGTAGTTGCACGCGAAGCCGTCGCGCGCCACCACGAACCCGGCGTACGGGGCGTGGTAGCTCGGCGCGACGGTGTGCGCGAGGATCGTGCCGGTGACCCACTGCGGGGCCGCGCCGGGAGCGTCCTGCACGAGGAACATGCAGCCGTCGCCGGCGTCGAACTGAGGGGTGGTGCGGGTGGTTCCCATGCACCCATAGTACCCCCATACAACCGGGAAGTCTCGGCCCGGATATGAAGGGCTGCATGAACCCGGAACCGTGGTTCGTGGTCTGGCTGGCAGCCCCTATCCGCCGACCTTCAACGGGGCAGCCCCTGCGGTTCCCTCCCCCACACTGCGGCCGGCACGAGCCAACGGGAACAAGGCGGCGGGCACGGCGAGGGTCGGCGGGCAGGTGCCGATGCACACCCTACCGGGTCAGCTCCGAGGCGGCCAACCCCACGTCCCCGACTGGTGCGTGCGCGGCTGCGCCTCATCGTCCGGGTCGTCATCCTCGGGCGCGTCGTCGTCGTGGCGCACCGCCTGCACCACACCACCCGCGTCGTGCCGCGTCGGCAGCAGGTACACGTCCACGCCACCCTCGGGCGCGTCGCCGACCACGATCCCCACCACCGGCGCCCACTCGCGCTCCGTCCCCTCGTCCCCGTCCTCGATCTCCGGCAGCGCCGGGTGGTAGTGCACGACCCGACCCGGCGTCGCGACCTGCTTCTCGTCAGCCATGCCGAACACTGTACGCGGTACGCTCCCGTACCATGAGTCTCGCCACCGACGCGCAACTCAGCCGCGTCCGCAACGCCGCCGCCCGCCGCCGCCAACTCGAAGGCGAGCTCGAGGAAGCGATCCAGCAGCTGCGCACCGAGATGCAGCGCGCCCGCGACGGTGGCCACTCCACCACCGAGATCGGCGCCGCCGCCGGCCTCAGCCGACAACGCGTCAACCTCGCAACCCGGGAGGCAACCGATGGGCCGGCCTAGCCTACTCACCCCCGACATCCACGAAGGCATCATGCGGATGATCACCGCCGGCGTGCCGTTCAAGACCGCCGCCGAAGCACACGGCATCACCTACCAGACGTTCCAGAACTGGCGGCTGCGTGGCCGCGACGCGCTGAGCGTGGCACAGGAGCACGAGGCGGACGTTCCCGACGACGACCAGAAGTACGTGGACTTCTTTGAGGCGGTCCCTGCGGCCAGGGCCAATTGCATCGCCAGGCTGGTGCTGCTCGTGTCGCAGGCGGCGACGACGGACTACCGGGCGGCGCTCAGGCTGTTGGCGGTGTATGACCCGCAGACGTTCGCGGATCGGCGGTGGCTGGACGTGGCGCTGCGCCCGCCGGATGAGGGGTTGCCGCAGGGCGACGTGGCGAACGTGGAGCCGGTGCGGGTGCTGCCGGACGTGCAGCGCGCGTCGCAGCTGGTGGCGATCCTGGACGAGGCGGGGCTGCTGTCCGACGACGGCGCGTAGTACAGTTCCCCCACGAATGCCTACGATCCAGGTACGCGTGGACGAGAAGCACCGGGCGCGGCTGCAGGCGATGGCCGACCGGGAGGGCATGTCGCTGTCGCAGTTCCTGCGAAGCGTGCTGGTGGCGCTGCCGGATGACCACTCACCGGGTGCGTCGCTGCAGCGGTTCGTGGACGAGCACGTGACCGCGGCGATGGCACCGCCGAAGGTGCACCGCCGCCGCGCCGGCTGCGAGCGCGTCGCGTTCCACCGGTCGGGCGTCTACTGCAAGACGTGCGGCACCACGCCGGCGTGAAGCCGCTGTGAAGCCGCTCTCGTCGCTCGGGCGTCGCCAGCGCACCAGGATCGCGGAGCAGGTGCTGCGCGACTGGGGCGAGCCACGCCTGCGGTACGTGCCTGACTACTTCGACCCGACCCTGAAGCAGCGGGTGCTGTTGTCGCTGGACAGGCTGGACGTGTTCTACGGCGGCGCGGCCGGGCCGGGCAAGTCGTGGGGCCTGCTCGCCGGCGCACTGCAGTACGTGGACGTGCCGGGCTACGCCGCGATCATGTTCCGCCGCACGTTCCCCGAGCTGTCCCAGGCGGGTGGGCTGATCGAGGTGTCGCACCTGTGGCTGGACGGCACCGACGCGCGCTACCACCAGGGCGACCACCAGTGGACATTCCCGAGCGGCGCGTCGCTGACGTTCGCGCACATGCAGTACGAGACGGACAAGGATCGGTATCGCGGCGCGAGCTACCAGTACATCGCGTTCGACGAGTTGACGACGTTCACCGAGACGCAGTTCCGCTACCTGTTCGGCCGGCTCCGCCGTCCCGAGCGGTCACCGGCCGGCGCCGCCCCCGACGGGCTGACGCTCGACCAGGTGCCGCTGCGGATGCGCAGCGCGTCGAACCCGGGCGGGCCGGGACACGACTGGGTGAAGGAGCGGTACATCGACAAGGAGACGCGCGAGCGGCGGATCTTCCTGCCGGCGCGCCTGTCCGAGAACCCGCACATGGACCAGGCGGCGTACCTGACCAGCCTCGCCGAGTTGACGGAGGTGGAGCGGGAGCGGCTGATCCTGGGCGACTGGGACGCGATCGACGCGGGCGGCATGTTCGAGCCGAGCCTGTGGCCGACGATCGCGCGGTACTCGTCGGATCAGTGGCTGCGGGTGTGGGACCTGGCCGGCTCGAAGCCGACGCCCGAGTACCCCGACCCGGACTGGACGGTCGGTGGCCGCATCGACCGTGACCGGACGACGGGACAGGTGTACGTGACGGACGTGGTGCGGTTCCGGGAAGACCCCGCGACGACCGAGGAGATCGTGAAGGCGACGGCGCTGCGCGACGGGTACGGGCCGGTCGCGATCGAGCAGGAGCCAGGCTCGGCCGGCGTGTCGGTGATCACCAGGTACAGCCGGCACGTGCTGCAAGGGTTGGCGTCCGTGCACGCGATCCGTCCGACGGGCGACAAGGTGACGCGAGCACGGGCGGTCGCGGCTGCAGCTGGGCGCGGCGAGGTGACACTGGTCGTGGGGCCGTGGAACGCGGAGTTCAAGCCCGAGCTACGCCGGTTCCCGCACGGCGCGCACGACGACCAGGTGGACGTGCTCGCGCACGGCTACAACAACATCGAGCGCCTGGCGGTGTCGTTCACCACCTCGACGCCGGGCGCGGCGCGGCTACCGAACGCACGCGACCGACGCGCTCGGTAGCCTCGCAGCGATGAGCAGGCTTGAGGTCGTGGTCGTGATCCCCACCGTGCAGGGCCGGGAGGATCACCTGGACAGGTGCATGGCGGCGTACATGCGCACCCTCGCCGGCGTGCGGTGGCAGGCGGTGGTGGAGCACAACCGCGCGACGTGCGGCGAGGCGTGGAACCTCGGAGCGGAGGTCGCGCGGGCGGCGGGCGCGACGTGGCTGCACATGACGGCGGATGACCTGGAGCCGCTGGACGGATGGTTCGAGGCGGCGGTGTCGTGCGTGCGCGAGTTCGGTGCGTCTCCGAGCGCGCTGATCTGGACAGCGCGCGCCGGCGAGCCGGACGTGATCGAGTCGCACGGCGACTGGGCGGCGCGCTACTCGGTGCCGAACGCGGTGTCGATGAGCCGCATCCCGTTCTGCCGCACCGAGCTCTGGATCGACATTCCACCCATCCACTACTTCTCGGACAACGCTTTCAGTTCGGCGATGCAGGCACAGGGCATACCCTTGGTCGCGGTGCCGGGGTACGCGTTCCGGCACCACTGGGCACAGGCCGGCCGGAAGCAGATGAACGATGAGCAGTGGTTCCGAGAGCAGACGACGTGGCAGCAGTGGGCGGCCGGCGAGTTGCTGCAGCGCGCTCCGCGGTGGAGCTAGGAGGACGAGATGCGGATCATGGTGACGGGTGATGTCGGGTTCATCGGCACGCACCTGACGAGGCACCTGCTCGACCATCGGCACGACGTGCACGGCGTTGACCTGCGCGTGCGGCCGAACGGGCCGGACGGGGTGGACGAGTACGGCCAGCATGTCGGGGACCTGCTGAGCGAGGGCGCCGGCGGCACGTCGTCGATCCTCGACCACGCGATCAGGCACTTCGATCCGGACGTGGTGGTGCACCTCGCAGCGCAGGTCGGCAGGTTGTTCGGCGAAGACAACATCGCGCACACGATCGAGTCGAACGCGTTGATGACCGCACGGGTCGCTCGCAGCTGCGCCGCTGCGTTCCGCCGGCCACGGCTGGTGTACACGTCCACGTCGGAGGTGTACGGCGACCTGTCCACCGTCGCGGTCGGGTGCGAGGACTGGACGGGCGTGTGGCAACTCCCTCACAACCTGTACGGGTTGTCGAAGCGGTGGGGTGAGGAGGTCGCGGCGCTGTACGCGTTGACGCCCGACCTGGAGGGGTCGATGCAGATCATCCGCCCGTCGATGCCGTACGGGCCGGGACTGCCGCCCGGGCGGGGTCGCGCGGCGATCGTGAACATGCTGTACCAGGCGCATCACCGTCAGCCGATCCCGGTGCATCGCGGCGCGGAACGCAGCTGGTGCTGGATCGAGGACGCGGTGCGCGGCATCCGCCTGGTGCTGGAGCAGGGCGAGGTGGCGTTCCTCGCAGCGGACGTCGTGAAGCGCGGCGTGGGGTGTTACAACGTCGGGCGGGACGACGCGGCGGTGACGATGCGGCACGTCGCGGAGATGGCGTGCGCGGTCGCCGGCGTCGAAGACCCGGAGGCGCTGATCGTGGAGGTGGACGCGCCGGCGCGGCAGACGGTCGTGAAGCGCCTCTCGACGGAGAAGCTGCGCGGGTTGGGGTGGGAGCCGGTGGTCGGTCTGTTCGAGGGCATGTCGCGGACGTACAACGCGATGCGAGCGACGGGGCAGCTGGACGTGGGACCGCACCTGCTGCCCGGCGGGACGCCGATCCCTCCCACGTAACGGGGGGGTGCGCTGGTACGGTGTGCGGATGGGAACTGACGACGACACCGAGCACGTGCCAGAGGTGCACCTGGTAGAACCGAGCGACGTGCCGGCCGAGATCGCGGAGCACGGCAACGCGCACGTGGCCGGCACGCACGAGGCGCTGGCGGGGCTGCTGCAGTTCGTGCGGACGGTGGAGGGGACGATGCAGGTGCACGCGCCGCACGCGCCGGGCGGGTCGAACCTGTGGGTGGTGCGGGTGCGGTGGCGACCGCTCGGGTCGGCACGCGAGCAGGTGTGCCGCGGTGAGGATGCGACGTTCGACGGTGCGTGTCTGCTGTGCCGTGGGCTGCTGGCGCACGGCCTCGCGTCCGGGAACTTCGAGCGATGAGGGCGCGCTCGAAGCGGTGTCCGTTCGCGCGTCGCGGCTCTGGTGATGTGCGGTGCATCATCCTGCCGTCGTCGGGGTACGGCGTCCACGCACTGCTGATCGGGAGGCGCTGGTGATGGCTGAGTCGCCTGCCGAGATCGTGATCCGCAAGATGGGAGCCGCCATCGACCAGCGCGACGAACGGATCGCCACCATCGAAGCTGAGGTGCGTGACCTGCGCGCGTCATGGCAGCGGCAACTAGACCTCGCGCACGACCTAATCACTGAGCGCGAGGCCCGGATCGCCACCCTGGAGGCCGCACTCCGCGAGATCCCCACGGTGCGGGACGAGTCGGTCATGCAGATGATCTGGCAGATGCGCGAC
>Ga0207689_10005491_pt1 | contig 11342 bp, 7 predicted proteins | sample KBSMisM52_FD_184312 | JGI IMG/M metagenome (GOLD analysis project Ga0207689, IMG submission 184312) | Miscanthus rhizosphere microbial communities from Kellogg Biological Station, Michigan, USA - KBS Miscanthus M5-2 (SPAdes) (version 2) | ecosystem: Host-associated > Plants > Roots > Rhizosphere... | reverse complement strand
AACAACAATCATTCTGGTATCCGTATCACACACATTTTTTACAGGCACGCCGTATGCTCTCATAGAATCTGCTATCGAGGCTGGTACACGACCCGCAAATAATGATTTAAATTTTCCTTCCAGTAGAGCAGCTACCGTTGTATCTCGAATTGAAAACTGCTTTATATCCGGCGCTATCTGCAGGTATTCAAAATCCACCCGGGCCGGGGCCTGCAGCACTCTTGCATTAACGGACGAACGCAATAAAAATGTTTTTTTAATCCCATCCACTTTTACTGTGTCCAGGGTATTGGGAAAGATTGCCCTTACTCCGTCTAAATTCTTGCTTACCGGATGATCGGTTCCATTCAAAATCGGGAAATATGGCCAATCTACAAGTCTTGGCGCCTGTTGATTATTGGGATCATTACTGATTTGCGGCAGCTTATCACTCTGCATATCCTGCAGCAGGTTTTGATTGAGGCGCACCCCGTAACGGAAAAGAATATCTTCTAAATTCAATGCACGGTCAAATGCTACAAACCCTCCTGATTTCGCAAGGCTATCCAGTTCCGCATACATATTATCCACCATCCAGAACAACTTTCCGCCACGCATTACATACTGATCGATCTTGAATTTATCAGCATCGGTGAACGGAATTGTTGGTTTTAAAATAACCAGGGCATTAAACTCCGATGGGATATATGGTATCGCTTTTACATTTACTGTATCAAAACGGTAGTTATGAATCAATGACCGTACAGCGTCATCCACCTGCGGTCCCCATGCTTCTCCATTGCCTAATACATATCCAACCAAAGGCTTTTGCTTCGATGTTATCTTTTCTATCGCACTGGAAAATTTATATTCAAGCGTTGCTTCAACATCATTGTACAGAGAGGCGAGCTCTTCCGATGTAGTTCCATAACTTTTCTGGCCTTTCAATAGATTAATTGCGATAGTAGTATCCTTATAATGAACCAAAGCTCCCGGCAGCACTTGCTTTTCAATTTGTTCATCGCCAACTTTACCGGGGGCCTGTAGTGTAAAAGGCGCGATGTCATACATTGTTCTGATCAGCGTCGATGCATATTCCTGTACTATCTCTTTGTCGGTATTATCATTACGACTGTTTAGAATCGCCATTCTTACCTGGCTGATAAATGAACCTGAAGTATCACGGATGATCTGGCTTGAATCACGAAGTATCAATGCACGGGTTTCTTTCAGGAAAGTTTCTGAAGAGTCATTTGCTTTTTTAAACGGGTCAATAAATTGAAAACGCACATACCCTTTTCCATACTCTTTGCATTCCTGTAAAAATTCCTGCACACTATTCGCCAGTTTTTTAAATCCTGCCGGAAAATCGCCTTTAAGAAATACATCTATTGTTACAGGTGCATCAAGGTTTCCCAATAATTCTTTAGATGCCTTACTTAGTGTGTACCTTTTTTCTTTTGTAAGATCGAAACGGGAATGAAAAACAGAAGCCAGAAAATTTATTCCTACCAGCAAGATCAACAGAAAAAGCCACCAGTATTTTGAAGCAAAAATTTTTTTCATTTTTTTGTGTGTTGGCTTTTCGCCGGATAGAGGCTATCGTTTTAGCAGGTTGCGGTTGGTTATAAAAAGAAATAAAAAAATAATGCTTAAAAAATAAATGAGGTCCCTTGTATCAATAACCCCCCTGCTCACGCTTTGATAATGAAAATCAATCCCCGCCATTCCTATATAATAATCCGCTCCATTGCTTAAAGCGGGTAACCGGCTGATTGCATTGAACCCATAATAAATTAACGCGCAACCAATAAGGCTGATAATAAAAGCTACCACTGCATTATTTGTAAAGCTGCTGGTACACACGCCGATCGCAGTAAAAACACCGGCGAGAAAAAACAATCCGATATAAGAACCAATTGTTGCGCCCCAATCCAGGCCCTCAGCTGCAGACAATTGTTGTATGGAAAACGCATAAATAAATGTTGGAAGCAAAGCGATAATCACCACAATTAAACTTCCTGAATATTTACCCGAAATAATCTGCCAGCGGGTAAGCGGCCGGGTTTGTAATATCTCGTATGTGCCCGCTTTGAACTCATCAGAAAAACTACGCATAGTGATAGCAGGGATCAATAATAACAATATCCAGGGAGCGAGTTGAAAAAAACGGTCGAGTGTGGCATACCCAAAATCGAGGATGTTATTTTCAAAAACAAACAACACCAGCCCGTTCACCAGTAGAAAAACTACTATGGCTATATAACCGGTAAGACTACTGAAAAACTGGCGGAGTTCTTTTTTACAAACGGCCCACATAAAGTTGGTTCAAGATGCTGCAAAATAAGGCAAAGTCATTATATTTGGACAAGGCTGAAAGTTAATCTCCTTCTGTTAAACCACCCCTTCGTTCATCATTAACGGAAAGTACCGGGTTAATTTGACCGGTATTTATTTTTAAAAAATATTAAAGTCGCAAACGATGCTGAGACGTTTTGGTGTGTTTGTAGTTTTTGGGCTTTGCTATTCTGTGGTGTTTTCGCAGGATGCAGGCATTTATGAAGGCGGAATTATTTTAGGTGGCACCGGCTATTCAGAGCCTTCTTCAACTTCCTCAATCAATAATGTCGTAATTATAAAAAATGCCGGTCAGCAATTAAATCTGACCTCGGCGTATGTAAAGACATTTAAAAAGACAGGTGCATCCAATGTATGCAGCGGATATCTTTTTTACAGGATTTATCAGCAAAATAGTACTCCCCCATCTTTTTCAGGAGTTACGTGTAGTTCATTATCCAATTTAAACAGCTCAGATGGATTGCAGAACCAGGAATGGTTTAATAACACTATTAACATAGATCTGATCAGCGGGTTAAATGAGGGGGATTATATTCTTGATCTCTATTATGGCGCCAATATAAACCCAGGATCTTCGGGTTGTAGTGATGGGCCTTCTGCCTTTATCCGGAATATACAGGCAAAAGTTACAATAACCCCTCCATTAAATGCCTCATTTGCGGGGTTTATCACAAGCAGCGACAACGAATATGTTTATTTACAATGGCAGGTAGCTGACAGCAGCGACGTGCAATATTTCACGGTTGAAAAAAGTAGCAACGGGGTACAATGGAAAACCCTGGATACGGTTTTACCCAGCGGTAACCTGGACAGGTATTTTTACATTGACAGCCTGCCACAAACAGGATTGAATTTTTACAGAATAAAAGCATCCGCAGGTAATAAAACAATATATAGTCTCAGCAGGCGAAACTACGTAGGTGTTGTAGATAACCTGGTTACTGTATATCCCAATCCTGTAAAACAAAACCTGCGCTTTGAAATGTCTGCCCTTATACAGGGGAAGTACAGAGCTCTTGTTTTTTCTTCCGCAGGAGTTAAAATCGCTGAAAAGTTCATAGATCACGACGGTAAAGACAAATATGTTACTATCCCATTGCCGCCTGCGGTAAGCCATGGAATCTATTGGATCGTTTTAATGACCAAAAACGAATTTTATAAACAAAATTTTTTGATACAATGAGCCAAAATCATATCTTGGCGTCCCAAATCACAACTAATTGCATAGAAAAAAGCTTTCCAACAGGAAGGCTTTTTGTTTTTAATGTATTCTTTGCCTGAAAATAATCTCAGAAATCCCTCAATATTTACAGGCGGTTAAAGTGTATTGTAATAATCTACTATTTTTTTCAGATCATTTGCGGACTTATAAGAGAGCTTATTCGTTTTTATAAAATTCTCAATTTTCGTTTTCCCATCGCTCATTGATTGCAGTATTGAGTTTTTATTTAATCGTATTACTTGCAGGGCATTATTGGTATAGAGATAATAATCCTCATAGCTTACAAAGTCTTTTTTTATTTCGCCTGACATATCATCTTTTCGTTGCCTGATTTCTTTTTTGATCGATTGCAGCAGTTTTACTTTCCCGTTACTTATGACGAGATAAAAGTCTTTTCCTGTTTGTTTATCAACAGAGGGGAACCCGCATTGGAAGTCATATATATTTACTCCGCCATTTACAGTGTCGTAAATGAACAGTTCTTTTACCAGTTCAGTCGAAACGGTCATCTCCGTTTTATTCTGGCTCAGAAAATGAACTTCCTGGCTTTGCAGGTTTAATCGTACGGAAACGTTGTTATACACGTTATTACTGACCAGCTTAATGGTCCCATATTTCCAACTATCGAAATAAAAAGGGGTACCTTCTACATCAAGATCAGGGTTAACGAAAGGTTTACCATCAGTGTTTACCAATGTAATTGTCCGCACCCGATCAATTTCCGTGGGAGCCTGGGCGATTACAGCAATTTGCATACAACTAAAGAACGCAATGACGATAATTTTCTCATGCATAACATTTGATTTTACTGACCTGAGTGATTGCTCTGCTGCGGGGAAAAGACTTCTATAAAAATAAGATTAAAAAAGTGGTTTGCGGAAAACTATAACACGGAATAACTCCAACCCGGGAAATTGCCGCATAGTTATATTAATACAACTATTGAAGGTACTTTGCATGCAAATAGGAAAATCCCCATAGTGATCGGAAAACTATAAAACAGAATTTAATTTTTGTTAATTTGAGAAGCTTACCATTAAAAATCGAAAACTCTTCGCTTGCCCAGTTACTTGTTTTGTAAATGATAAAAAATTGTCTCTCTGCAGCTTTATTGCTTTTTCCTCTTTTTGGTATAGCGCAAACCTGCAGTGGTAGTTTAGGCGATCCTGTACTCAATGAAACATTTGGCTCGGGGCATTATATTCTTGATGCAAATAAAACCTCCTATACATACACAGGGGGTTGTCCACCAAAATACTCCTATACGCTCGGTAATTTTCTTTTTGGCTGTGGTGATGTAAATGGCGCATGGGCAAAAATGATTGGTGACCATACACGGAATGAAAAGGGAAACTATATGCTGGTAAATGCTGAAAGTATGGCGGGAACTGTGTTTATGGATACTGCCAAAGGAATTTGCGGCGCTACGGTTTATCAGTTTGGCATCTGGGTTACAAGTGTAATGACCAAATATGCCTGTGGCGGCAAGCCTGTATTGCCTGATTTAAAGTTCCAGGTAAAGACGCTTTCCGGGGTCATAATAGGATCGGATAGCACTGGATATCTGCCGCTGATAGAGGAAAGGGAGTGGAAGTTTTATAATTTCTCATTTACAACACCACCGGGTATTGGCGATGTTATTGTAAGCATTACTGTTGATCCGGAATATGGCTGCGGGAGTGCTTTCGCAATAGACGATATCACATTGAGGCCTTGCGGACCATTGATTTCGGCAACTATAGATGGCACACCTGGTCCGGCTGAGGTATGTGCTGATTATAAAGACCCCTTTATTTTAAATGCCAATTACTCTGCGGGTTTTACAGATCCGGTATTGCAATGGCAAAGCAGCATTGATACCGGAAAAACATGGATAGATATACCCGGCGAAACAACACTCAGTTATGCCGTGCCGCGCAGAACGTCAGATGTTATTCTATATCGCATTGGCATTGCGGAAAGGGTAAATATAAATTCAGCCCGATGCAGGATAAATTCAAATTCTATTTATACAAGAATACATCCTTTGCCTGAACATAAAGCCCCGCAGTCGCTGATAGGGTGCATTAATAAAGACTATTTTTTTCCGGAAGCAGATCCAAAAGCCCTTCAGGTTTTATGGACCGGGCCAAATGGATATTCTTCCACTCAGCCAAACGCTGTCGTTCCCGGAATTCAGTATACCGATTCCGGGCTATATAAATTGAAAGAAACGTTCTCCTATAATTGTGTTTCTTTAGATACTTTTAATCTTAAAATATTTCCCAGTACTACAATTTCAGTTCAGCCTTCATTCCCTATTTGTGAGGGTAAATCCGAACAGCTTTTTGCTTCGGCTACAGGGAATGTCAGTTATCAATGGATGCCGCCGACAGGTTTGTCGAATGATGCAATTCCAGATCCGATTGCCCGGCCACCTGATTCAGTAAAATATAAAGTAGTTGTAACGAATGAATACGGATGTAAAGACTCTGCCTACCTCGTGGTGAATGTTTACAGGAATCCCGCAGTTAATGCAGGCCCCGATAAAACTATTCTTATCGGAGATACAGCTACTCTGAATGGAATAGTTAAAGGAACAGCGATAAATTATTATTGGTCCCCGGCAAATTTTATAAGCGATAGCCATATAGCAGTTCCAAAAGTCAATCCGCCTGTTAACACCAATTACATTCTGAATGTAACCTCAACCGTTGGTTGTGGTTCTGCCTCAGATGAAGTGTTTGTAAAAGTGTATAATAGTTTTTATGTGCCGAATGCCTTTACACCAAATGAAGACGGTAAAAATGATAAATTTAAAATCCTGATGCTTGATAATTATAAGCTGGTACACTTTATTATTTATAACAGGTGGGGGCAAGCAGTCTTTAAATCTGAAGGCTTGTATAATGGCTGGGATGGTACTTTTAAAGGACTACCTCAGCCGGCCGGTGTATATATTTACAATGTAGAAATTGAAACTTCTTTTGGAAAAAAAATAGAAAAGCAAGGAACAGTTTTATTAATCAGGTAACTAATCTTTAGACCATGTGCTATTTTTCCCGGCTGCGGTTGTCGCTTCATTCAAAATAATTTCAATTATTATTCTGAAAGCTTTACTATAAAATAACCGTTTTGCTTTTCGGTACCAGCCATTGCATAATAAACCAGCCCAGTATATAGGCCAGCCCGCATATTATGAACATAATTAAATAACCCGTTTGTATATGACCCAATGATTTATAATAATCAAAAAGATAGCCCGCTCCCTTTGAAATTAAGATACTTCCCAGGCCGCCAGCCATACCACCTATTCCTGTTACTGTGCCAACAGCAAAACGTGGGAACATATCGGATACTGTAGTAAATATATTTGCACTCCAGCCCTGGTGGGCGGCCGCTGCAAAACCAATGATACAAATGGCAAACCACATATTGTATCCACCAAATAACTGGGCCAGCACTACAGGTAATGCGCATAATGCATAAATAAGCATCGACGTTTTTCTCGCTTTAAAAACCGGCCATCCTTTTTTAATTAAATACATCGGCAACCACCCACCAAAAATACTACCCACAGCAGCAATAGTATATACCAGTGCTATTGGAAATGCAATAGCTGTCTTTACTAATCCATACTGTTCTTTCAGGAAATCAGGCAGCCAGAAAAGATAAAACCACCATACACCATCTGTTAAAAATTTCCCTGTTGCAAAAGCCCATGTTTGCTTAAACTGCAGCAACCGACCCCATGTTGCTTTTGCCGAATCTCCTGTCGTTTCATTTGCCGCTTCATCTTTATCTGAATGTATATAATCAAACTCTTCTTTTTTTAAGCGTTTACTCTTTGCCGGTATTTCATATAACCAAAACCAGAAGATAAGCCATATTAAACCGGTTAAACCTGTCAACACGAATGTCCAGCGCCATCCAATGCTTTCTGCAATAAAAGGCACACTTAATGGGGCTATAATAGCGCCGATATTTGTACCGGAATTAAAAATACCTGTTGCAAACGCTCTCTCTTTTTTTGGAAACCATTCCGCTACTGCTTTTATTGCTGATGGAAAATTACCGGCTTCAGTAATACCTAACGCAGCCCTGGCTGCAAAAAAACCACTCATTGTTTTTATAAACCCATGGCACATGGCCGCTATGCTCCATAACGTTAATGACAATGCATACCCGATTTTTGTGCCTAGTTTGTCTATTAACCTGCCGGCACCAAACAAGCCTATCGCATAAGCGAGCTGGAACGCAACAGTAATATTAGCGTAATCCGATTTGTTCCATTTAAATTCGGTATCGAGTGTATCTTTTACAAGACTTATTACCTGCCGGTCAAGGTAATTAATAGTAGTAGCAAAAAAAACCAGCGTACAAATCGTCCACCTGTATTTTCCTATGGCTTGCTGCATATCGTATTTTACAATGCTGATGAACAGGTAAATTATTAAATAATAGCCGGAATCCTTTCTTTATCTGGCCAATATCGAGGATTTTATAATCATGATGATTTTTTGAGTACCAGCTAGAATCATTTATATAAGGGGTCATATTGCCTGTGCCCAATGAAGAAAAGTAAAAGCTATAAAATTGGCTTACACACAGTATCAATAAATTTAAATTAGTTGATCTTTATTTATCACCTATATGCTTCCATCTGACCGAGCCCACTGTATTCGGTTTATTCTTCTCAGCCTCCGAAATTGTTCCGATCCATTCACCCTTGCTATTCCTTTTCATTGTCACCATACGCCAGCTATAAGATCCTTTTTCATAGTCGAAACTTTCGCCGTCGTCATCATATAGTTTATAGATGCCTTCTTTTTCGCCATAATGCCTGAATTCGATATCCACTTTTTCTCCGGGCTTAGGCGCATGAAGCATAGGCGGCTGCATAGGAATAATTGCTCCATCTTTTACGTAGACAGGTATTTTATCGTAACCCGGAGAAACAGTAATTACTTCGCCATTGCCAGCATACGTTCCTGTATAAAAGTCGAACCATTTTCCTCTTGGCAAAACAACTCTACGCCCGCCGTCACCCGCAAATAAGGGCGCCACCAACAAATAATCGCCAGCCATATACTGATCTTTGATTTCTTTTTTTGTTGCAAGTGCATATGGGTTTTCTTCAAGATTATTATTTCCTTTTACGCTTGCGCTGGTTTGGGCGAATCCGTCTTCGAGATTCATTGATCTGAAAGGTGGTACACCTTCGAAATGGTACCGGGCAAATGCAGTATACCAATACGGCATCATTTGCATACGCAATGATGCCAATTCTTTTACTTTTTCCGCCACCTCGGGATAGCTCCATGGTTTAGTGCCACTTGCCCATGCATTGATCATTGCCATAGGAGAAAAAACAACCGTCTGCATCCTCCGCAGCCATTCTTCGCTGGTAGCGGATGCTCTTACTTCAGGCGTCCATAACACGCCGCAAAAGCCGCTATTGATAAGCGCTGTAATAAAATCTTCATGTTTGTAATAGTCATTATAAATTACATAGGGGAAGGAAACAGCACCAGCATTCGAACCCCTGACTAATCCGTACGTTCTTTTATTTTGCTGATGAAAAATTTCTGTGCTATACTTCTGGCATAATACAGCGAAGGTCTGTCGCATTTGCTCCGCAGAAATACCACCGGGAAAAGTTGCCGCATCCGGCCAGAGCCAATTATCATAGCCATCCACTTCATCAATCTTGTAACCACTAACTCCCAATTTTACCTGTGCGTTATCTAATTGGCCAAAAAATAATTTTCGTGCAGCCGATAGCGTAAGATCAGGTATAATGCCATTCCATACCTTATGAGAGGCGGTATAAGGAAGTAGGTCTTTATAAATGGGAGAATATTTTGAAACATAAGGGTTGATCCATAGGTTCAGCCTTATTTTTCGCTGAAGCATTTCGCTTACAAACTTTGCCGGTTGCGGAAACCGCGTTGAATCCCACACAAAACTACAAGGATATGATTTGCTTTGCCAACCCGGCTCCAATCCTATAAAATCCAAAGGATATCCTTTCGCTGTAAATTCATCAGCCTCTTTCTTTACTTCCTCATCAGTATATAAAGATTTTACCCGTTGTGTAAAGCCCAATCCCCAACGTGGTGGCAGGCAACCTCCGCCATTAAATAAATTGAAACGCCTGACTGCATCCATTGTCGTTGGGCCAGCAAATACATATACTTCCACTCCTCCAGTTGGCACTACTATTTCTACCGCATCGGAATAAGGTTGTGCATTCCAATCTGGGTTGGTATTGCGATCTTGCTCCTCAGGCGCATCCTTACTATCCTTACGCACACCAGTGCCTGCATATACGGTTATATATCTTGCAGTATTGACAAACACACCATAACCTGTTGAAGAGACATAGAACGGGACCGGTGCGTGAGTACGTCCATTATCGCTACCACCGAAGTGATCCACATGTAATTGTAAAATTCTTCCTCTTTGATTTACGGTTTGAAAATTCAACCCGAATCCATAAAGCTGCTCTTGTTTGTCCAATGGAAAACGAAGAAAGGTTCTGTTGTCTCTCACTTTCGCTGCAATCCTGTTTTCTTTAAAGGGAAAATCAGTCTTTGCAATAGTATTCATTGCTTTTATATTTGGCGATATGCCTGCAGCTTTTAACAAATCATATGCTTCCGGCTTACCAACTATACCTTTCCATACACCCGGCGCTACCTGTTTCCAGGAAATTGTTTGCGCTTTAACTCCATTAATAAATAATAGAAATAACAACAAAAAGAGAGTCAAAAGTTTATCGTGCTTTCTATAAAAATCATACGACATAAGACAAATTGATTTTTGAAAACACAAGAATAAACTATCTGGATTAATTCCAGGGTAACAACTTTGAAATTTGGAGAAAAAAACGGGCAATACATTTCTTTTTATAAGAAAATAAAAAAGGCCGGAAAGTACCGGCCTTATAATTTCTATTTGCTCTTTCGATTTACCTATACAGCAAAGCTCTCACCACATCCACAAGTACGGCTTGCATTGGGGTTATTAAAGTAAAATCCTTTTCCATTTAACCCATCTGAAAATTCAAGTGTTGTATTGACGAGGTAAAGGAAACTTTTTAAGTCAGTCACCACTTTCAAACCATTATTTTCAAAAACCTGGTCGGTTGGCTTTTGCTGGTTATCAAAATCCATTTTATAACTTAGACCTGAACAACCGCCGCCTGCAACGCCTACACGCAAAAAATAAGAAGGATCATTTCCGTAACCGGCATCAGCCATTAATTCCTGTATCCTCGCTTTTGCCTTATCACTCACATGTATCGCATTTTCGAATCCTGTATTCATAATTTTATATTTATCATTTAACGTTTATGACCGGGTTTTCCGCCCTTAGCTTCTTTACAGTATTTGTTACCTGGTCAATTGTATAGTCAATTTCTTCCTCCGTTGTAAAACGACCTGGCCCGAACCGTACAGAACTATGTGCCAGTTCATCATCAAGTCCTAACGCTTTCAATACATAAGATGGTTCCAATGATGCTGACGTACATGCAGAGCCCGATGATACAGCAATGCTTTTATTAAAGCCCATCAGCAATCCTTCCCCTTCCACATCTTTAAAAGACAGATTCGTAACATTGGGCAACCTATGTTCCCTATCTCCATTCACATATGTTTCTTCTATTTTCAATAAACCATTTTCAAGCGTATCTCTCAATCTGCTAACCCTTGCAGTTTCTTCTTCCATTTCATTCATGCATATTTCACAGGCTTTACCAAAACCAACAATACCTGGTACATTTAATGTGCCACTTCGT
>Ga0207689_10005489_pt1 | contig 11344 bp, 9 predicted proteins | sample KBSMisM52_FD_184312 | JGI IMG/M metagenome (GOLD analysis project Ga0207689, IMG submission 184312) | Miscanthus rhizosphere microbial communities from Kellogg Biological Station, Michigan, USA - KBS Miscanthus M5-2 (SPAdes) (version 2) | ecosystem: Host-associated > Plants > Roots > Rhizosphere... | reverse complement strand
GTACAGCACATGAGGAGCACGCCGTGACGTTGCTGGAGTGCATCAAAGGCCCCGAGGACCTGAAGGGACTGAGCCAGGAGCAGCTCACCCGCCTGGCCGGGGAGATCCGTGACCTGCTGATCGAGACGACGGTCAGGACCAGCGGGCACCTCGGGCCGAACCTCGGCGTGGTCGAGCTCACGATCGCGATCCACCGGGTCTTCGACTCGCCCAAGGACAAGGTCGTCTTCGACACCGGGCACCAGGCCTACGTGCACAAGCTGCTGACCGGGCGGGTGGCGCAGTTCGGCACGCTGCGGCAGCGCGGCGGGCTGACCGGGTATCCGTGTCAGGCCGAGTCCGAGCACGACCTGGTGGAGAACTCGCACGCCTCCACCAGCCTGTCCTACGCCGACGGCCTGGCCAAGGCGTACAGGCTGCGCGGCGAGCCGGACCGGACCGTGGTCGCGGTGATCGGCGACGGCGCGCTGACCGGCGGGATGGCCTGGGAGGCGCTGAACAACATCGCCGCGGCCAAGGACTCGCGGCTGGTCATGATCGTGAACGACAACGGCTGGTCGTACCAGCCGACGATCGGCGGCCTGGCCGACCACCTGTCCGCGATCCGGGTCAGCCAGCGGTACGAGCACGTGCTCGACTACATCAAGACGTCGCTGTCCCGGACGCCGGTCGTGGGCGGGCCGCTGTACGGCGCGCTGCACGGCGCGAAGAAGGGCCTGAAGGACTTCCTGCAGCCGCAGGTGATGTTCGAGGACCTGGGCCTGAAGTACGTCGGCCCGATCGACGGGCACGACGAGCGGCTGGTCGAGGCCGCGCTGCGCCGCGCCAGGGACTTCGGCGGCCCGGTGCTGGTGCACGTGATTACCAAGAAGGGCCTCGGCTACGCCGCGGCCGAGCAGAACACGGACGACCGCCTGCACCAGGTGCCCGCGGCCGGCGCCCAGCCCGGCACGTGGAGCCGGGTGTTCGGCGACGAGATGGTGAGCATCGGCGCGCGGCGCTCCGACGTGGTCGCGATCACCGCGGCGATGCTCTACCCGACCGGCTTGTCCCAGTTCGCCGCGGCCTACCCGGACCGGGTCTACGACGTGGGCATCGCGGAGCAGCACGCCGTCACCAGCGCCGCGGGCCTGGCCATGGCCGGCCTGCACCCGGTGGTGGCCATCTACTCCACGTTCCTGAACCGGGCCTTCGACCAGGTGCTGATGGACGTGGCCCTGCACAAGCTGCCGGTGACGCTGGTGCTGGACCGGGCCGGGGTGACCGGGCCGGACGGCGCCAGCCATCACGGCATGTGGGACGGGTCGATCATGCAGCTCGTCCCGGGCATGAAGATCGCCGCGCCGCGGGACGCCAAGCGGGTGGCCGAGCTGCTCAACGAGGCGGTCGAGGTGTCCGGCGGGCCGACCGTGGTCCGGTTCCCCAAGGGCAAGGTGGGGGGCGAGGTCGAGGCGATCGCCAAGCTGGGCGGCATGGACGTGCTGAGCTCGCCGGGCGAGGGCCTGGGCGCGGACGTCCTGCTCGTCGGCGCGGGCGTGATGGCGCTGACCGGCCTGGAGGTCGCCGGCCGGGTGGCCGGGCACGGGATCGGCGTCACCGTGATCGACCCGCGGTGGACCAAGCCGGTCGACGAGGCGCTGGTGGCCGCGGCCCGGCAGCACCGGCTGGTGGTGACCGTGGAGGACAACGGGCGGACCGGCGGATTCGGCGACGCGGTGGCCCGGCTCCTGCGCGATCACGACGTCGACGTGCCGGTGAAGACGTTCGGCGTGCCGCAGGAATTCCTGAGCCACGGCACCCGCGATGAGGTGCTGGAAGAGGCGGGCCTGACCCCGCAGCACCTGGCCCGGCAGATCACCGAGGCGGTAGCGCTCCGGTCACCCGGCGACGTTCGCGAGACGGCAACGGCCGCTACGGAAGGCCAGCCTGTCGAGTAGCGTAAGCATTTATGCTGAACGTTGCCGTGGTCGGTTCGGGCCCTGCCGGGCTTTACGCCGCCGAGGCGCTGGTCAAGCAGGCGGCGGCGCTGCCGGTGCCTGTCCCGGTGCGCGTGGACGTGATCGACCGTCTCCCCACCCCGTACGGCCTGGTCCGATACGGCGTCGCACCCGACCATAAGTCGATCAAGTCGATCGCGCAGTACCTCCGCAAGGTGCTGGAGAGCCCCGACGTCCGGTTCCTCGGCGGGGTGCACCTCGGCGAGGACGTGACCCGTGACGACCTGGTGTCGGCGTACGACGCGGTGATCTACGCGACCGGGGCGATGCGGGACCGGCGGCTCGGCATACCCGGCGAGGACCTGCCCGGCAGCTACGCCGCCACCGACTTCGTGAACTGGTACTGCGGGCACCCGGACGTCGGTGCCAGCGCGTTCACGCTGGACGCCGAGTCGGTCGCCGTGATCGGTGTGGGCAACGTAGCCGTCGACGTGGCCAGGATCCTCGCCCGCGATCCGCACGAACTGCACGCGACCGACGTCCCGCAGCCCGTCCTTGAGGCGCTGCACGCAAGCAAGGTGCGCGAGGTCCACATGATCGGCCGCCGCGGGCCCGCGCACGCCAAGTTCACCACCAAGGAACTGCGCGAGCTGGGTGAACTGCCCGGTGTCGAGGTGGTGGTACACGGCGACGAGGCCGATTTGAACGCGTTCGACCTGGCCGGCGAGGGGGTCAGGCTGGTCGAGTCCGACCGGCGGGTGCGCGGCAACCTGGTGGCGATCACCAAGTGGGCCCAGGGCACCGCAGACCCTTCGGCCGAGCCGGCCACAGGGTCCCCCTCCGGGCACAGCCGCCGGCTGACCGTCCGTTTCTGGCTGCGGCCGACCGAGATCCTAGGTACCGAACGGGTCGAGGGAATCACGCTCGAGCGCACGGCGATCAGCGCCGACGGGAAATTCGGCGGCACCGGCGAGTTCGAGACGCTGGACGCGCAGATGGTGCTGCGTTCGGTGGGATACCAGAGCGTCCCGCTGCCCGGCGTGCCGTTCGACACGCGGGGCTCGGTGGTGCCCAACGCCCAGGGGCGTGTCCTGGGCGAGGATGGCGCGCCGCTGCCGGGCGAGTACGTGGCGGGCTGGCTCAAGCGCGGCCCGACCGGCGTGATCGGCACCAACAAGTCCGACGCGGCCGAAACCGTCCGCTGCCTGCTCGAGGATCTGGCTGGCGGCCCCGGCGAGGGCGACGTCCCGCTGCCGCGCGCCGGCCTGCTGCGCTATCCCGACCGGCCCCCGCCGGCCGCCGACCCGCTGGTCCAGGCCGACGACATGGCCGCTCCGGCTGGCTCGGCCGCTCCGGCTGGCTCGGCCGCTCCGGCTGGCCCGGCCGACTCGGCTGGTCCGGCCGACTCGGCAGGCCCGGCCGCGCCCGCGGACGGGGAGTGGCCGCTGGCTGGCGTGCTCGCCGGGCGCGGCATCGTCCCGGTCTCCTACGCCGAGTGGCTGCGCATCGAGACGGCCGAAGCCGACCTGGCCAAGGAGCTTGGCCGCGGCGAGCGGGTCAAGCTGCACAACGCCGAAGCCATCTGGTCCGCCTGCCGCCCCGAGCCTGAATAACCTCCGCTCTTTCGCAGATTCCGCCCCGAAATGGCCGGCCGTTTATTGCGGATCGCTGCACCCCCTATGAGGGGAGTAGCTATCCGCAATCTTTATACCGTCATTTCTCGGCCACGCGCCCGCAATACGGCTGGTGGTTTTGGTGCTGGTGTCGCCCGTGTGACTGGGTCGATCGCGCGGCGTCTAGCCCGGCGCGCCGAAATGTCACTGCCCGTCCGCATCATGGCAGTGAAGGCGGGACAGCCACAGTGGACGAGGAGGAAGCGGAATGACAGACCACAATGGCGTCCTGATGATGCAGCGCGCGCTGCTGGCGGGGACGCTCGGGCTGGCCATGGCGCGGAAGGCGGCGGCGATCCTGGAGGGTGACCCCCGTAGCGCGCAGGACGATCGGACGCCGCAGGACGACCGGAGCAAGGACGGCGCGGTGCTGCGGGCGATCCTGGACGCGGCGAACGAATGCCTCGGGCACTTCGACGACCGGCCCGCGGCGGAGCGGTGGTGCGATACTCTGTTCCACCTGCTCGACCTGGCGGCCTTCGCCGCCGAGCTAGGCGATGCGCCACCAATGCGTGCGCAATAACTGCGACAAAAGGGCCGCGGAAATCTTCTCGATTCGCATCAGAAGCACGCTTACAGGATTAGCGTGTGCTCATGCGGGGAAAAGCTCCATTGACGCCAGATGGGGACCGCAATGACTAGATACGGCCAAATCGGATGGCGTATGGCCGCGATAGCGGCCTTTGTCGGCACGGCAGTGCTCGCCATCGGGCTGACGCGTGCCCCAGCTAGCAGCGATGCCTCGCTCTCTTACGGGCTATCCGGCCGGGCGTGCCCCACCTCCGGGCTCGAGGCGTGGCTCGGGCTCGGCGCGGCCAGCGCGGCCGCCGCGGCCAGGCCGGGCAGTGCCGGTCCGCCCGGGGCCTACCCGGGTCATGAGATCTACTACACGCTGGAGTTCACCAACGTCTCGGACCGTACCTGCAGCCTGTTCGGCTATCCGGAGGTGTCTGCCTACCAGGACAGCCCGGTGGCCGGCGGCCCGATCGGCGGCCGGATTGGCGGCACCGCGATCCGCGACACCTCGGTCCGCCCGAAGCCGGTGATGCTCGAGCCCGGGGCGACGGCGCACGCGGTGCTGCGGGTCGGCGGCGATACTAAGCCCGCCGGCTGTACCGAGGTGACCGCCGGGGAACTCCGGATCACGCTGCCGCGGCAGGCCCGGCCCTCGTTCGTGGCCGCGCACATCCCGGTGTGCTCGCAGCGCGGACACGCGACTCTGAGCGTGCAGGCCATCCAGGCGCGGCCGGGCATCCCGGGTCACAGCGTGACGCCCTGAGACCTGCCGGTGACGGAACAGTCACCCGCGCCGTGCGGGAGGAAGAGGCCGTAAGACCCTCAACGTTTCCTGCCGGGCACCCGGCGGGGACAATGTGGGGCATGGGTGTCAGCCAGATGAGCCTTCCCGCCGCAGAAGGCCCCGAGGAGCACGACGAGGCGCGGGCGGGCGCCGGAACCGCGCTACCCCCGGAACGGTACCTGGACCGCGAGGAAAGCTGGCTCAGGTTCAACGAGCGCGTGCTCGAGCTCGCCGAGGACGAATCGGTCCCGCTCCTGGAACGCGTACGGTTCCTCGCCATCTTCGCGACCAACCTGGACGAGTTCTTCATGGTCAGGGTGGCCGGGCTGGTCCGCCGGATGGTGGCCGGCTTCCCGGTCGAGGGCACCGGGCTGCAGCTGCCCGGGCAGGTGCTGGAGAACACCCTGGAGCTCGCGGGCGAGCTGACCGTCCGGCACGCCCGCGCCTTCAGCGAGCGCATCGGCCCGGAGCTGGCCGAGCACGGGATCGAGATCCTGCGCTGGAAGGAGCTGTCGGCGGCCGAACGCGACAACCTCGGCGACCTATTCAGGAAGCGGATCTACCCGGTGCTCACTCCGCTGGTGGTCGACCCGGCGCATCCGTTCCCGTTCATCTCCGGCCTGTCCCTCAACCTCGCCGTCATGATCGCGGATCCGCGCACTGACGCGACGGTGTTCGCCCGGGTCAAGGTGCCGCCGCTGCTGCCCAGGTTCCTGGCCGTATCGCAGAACCGGTTCGTGCCGATCGAAGACGTGATCGCGGCGCACCTGACCGACCTGTTCGGCGACGTCGAGATCATCGAGCAGCACGCGTTCAGGGTCACCCGGATCAGGGACTTGGAGGTTGACGAGGAGCTCACCGAGAACCTGCTGCAGGCCATGGAGCGGGAACTGGTGCGGCGCAGGTTCGAGCCCGCGGTCCGGCTCGAGGTCGAGGACACGATGTCGGCCGACGTGCTGGACCGGCTGGTCACCGAGCTGGACATCGACCATCGCGCGGTGTACCGGGTGCCCGGCCCGCTCGACCTGAGCGGGCTGTTCACCCTGGCCGACCTGAACATCGGCGAGCTGAAGTACCCCGCGTTCGTCCCGTCTACCCGGGCGGTCTCCAAGGACAACAGCATCTTCACTGCCATCTCCGAACGCGACATCCTCGTCCACCACCCGTACGACTCGTTCGCCGCGTCGGTGGAGCGGCTGATCGACGAGGCCGCTGACGACCCGCGTGTGCTGGCGATCAAGCAGACGCTGTACCGGACCAGCGGCCAGTCGCCGATCGTCGACGCGCTCATCGACGCGGCCGAGGCGGGCAAGCAGGTCGTCGTGGTGGTGGAGATCAAGGCCAGGTTCGATGAGCGCGCTAACATCGCCTGGGCGCGCAAGCTGGAGGAGGCGGGCTGCCACGTCGTCTACGGCTTCGTCGGTCTGAAGACCCACGCCAAGATGGCGCTGATCGTACGCGAGGAGCCGGATGGGACGCTGCGCCGGTACTGCCACCTCGGCACCGGCAACTACCACCCGACCACGGCCCGGATCTACGAGGACTACGGGCTGCTCACCGCCGATCCGGCGGTCGGAGAGGACGTCACCGCGCTGTTCAACCACCTGACCGGGTACAGCAGGACGAAGACGTTCCAGCGGCTGCTGGTCGCGCCGGAATCACTGCGGGCCGGCATCGTCAGCCGGATCAACCGGCAGGCGGAGCGGCACCGGGCCGGCCAGCCCGCCCGGATCGCGTTCAAGACCAACGCGCTGGTCGACGAGGCGGTGGTCGACGCGCTGTACCGGGCGTCACAGGCCGGCGTCGCGGTTGACCTGTGGGTGCGCGGCATCTGCGCGCTGCGCCCGGGCATCCCCGGTCTTTCCGAGAACATCAGGGTCCGCAGCGTGCTCGGCCGGTTCCTCGAGCACTCGCGGGTCTACGCGTTCGGCACCGGCGAGGACGAGGACAGCGAGGTGTGGATCGGCAGCGCGGATATGATGCACAGGAACCTGGACCGCCGGGTGGAGCTGGCCGTCCAGGTCGTGGACCCCGGCCACCAGCGGGGATTGCGCCGATTCCTCGATATCGGCATGGACGACGGGACTTCTAGCTGGTGGCTGAACGGCGACGGGCACTGGACCAGGCACAGCCGGGACGAATCCGGGAACCCGCTGCGCGATGTGCAGGAGACCCTGGTCAGGGAACGGCGGGTCCGCTCGGCCGATGACTGAGGCCACCACCCTGGCGGCAGGCGCGGCGATCTGGCGTCCTGCGGCGGATCCCGCGGAGGACGCCGAGGTCCTGCTCGTCCACCGGCCCACGTACGACGACTGGTCGCTGCCCAAGGGCAAGAGCGACGCGGGCGAGCACATCCTGCTGACCGCGGTGCGCGAGGTATGGGAGGAGACGTGCGTGCGGCCGGTGCTCGGCCCGCGGCTGCCGACCGTGGAGTACATCAGCTGGGGGCGACCCAAACAGGTCAGCTACTGGTCCTCGTTCAGCGACGGGCGCCAGGCCGCACCCGGCAATGAGATCGACGCGGTGTCCTGGCTGCCGCTGGGGCAGGCCCGCGAGCAGCTGGCAGGTACCCACGACGACCCGGTGATCTCCGCCTTGCGGCCGCTCGAGACGGTGCCGCTGATCCTGGTCAGGCACGCCTCGGCCGGGCGCAAGGCGGACTGGTCCGGCGATGACTGCCTGCGCCCGCTCGACGCGGCCGGGGTGGCCGCCGCGCGGGTGCTGGCCAGCCTGATGGCCTGCTTCGCGCCCGCCGCGCGGGTGATCAGCTCGCCGGCGCTGCGTTGCACCGATACCGTGCGCCCGTACGCGGCCGGGTTCTCCGGGACGGTCGAGACCGAGTCCTGCCTGGCCCCGTACGGCCGGTCGCCGGATTTTTCATCCCGAACGGGCCTGGCTGACTCGCTCCGGCGCCTGCTCTCCCGCCTCCTGACCGAGCGCCGTCCGGCCGTTCTGTGCCTGCACCGGGAGAACCTTCCCGAAGTGCTCGCCGAAGCCTGCTCGGTACTCGGCGCGCCCGCCGCCGTTCCCGCGGATCCGTCGCTGCCCAAGGGCGGCTTCTGGGTGGCGCACGCCTCTGTGGGCGGAATCGGGGGAGCCAGCCGACCGGAGCTGGCCAGCCTGGAGCGCTACGAGCCCTGACGACGAGAGGGCTGCTCAGGTGCGTGCCGGCCCGGTACGGACGGTCCGGCCGCCTGCTCGGCCGGCGCGATCTCCTCGGTTTCCTGCTCGTCCGGTACGGCGTGGGCGGGTCCGTGCTGGTCCGGCGGGGGCTCGGCCGCCTCGCTCGCACTGCTGCCCTCGGGTGCCTCATCCGTCTGGCCGGCCGCGGACGCGGCCGCGCGGCGCCGCCGCCGGCGGCGCCAGACGATGTACCCCACGATCAGCACCACCAGGCCGGCGAGAACGTAGTACGAGTACAACGTGATGTAGTGGTAGATGGTGGTGATGTTGTTTCCGGCGAAGTAGCCGATGGTGATCCAGGTCCCCACCCACAGCGCCGCGCCGATGGCGTTGAAGATGACGAAGCGCAGCCAGTGCATGCCGGTGATGCCGGCGATAATCCCGTTGGCCTGGCGCAGACCCTCGACGAAGCGCGCGAACGTAATGACGATGCTGCCGCGGCGGTCGAAGAAGCGCTCGGCCTTGTCCAGCCGCTCCTCGGTCAGGAACACATACTTACCGAACCGCAGGGCCAGCGCGCGGCCGCCGAAATGCCCGATGGCGAAGCCGATATTGTCGCCGGTCACCGCGGCGAAGAAGGCCACGACACCGAGGGCGACGACGTTGATCCTGCCCGCGCCCGCGAAGATCGCCCCGGCGATCAGGATCGTCTCGCCGGGCACCGGGACTCCGAAGTCCTCCAGCGTGATCAGCAGGCCGATCGCCCAGAGGCCGAAATGCTGCAGGGTTCCCGACAGGGCGTTGAGGAAGCCCGGGAGCGGCGGCGCACTGCTGGCCAGCGCCGCCGCGATCATCAGCACCTGCGGTCATCCCTCCGATTGGGCGACGTCATCCAGGATAGCCGCTTGGTCGACCTCAGCCGGGAGATCACAGAGCGCTCGGGCGATGGGCTCCGCGGTGAGCCCGACCTGCCAGGGTCGTGCCCCGTACCCGGCGAGCGCATCAGCCACGGCTTGCCCGTCGCACGGCTTGGGCGGATCCCAGCTGAGCCTGCGCAGCGCGTCGGGGGACAGCAGGTTCTCGACCGGCAGCCGGTTTTCCTCGGCCAGGGCCGTGATCGCGGCACGCGCCGCCGCCAGCCGCGCGGCGGCCGCGGGGTCCCGCTCGGCCCAGCGGTGGGCGGGCGGCGGGCCATTCGGCAGCCCGCCGCCGGCCGTCTCGGGCAGTTCGTCGTCGGTGCTGGCCCGGGCCCGCGCCACCGCGGCCAGCCAGTCCTTCTCGTGCCGCCGGGCCTGACGGCCGGCGAACCCGCTGATCTTGACCAGCTGGGCGTGGTTGGCCGGGTACGACCTGGCCGCCTCGATGATCGCCGTGTCCGGCAGGACCCGGCGCGGGGACAGGTCGGCCCGCTGCGCGATCCGGTCCCTGGCCGTCCAGAGCTCACGTACCACGGCGAGGCCGCGGCGGGACTGTACGCGGTGGATGCCCGACGTGCGCCGCCACGGATCGGCCCGGGCCGCGGCCGGACGGGCGGCCAGCACGGCCTCGAATTCCTGCCGGGCCCACTCGGCCTTGCCCTGCTCTTCGAGCTCGCCGGCCAGGGCGTCGCGCAGATCGGTCAGCACCTCCACGTCCAGGGCCGCGTAGCGGAGCAGTTCCTCGCGCAGCGGACGGACCGACCAGTCGGCCGCCGAATGGCCCTTTTCCAGGTGGAAGCCGAGCACTTCCTCGACGAGCGTGCCGAGGGCTACGCGCGGATAGCCGAGCAGCCGCCCGGCCAGTTCGGTATCGAAGAGCCGCCGCGGCCGGAAGCCGATCTCGGCCAGGCAGGGCAGGTCCTGGGACGCCGCGTGCAGCACCGCCTCGGCGTCTTCCAGCGCGGCGTCGACGCCGGACAGGTCGGGGCAGGCGATCGGGTCGATGAGCACCGTGCCGGCTCCGGCCCGGCGAAGCTGGACCAGGTAGGCGCGCTGCCCGTAGCGATAACCCGAGGCGCGCTCGGCGTCGACCGCGACGGGCCCCGTGCCCTCGGCTAGCCTGCCGGTGACCTCGGCCAGCGCGGCATCCGTCGCGACGACCGGCGGCAGGCCGTCGCGAGGCTCGAGCAGCGGGACGATCCCGTTGGCCTCAGTGCTGGCCGGATCGCGCGCGTCGGACACGCCGCCGCGCGGCCGCTCAGTGCTTGCCGGAGCGCCCGCGTCGGACACGCCGCCGCGCGGCCGCTCACTGCCAGCGGTCACCCGTGCCCCGGTTGCCGCAGTGCCCGTGTTCCCGGCGGTTCGAGCCCGGCCGCCGCCGACAGGCAGTCGCACCAGGCCGCGATGTGCGCCGACAGGTCGAGGGCGTCGAGATCGTCATGACCGGTGAAGCCTGGCTGGTGTTCCGGTCCGGTCGGAGACCAGGAGGCGCGCAGCTCGAACCCGGTCAGCGGGACCTCGTCCTGCTTGGCCCCGAACCCCTCGGTGATGACCCTGGTCACCGTGCCGCTGGGGACGGCGTACCCGGGCACGCGCGCGTCCAGGGCCTCGGACAGCCAGCTCCAGCCGACCTCGCCGAGCAGCGGGTCGGCCGCCATCTCGGGTTCCACGTCGGCACGTACGTAGGCGACCAGCCGGAACAAGCCGTTCCAGCCCTGCTGGCCGTCCGGGTCGTACAGCAGCACCAGCCGTCCCCACGCCACATCCGCCTCGTCCCGCCTGACCGTCGCCGCCGTGGCGATGGCGAAGGGCGCCAGCCGCTTTGGCGCCGGGACGTCCTCGAACAGCAGGTCCCGGCGGCGCTGCGCCTCCCGGCCCGCCGTGAAGGCCGCCACCGCCGCCGCGAAGGTGGCCTCGGCGGGGGACTCCGTCGCCGCGGCCTGCGCCGCCGCGGGCGCGCCCCCTCCGGCGACTCCCGTCATCGCGGGATTGCCCGCCACGGGATCGCGCATCACCCCAGGCCGTCGCGGCGCTCGTGATCGCGTCGTCCGCCGGTCAGCCGGCCCTTCACTAGCCCTCATGACCCGAGCGTACGTGTCGCTCATCGCATCTCACGCAGCGCCGTATAGGTTAGCGCCGTATAGATTCATGCCGAAACCCCATGTTTCACGCGGATTGCCGGATTGAATGCCGTCCCGGACGCGTCCCGTAAAGACAGCGCGGGCGGCCGGGGTTCGCCGGGATCTGGGTTCGTCGGGATCAGCGGTGCGCTGGAATCAGGCGGCCCTGATGCTGTCGCCGCGGACGTAGGCGGGCGCGGGCAGGCCGATGATCAGCGCGTCGCCGCACACCGCGCAGGCCCACTCCTGGCAGTCGCCGTCCAGGACGTCGGGA
>Ga0207689_10005483_pt1 | contig 11348 bp, 7 predicted proteins | sample KBSMisM52_FD_184312 | JGI IMG/M metagenome (GOLD analysis project Ga0207689, IMG submission 184312) | Miscanthus rhizosphere microbial communities from Kellogg Biological Station, Michigan, USA - KBS Miscanthus M5-2 (SPAdes) (version 2) | ecosystem: Host-associated > Plants > Roots > Rhizosphere... | reverse complement strand
GGCTCCTTCGGCGAGCGCGTCTCCTCGTCGTAGTAGTCGTAATAGCTCTTCTTGAACGAATAGCCGTACTGCTGCAGATCGAGGTTGTTGAGGATCGCGCCGAGGACCGGGATGTTGCTCTGGCGAAGTCGTTCCGCCGCGCGCTGCACGATGTCCCGAGGCGTCTGTCCTCCGTGAACGCAGAGCACGACGCCGTCGGCATTCGCGGCCAGGACGATCGAGTCGGTTACGGCCATCACCGGCGGAGAGTCGAAGATGACGAAGGCGAACCGCGCCCGGATCTCGTGGATGAGGTGCTTCATCCGGTCGGAGCCGAGCAGCTCCGACGGATTCGGAGGCGTCGGCCCGGAGAGGATGAGTGAGAGGTTGGGGACTTGCGTTTCCTGGATGACGTCGTCGAGCGGGATATTCGCGGCCAGATAGTTCACCAGGCCGAGGTTCATCTTGCCGCGGAAGACCTTCTGCAGCCGCGGACGGCGAAGATCGGCATCGATGAGCAGCACCGGTTTTCCCATCTGCGCAAGGACCGTGGCGAGGTTGACGGAGGTGGTGGTCTTTCCCTCGCGAGCGAACGTCGAGGAGATGACGATGACCTTCGGCGAGCTGGCCGAGGCCAGCAGCAGGGACGTTCGGAACGCCCGATACGCTTCGGCGATGGCCGAGCGGGAATCGATGTGGGGAAGGAGATCGATGCCCGCCTGCGCTTCGCCCGCTTCGGTGACGGGGCGAAGTCTTGCAGTCCCGCGGCCGTAACCATAGCCGTAACCGTAACCGCCTCGGCCGGCGGTATTGGCCGAGGGAATGACGCCGAGCGAAGCGAACTTCGTGACGCGCTCGAGCTCTTCCGGGGTCTTGATCGAGCGGTCCATGTACTCGAGAAAGAAGATCGCCGCCAGCCCGAGGACCACTCCGAGCGGGAAAGCGCTCTGCAGATTCTTCTTCATCGTGACGTTGAACCGTGCGCCCGGGAGCACGGCGTGATCGACGATATGAATATTGCTGGACGACGCGGAGCCTCGCAGCCGCGCGGTGACTTCGGTCTCGTTCTGCCGCTTCTCCAACGTCTCCAGCAACGCCTGCTTCGACTCGAGCGTCTTGCTGAGATCCGTGAAACCCGCGGCGCTGACGTTGATCGAGATCGTGTCACGCTTCTGGGCGTTGACCGCGGCGTACATCTGGTCCTCGGTCTGCTGCGCGGACACGACCTCACGGTGAGCTGCCTCTTTCGCGCGGGCGTAGGCGGCGTTGATGGCGGCGATGCGGGCCTGGTGCGTTTTGTCGATGGCGTTTTTCAGCGCGAGCAATTGAGGATACCCAGGCTTGAAGACGGTCAGGCCCTGGCTGTATTCGCGGCTCTTCCGCGATTCTTCTTCCGTAAGCTGGCTCACGAGCTGGTCGGTGTTCGTGACCGATTCCGGAGTGGCTCGCAACAGCGAGTCGTATGCGTTCTGCTTTTCGAGCCGGAGATTGATGGCGTTCTGCAGATCGGTGTTCGCTTTCGCCAGGCGCTGATAGGGGATGCTGCTGGCATCGGCGCTGGAAATGATCCCTTTGCTCTCGCCGTATGTCTGCAGCTGGTGCCGTGTGACGTCGATATCGGCGCGAATCTGTGCGATCTGGCGCTGGAGAAACTCACCCGCTTCCCGGACCGACTCGAATTTCTTTTCGTTGTTCAGCCGGATGTACGACTCGCCGATGCCCTCGGCGATCTTCTGCGCGAGGCGCGGCGAGGTCGAGACGTAGGCGACGTCGACGAGCGAGGTGCTATGAACCGGAGCTACTTCGGTGGGCCCGTTGATGACACCGGCCATCGATGCGCGGATCTGCGCGATCTGCGCCGGCGTTTTTCCGTTGATGCCGGGCGGATAGAACTCCGGATCGCTCAGGAGCTTCTGGTCGTCGATGACCTTCTCCGCCAGACCGCGGCTCCGCAGCAGGACGTATTGCGTCTGGAGGAACTCCTGATCGGACGCGGCGATGCCAAAGAGGTCGTCGACGGTCAGCTGGTTCGGGTTCTCCCGTTCGATCTGGATCTGGATCGAGGAGCGGTACAACGGCTTGGCGAACTCGCTGACCAGATAGGTTCCGAGCATCACCACGATGAGGATGGAGAGAGCGACCTTCCACCGTTTGTAGATGATGTTCCAGTAATGGGATAGATGGACTTCCTGGCTGTTCAGGTCCATGGCTGATGGTAACCGGTAATGCTTCCAGCAGCTTCCAACGAACGAGCCGGCCGATCAGACGGTCGATCCGAACGGCCGGCGGAGCGCGTCAGAAGAAGCTCTCGGCGAAGACGATGCGGTCGCCGTCGAGCAACACGACATCGTTCTGGCGGCCGTCGATGATCTTCTTGAAATCGTAGCGGAACGTCTTCTCGGCGCCTCCGACGACGCGCTTGAGGATGACCCGTTTCGATGCGCGGTCGGTGGGGCCGCCGGCGGCTGCGAGCGCCTGAAGAAGCGTCGGCGTCTGCGAGCGGCGGAACTGCACGCTGCCGGGACGCATCACTTCGCCAAGCACGTAGATGTTGATCGAGCTGTCGATGGGGACGTTGATGACGTCGTTCGCGCGCAGCGGCAGGTTGAGATCGGGATTGCCGTTGACCATCAGATCGTCGATGTCGATCGCGATCTGTTCGGTGAGGCCGTTTGCCGCGGTGCGGAGAACGTAAAGAGTCCTTCCGTAGCCGCTCGCAAGCCCGCCAGCCTGGGTAATCGCCTGGATCAGGCTGATGTTTCCGGTGATGCCGATGCGGCCCGGGTGCGTGACCGCGCCAATGACCGAGATCGGTTTGCTACCGGCTTCGAGCACGGTCACCGACACGTCGGGATTGTTGATGAACCTATCCAGGAGCCCCTTGATCTTCGCTTCGACTTCACTCGGCGTAAGGCCGGAGACGTCCACCTTGCCGATCAACGGCATATTGATGCGGCCGTCGTCGGTCACAGTCCCCTTGGTGTAGAGATTCGGATCCTGGAAGACCTTCACTTCGATGACGTCGCGAGGCCCGATCGGCGCATCGCTGGCACTCGGAGGAGAGGCCAGCATGGAACCCGGGGGAACCTGTGTCTGCGCCACTGCCGGACGCTGACCGAGAGCGGCAGACACCAGCACCATGGCGACTATTGCGATAGAGGAGACTCGTTTCATTTGATCCTTCCAACGCTAAGCGCCGCTGCCTCGTGTTTCAGAAGCAGCGGCGAGTAAGACAACCCTCGTTCGACTATTGGACCGCACCATAGTAGGCGCGGGCTGTCATCTCGCCGTCCCAGCTGATGTAAATTCTTCATCAAAAGGGCTAACTTTCCTCAGCGAGGTGGTTAGTTATTGTGACTCGATTTACGGGGTGAACGACAAACGGAACAGCAAGCGTATTCCGTGATCCAGATTGACGTCGAAGTTCGAGGTCCTGTTTACGTATCCGATGTCCATGCCTCCGCGAAGGCGGGCGAACCCGTAGGTGAAGCCGATCGATGGGAAGCTGAATACGTCCTTGCGTTTGAGGAAGCCGTGCGGACCATTCACCGGCGTTTCGTAGAGGTCGCGGCCGAGGGAGCCCTGCAGCGTAATCGTCAGTCGCCGCGTCGCATCCCACGCCAGCGCGGCGCTCATCCGGTCGGCGATGTAGTAGTTGTTGAAGAGGAAAACCGAGAAGTCGAGATCGCGCGAAGCGCCGATCGTTGCCGTGGTCGACCGTCCGATTTTGCGACTCGATGTGAGGTTGCCGAGGGTGCCCTCGAAGTCGTGCTGACCGGGGCGGAAAAAGTCGAGCTTGCCCGGGCCGGCCTCGAAACGAGTCACTGTCCTGCCGTTGTCATTCAAAAACCCGGCTCCCACAAAACTGCGTTTCCCGTTCTTGAAAACGGCGTTCGGGAACGAGTAGTCGCTGAACTCGCCGGTCAGAAAGAGCGAGGTGAGCGGGAACGTCTTGTGATTGACGGCAATCCGGTAGTTGTGTCCGTTGCGGTCGAGCACCTCGATGGGTACTCCTTCCGGCTGAAGCGCGTTCAGGGGGTAGGAGTTCTTCAGAGTGGCCGCGTTGAAGGTGACGCTGGTGCGGCTCGAGTACTTCAGCTCGCCCGAGACGCCGTACGACTGCGTCTTTTCCGTCAGCAGCCGGGCGATCTCGGAGACATCCGCGCGAAGCTGGTCGGCGTTCTGGGCGTAGAAGTCGAGATAGAGATGGTTCAGAAGATACTGCGCGTCTCCGCGGGCCGTGTAGCCGAAGACGTTGTGCTTACCGCGGCTGAAGAAGCTCCACTCCGGCCGGACATCGATCGAGTAGATCGTCTTCTTGCTGGGAACGATGTAGAGGCGGGTCGGTCCCTGGATACCGAAACGGAAGCCGGACTGGCGGTCCGCCGTCGGCACGTAGAAGCTGGAGTCATAGCCGATGTCGGATAGCTGGAATGTGCTGAGGAGATAAAACGGACCGTGGTGGAAGTGCGCTTTGCGCAGATCGTTGGCAATGTCCTTACTGGCCGAGTACGCGCGCTCACGGTCGCGAAGACCGTTCTGTGCGAACACACCTCGGGCCGAGGCGCACAAAACCAAGGCGACGATGAAAAGCCGCTTTCCTTGCCCCACGTACCCTCCCCTTACCTTTCGTAACGATATCGGACCCCGGTGATGGTAGCACGGCCTCTACAATGGGGCCCGATGCGGAACGCGGCACAGCTCGGTCTATTTGCGTTACTGCTCGCGTATCTGATCTGGGTGCCGATGCCCTTCGGCTCGGCCAGCGATGCCTCGCAACCGTTGCTGATCGTTCCGGCTCTGCTCATCGGCGCCGCCGCCGCGCTGCTGCGGTCGGCAGGCCCGCCGTTCGCGCAGACGCGGCCGGGACGGCTCTGGATCACAGGCGGTGTGCTCTTCGTGCTGGTGATCGTGCTGCAGCTCGTGCCGCTTCCGATGCCGATCCTCAGCGTCCTCTCTCCGCAGTCGGCGGCGATCTGGGGACGGGCCACGCGTCTGGCCACGCTCGCCGGCGTTCCTGCGCCGGCGTTTCATCCCATCTCGATCGATCCCGAGCAGACGGCGCTGCACCTCTATCGCGCGCTCGCCTACTTCGCCACCTTCCTCTCCTCGATGATCCTCGTTCGCGACAACGGCCGGCGGATGGTGCTGGCGGCGGTGCTCGCCTGCATGGGCGTTTTTGAAGCGCTCTATGCGGTGCATGAATCGGTCATCGGCCGGTATTCGATCTGGGGTTGGAAAAACACGCTGATCTTCGGCCGCGCCACCGGGACGTTCGTCAACCCGAATCACTTCGCCAACTACGCCGCCATCCTGCTTCCGATGGCGCTGTACGTGTCGGCGTATGCATGGCACACCGCGGCGCCAGCCGGCGCGACGTTCAGCAGACGGTTCGTCAAGCTGGTGGAGCGGCGGTTCGTTCCGTTCGCATTCGGCCTGCTGGCCGCGCTCGGCTGCATTACGGCGGTCCTGGTCTCGGAATCCCGCGGCGCCATGCTGGCCATCATCGGCGGCTTTGCCATCGTCGGCGCGCTGGCCAGCGACAAGGAGCACATGCTCGCCCGAGGACTCCTCATCGCCGTTGCGGCCTCTGCGGCGATCGTCGCGGCCATCGTCGTCCTCGGCCATTCCGAAACCTTGACGCGGTTCGAGAACAGCCGGCCGTCCCAACTCAGTGCCCGGCGCGCCTCCATCGCCGGCGCCTTCCGTATCTGGGAGAAGTTTCCCATCTTCGGAAGCGGCGCCGGAACGTACGAGGATGTCGTGCTGATGACGAAGGCGACGTCGAGCGACGTAATGGCCAACCACGCGCACGATGACTACGCCGAAATCCTGGCCACGACCGGCGCACTCGGCCTGGTCGTCTCGCTGGTGCCGTTCCTTGGCGGCTTCGCCTCGCTGGCGCGCAATGCCTTCGGACCGGGAGGCGAGGCCATGAGCTGGCGGCGGCGCGTGTTCAAGATGGCCGCGCTCACGAGCATCGCCATCGCCATGATTCACGCGCTCGTCGACTTCAACTTCTTCATCCCCGCCAATTCCATCACGCTGGCCGCGATCGCCGGCGCGGCGGTCGTCGCTAGAGAGTCGTGATGCTGGCGACGTGAATGCGCCGGGAGAAGCCGTTGCGCGTCATCGGATTGGCGAGCACGACTTCCACCCGATGGTCGCCCGGGCTCCCGACAGGAACGGTGAAATCGCGTTTCGGACCGACTTCCCCTTCCGCTCGCCGAACGTCATCCACGTAGATTTCGACGTACGCGGGGACGTTGTCGGACTGCACGGTCTGGACACTCAAGGCCACGCCGTGCCCGGCCTCGATGGTTCGCCAGGCCCGGTGACAGATGTCGTTGTCGCAGAGCCCCTGCCAGTTGGTATCGAGCGTCGGGACGCGGCGCGGATCGAAGGACGCCGTCTCCATCTGGACGGCGAGATGAGTCAGTCCCAGCTTCCGCGCCAGTTTGATGCGCGTAGGCATGGAGGCGGACTCCGGCTTCCGGGTGATCACTTCCAGTCCGTCGAGAGGACCGAGCCTGTGCCGCAACGCGTAGTCGACGATGCCGTCGACGACGGCCACGCGGCCGGGATTGTCGTCGAGCGGACGGCGATGGAGCTCTTGAAGAAGCCCGGCGATCATCGGCTCGGCGTCGTCGTGGTAGGGCGGCGCGGGGAATCGACCGATCAGCTCCGCGGGCGTGTCGGTGCGTCTGCGCGCAGCGAAGTCGTCGCTGACGCGCCGTTCCATCTCGGCTCGCAGCTTCCGGTAATCGTCGAAGAAGCCGTTCGCCAACGCCAGATCCATCACGATTCCGATGGCGTATCTCGTGGACGGATGCGTCTGGCGCAACAGCGAGAGGTCGCCGGTCAACTCGAAGAGCGGCTTGGCCATTCTTGAAAAAAGGCCCTCGTCGCGCAGCAGCGGGGCGAAGGCGTCGAGCGCGTCGTGCTGGTCTTTGGCCGAGAGCTCGCTCCAGTGGAAAAACGCGGCGCGTGCGAATGCGTTTGCCGGATCGGTGCGCTCCGGTGCGAGCAATGCCGCGTGCTCGTACGCACCACGCCAGAGCGCGATCCGGTTTTCGAGCCGCGAATCGAGCGCGACCTCGGTCAATGCGCTCGAGGCCTCCCAGTCGGCAGGATGCCGTGCGATTCTCACGGCCAGCGCGCGCGGGTCGGTCGACGGCGAGATCCAGCGGAATTGCGGAGGGCGCAGTACGAACACGATGGCCGCGGCCGTCATCGACGCGGCGACGATGATCAGAAAGATTCGTGCGCCGCGGTCGCTCACCTCAGGACTCGCTCCCACGCCGCGAAGGCGATATCGGGAGCGAATTTTTCTTCGTAGAGCCGCCTGCCGCGCAAGCCGATGGCGCGGGCTCGATCACGATCACCGGCCAGCTCGCGGATCCGGCGGGACAGTTCTTCGCCGTCGCCCGGCTCGATGACATATCCACATTCATGAGCCTTGATGATACGCGCCAGCTCGCCGTCGCGCGCGCCGACGAACAGCACCGGCCGCGCCACGGCCAGAATGCCGTAGAACTTGCTCGGCACGATCAGCCCCTCCAGCGATGGCAGCAGCGTGACCAGATGCGCATCGGCCGAAGATAGGCTTTCGCTCAATTGCTCGCGCGGCGCGTAGCCGGCGAAACGAAGGTTCGGCAGCTGGTCCGCTCGAAGGTCGTTGAGTTGCGCGCCGCCGCCAGTGATGACGAACTCGATGTCGTCGTCGTCGCGCAACGCGCGAATCGCGGTGAGCATCGTCCGCGCGTCGTGTGCGCGCCCGAGGTTGCCGGAGTAGCCGACGACGAACCGCGAGTGCGGAATCTCGACCGGATGCAGCGCCGCATCGGCCCAGTTGTGGATGACCACACCATTCGGAAGCCGGGCCGCCATCGAATCGCCGAGGGCGACGTTGATGCGCGCGCGGCGAAGCGACCAGTCGCGCGCGCGGCGCAGCACGCGCAACGCGCGCATCCCCAGCGCCTCGGCCACCTCGGGGAACAGATCCTGCGTCCAGTTGACCAGCGTGGCACGCCGCAGTTTCGCCGCGAGCGCCGCCACCACGGAGATCAGCGGCGGATCGGTCAGCGCCACGATGATCGAATCGCGCGTGGCCCGGCGCAGCAGCGTGAAGAACGCGCTGGCGTAGAACGTCGCGTAATCGATGGCCCGTCCCGGCAGGAACCCGCGGCCGAAGCGCGTCGACCAGACTCTCCGCACCGTCACGCCGCGGACGGTCTCATGCGATGGAAGCTTCGCCGCCGCATCGTCATAACGCTGCCGGCTCGTCACCACCTCCACCTGCCGCCCGCGCTCCGCAAGATGAAACGACAGATCGGACAGCATCTGACTTGTTGCAGAATGATCGGGATGGAAGAAGCGATTCACGAACAGGATGCGGCGCGCGGTCATGCGGTGCGGCCATTATGATCATCCTCGGCATCAACGCCCATCACGCCGACGCCGCCGCGGCCATCATCGTCGACGGCAAGCTCGTGGCCGCGGCGGAGGAAGAGCGCTTCCGGCGCATCAAACACTGGGCCGGGTTTCCGTCCGTGGCCATCCGCTACTGCCTCGATGAAGCGCGCATCGATCTCAACGACGTCGACCACATCGCCGTCAACCGCGATCCGAATGCGCGGCTGTTTCAGCGCGCGAAGTTCATCCTGGCGAAACGGCCATCCTTTGGCGCGATCCGGAAACGGCTGGCCAACCGCGCGAAGATCAGTGGGATCGAAGAAGAGCTGATGCAGGCGTTCGGCGTGGCGACGTTGAAGCCGCGGCTGCATCACGTCGAGCACCACCGCGCCCATCTCGCCTCCGCCTATTTCGTCGCTCCGTTCGATGACGCCGCGGTGCTCTCCGTCGACGGCTTCGGTGACTTCGTCAGCTCCATGTGGGGCGTGGCCTCGCGCAACAAGATCGAAGTGCTCGGCGAAGTCGGTTTCCCGCATTCGCTCGGCATCTTCTACACGGCGATGACCCAATATCTCGGCTTTCCTCACTATGGCGACGAGTACAAGGTCATGGGGCTGGCCCCGTACGGCAAGCCGTCGCAGATCGAGGCCATGCGCGACATCGTCCACGTGCAGAGCGACGGCACCTTTCGGCTCAACCTAGACCACTTCACGCACCACTCCGCCGGCCTGGACATGGTCTGGCAGGGAGGGATGCCGGTGATCGGCCCGGTCTTCTCGCAGCAACTCGTCGATCGCCTCGGACCCGTGCGCGCATCCGACGAGCCGATCGAGCAGCGGCACAAGGACCTTGCCGCGTCGATGCAGGCGATGTTCGAGGAGGCCTTCTTCGCGCTTGCGAACGCGCTGTATGAGAAGACGAAGAATCCCCGCTTCTGCCTGGCCGGCGGCTGCGCGTACAACAGCGTGGCCAACGGTCTGGTCTTCGATCGCTCGCCGTACAAGGATCTCTACATCCAGGCCGCGGCCGGCGACGCCGGCGGAGCCATCGGCGCTGCCTACTGGGTCTGGAACGAGATCCTCGGCAACACCAAGTCGTTCGTGATGACGCACGCATACTGGGGTCCGGAATACGACGACGTAGCCATCGACGAGTCGGTCGCCGCGCGGCAGGCCGACCTTGACGCCTCGCACTGCACGATCGAGCGCGTCAGCGATGAGCGCGATCTTTGCCGCCGCACGGCCGTGCAGATCGCCAACGGCGATGTGGTGGGCTGGTTTCAGGGGCGGATGGAGTGGGGTCCGCGCGCGCTCGGCAATCGCTCCATCGTCTGCGATCCGCGCCGCGCGGACATGAAGAACATCCTCAATCAGAAGATCAAACGACGCGAGTCCTTCCGCCCGTTTGCGCCGTCGGTGCTGCGCGAGGCGGTCGGCGAATGGTTCGAGACCGACTACGACGTGCCGTTCATGCTGCAGGTCTACCAGATCCGCGAAGAGAAGCGTGTGCAGATCCCGGCGGTCACACACGTCAACGGCTCCGGGCGGCTGCAGTCCGTCGATGAACAGCAGAACGCGCGCTACTACCACCTCATCGAAGCCTTCCGCGACGCCACCGGCATCCCGCTCGTGCTCAATACCTCGTTCAACGAGAACGAGCCGGTGGTGAACACGCCGGCCCAGGCGCTCGATTGCTTCCTGCGCACGAAGATGGATCTGCTGGTGATGGGCGACGTGATGATCAGGCGGCAGTGATCACCGCAAAATCAGCCCGTATTTCTCATCGCAAGCCGGGGACGATGTGGCACAGACACTCTTGTCTGTGCTCCAGCCGAAGCCGCCTGACTGAGGGGCTTGCGACTTTCAGTCGTGGCGAGACCCAGCACAGACAAGAGTGTCTGTGCCACATCGGTCTCCCGATTGGCGCATCTCAGCCCCGCCGGAACAATTCGATCGACAGGATCGACTCGGCCAGGAATCGTTCGAGCGCGTAGCGGAGCCCGGCCTTGCCGTCGAGAATCGTTCGCTTCCCGAATAGTGCATAGAACGGCGTGGCAAACGGTGCGACGACGCGCAGCTTGCGCACGCGGCCCGAAAGAGGAAGCGAGCGCCATGGGGTATCGCGCAGTTTCGCCGCCTCCTGGCGCATGTAGGCTTTCTGCCGGTCGATGAACCGGCGAAGGCTTTTCCGGTCGTCGTGGATGAGACGTTCGCGCAATCGCTCCACGCGGCCGTGAACGCGCACGCGTTGCGTGTGTCCGTCCTGCCAGATCTCGAAGGCGCCGCGCCGAAGAAGCACATCGCGCGGGGTGTAGAGCGCGGCGCGGATGGGATGGCCGTCGATGGCGTAGACGAAGGCCGCGCGGTAGCCGGCGAGATCCGGCGGAGGATCGAGCGCGGCCAGCTCGCGCACGAATGCGTCGGAAACGAAGTAGTCGGCATCGAGCGTGAGCACCCACTCGGTCGTCACCTGAGCGACGCCGAACGCCCACTGCGCCGCGTGCGAATCGAACTGGCGCTCAATGACGCGCACGTTGGGAAACTGACGCGCAATGGTCACCGTGTCGTCGGAGCTGGCGCTGTCGATGACGACGACCTCGGCTGCCCACGCCAGCTGCGCCAGCGTGCGGCCGATGTTCGCCTCCTCATCGCGCGTGAGGATCAGCGGCGTGATGCGATCGAGCAATACGCCTCCTCCATTTCGGCAGCGACCGCCGGCCAGGTGAATCTTGATTCGACCAGCGCCCGGCCATTTCGTCCCATTTCTACGCGCATCGAAGCGTCGTCGAGGAGTGTCTGGATGGCGACCGCAAGATCATCTGTGACGACGCCCGCGCGCTTCTCGGCAACATCCGGCGCAAGACCGACGCCCGGCGTCAGGATGACCGGCGTCTCCATCATCATGGCCTCGAGCACCACATTGCCGAAGTTCTCCGACAGCGATGGCAGATCGGA
>Ga0207689_10005481_pt1 | contig 11350 bp, 14 predicted proteins | sample KBSMisM52_FD_184312 | JGI IMG/M metagenome (GOLD analysis project Ga0207689, IMG submission 184312) | Miscanthus rhizosphere microbial communities from Kellogg Biological Station, Michigan, USA - KBS Miscanthus M5-2 (SPAdes) (version 2) | ecosystem: Host-associated > Plants > Roots >... | reverse complement strand
TTCCGCACGGGAGGCGGCAAAGCCGCAAAGCACAAACGCCAGTTCGAAAACCCAAGAACCCAAGTACGAAGACCCAAGACCCAAGACCCAAGACCCAAGTCCGAAGACAGAAGACCATTTATCTCTTCATCGCCAGCGTCAATCCATCACCTACCGTAAGCATGCTCAGCGCTACGCGCTCATCACGATGAAGTTTTTCATTTAACTTTCGAATGGCGATGGTGTCGGTGTCTGACTCATTTGGATCAGCTACGCGGCCTGACCAGATTGTGTTGTCGACGGCGATTAAGCCGCCCGTTCGGATGAGCTGCAATGCGCGTTCGTAGTAGTTGTCATAGTTTGATTTGTCAGCGTCGATGAAAGCGAAATCGAAAGTGGAGGCTCCATCCTGGGCAAGCAATTCATCGAGCGTTTCCAACGCCGGACGAAGTCGAAGATCGATCTTGTGATCAACGCCTGCCTCTTTCCAATACCGGCGAGCAACGGCTGTGTATTCCTCACTGACGTCACAAGCAACAATCTTTCCCTCGTCTGGCAACGCCTGAGCTACCCAAAGTGAGCTATAGCCGGTGAAGACTCCTACTTCAAGTGTCTTTTTGGCCTGGATCAACTGAACAAGCAGTTGCAGGAATTGTCCTTGATCGGGGCCAATCTGCATTTGGGCCATCGGCAACTGTTGAGTCTCTTCCCGTAGGCGACGGGCGACATCAGTTTCGCGAACCGATGTCTTAACGAGGTACTGGTACGTTGGTTCATCAAAAGAAAAGTGTCTTGACATTAAGATTGCCTCCTGCAATCAGCGTAACTTAAACACTGAGTACTGGTCGAGTTAACGTTTGAGCTTTCTCTGCGCCTCCTCTGCGTTCTCTGCGACTCTGCGGTGAGCATCTTCAAAACCTTAATTCACCGCAGAGTCGCAGAGAACGCGGAGAAGCGCAGAGAAAGCTTCAAACTTCGGCACGTGGTTTCGTCTCGATAACTTTTGTGACTTTGAAACTTCGTGGTTAGAATTTGAAAAGTCCAATGACTCACACACCTGAGATTCGTCACCAGCGTTTACACAAGCAGCACCTCCTGGCTTCGTCGTCAAAGGATCCGGTCGCAGTGTTGAAGTCGCTGGTTGCTATTCAGGCCCAGGACTACTACGGCGCTAAGTGGGCGCTCGGGCAACGAACAGTCGATTGTAGCGATGATGCAGTGGAACAAGCCTTCGCTGATGGTCGGATTCTACGATTGCACCTCCTTCGTCCCACCTGGCACTTTGTTACGCCCGAGGATGTTCGCTGGCTCCTAGAGTTGACGGCTCCGCAAGTGAATCACGTCAGCAGTTATTACTACCGAAAATCAGAACTCGACCACGGAGTATTCAAAAAGACCAACAGCGTTCTTGCCAAAACTCTCGAAGGTGGCAAACAACTCACGCGCGGTGAGCTTCGGCTGGCAATCAAACGTGCTGGTGTTGAGCCTGGCGATTCAGTTCGATTGGGCCACATCATGTTTCGCGCAGAACTCGATGCCGTTGTTTGCAGCGGAGCGAGGAAAGGGAATCAGTTTACCTACGCTCTCCTCGACGAGCGTGCCCCGAATGGTCGAACGCTCCAACCCGATGAGGCGCTGGCAGAACTTACCGAGCGATATTTTAAGACTCGAGGACCGGCGACAATTCAGGATTACGCGTGGTGGTCTGGGTTGACAGCTTCTCAAGCGAAGCGAGGCGTCGAGATCGTCGGAACGCAGTTAAAGAAGGAAGTGATTGACGAGGAAACGTATTTGACGTCGAGAACAAAGAAGAAAATGGCTGGCGACATTAACCGTCGAGCCCACTTGCTGCCGCCGTACGACGAGTATTTCATCTCTTACAAGGATCGTGGTGCTGCGATACATCCGAACTTTACGCAGAAGACTATTGCGGCGCGTTTAGTCTTTGATGCCCCATTGACTTTGGACGGACAAGTGGTTGGTGGCTGGAAGAGGATTTTCGGGAAGGATGCCGTAACGATTCAACTCAAGCCGTTTACAAAGTTGACCAGGGCGGACCGAGATGCAGTGATGGTAACTGCACGAAAGTACGCCAGCTTCCTTGGAAAAGATGATCGAGTCGAATGGTTGGTGTAAATTAGTCGCGAGGTAATTCTCATATGGATTCAGCTCTCTCAACTGTGGTTCCCCTCTTTCGGGCCAACGACAGCCTTTTTCACAGCGCGTTAGACGGCATCGCTCGGGAGGATCTCTTGCGCCGGCCGCATGATAATTCAAATCCCCTCATCTGGGTGGCTGGCCATGCAATGACGTCACGATGGTCGTTAACGAAGATAAGTGGCGAAGACATGGAGAATCAGTGGGCAAAGATGTTTGGTCGCGGTGCGACTGTTGATTCGAATGTTTCGTATCCTGAAGCTTCGGAGATAGTTTCGCTTTGGGATAAGGTGACTGAGAAGTTGATGTCGCGTCTCGAGGTGCTGGAAGACGATGAACTTTCGAAACCCGTTTCGTTCCCCGTGCCAACTGGCGACAAGACCAGGCGTGGTGCCATCGTCTTTCTGAATTACCACGAGACGTATCACATTGGTCAGATGGCTTATCTCAGAAAGTGGCTCGGTCATTCGCAATTAGTTGGTTGAGACCGTGAAGAGAACATTCCTCAGCTTCTTGTCGTATCCTGAAGCCAATAGACCTGGGAGTTGCTCATGATTTGTCCGCGATGTAATACGACTCAAGGCGACGAGTTGAAGTTCTGCACTGTCTGCGGGGCGAATCTACACGCCGTGCGCCAGGCTATTGAGGTTCGTGAACCAGAAGAAAAGTTTAACTGGAACAATACCTGGCTCGCCGAAATGTTTCTCTCTGCACAGGAGCAGGAACGACGGAAAGAAGCGATGGAACGAGCCCGCGGAATAACTCCGGAGATAAAGCGCTACAACGAGATCAAAGCGGGTGTAATAACGAGCAGCGTGGGAATTGCAGTCTCCATTTTCCTCTACGTATTCATGCAGGGTCTAATTCTCAATACACATGTCACACACGATGCTGCGGTTATCCTGAGTAACGTTTGGGTGGCTGGTGTTATTCCGTTCTTCGTCGGACTGGCGCTAATCGCAAACGGAGTAGTGGTTAGTAAGAGGTTGGTTGAACTCCACAAGCGAGATGCACCCAAAAACCTGGAAAGCGGCACTCCTCAAGCGCTTTCTGCACCTGACACCAACGACTTCACTTCTTCACCTTTCAGCGTCACCGAGCAAACAACCAGACATCTACAATCTTCGGATCCAAAGTAATCGTTGCTGACAATACGGAAGGTGCACGATGACTCGTATTTCTGGTTTGGAGAAGAAGCAGGCGCCCTGGCATCTCCGCTGGTTCTATTCAGCAATGCGCAAGATGTTTGGCAAGGATCTGACTCCCGTAAAACAACAGATGCGCGTTCCGGGAATAGTTTGGGGCGGCATCGCGATGGAAGCGGGCATGGGGCGCAAACGAAAGGTGTCGCTGCGCTTCATTCAACTTGCCAAAGTGCGTACTGCGTGGCGAATCGGATGTCCGTTTTGAGTCGACATCAATTCTGCCGTTGGCAGAAAAGCGGGACTCACCGATGAAAAGTTGTTAGCACTATCCGGAAGTGACTTGACGGTTTTCAATCAAACTGAGCGCCTGGTAATTGAACTGGCCGATGCGATGGCCGATACGCCTTCGAATATTTCGGACGATTTATATGCGCGTCTTCGCGAAACGTTTTCCGAAGAACAATTACTTCAGTTGGGAGCACAGGTAGCCTTTGAGAACTATCGGGCGCGCCTGAATCGTGTGTTCAATGTTGGCAGCGACGAGTTGTACCATCCTGGATCCTGAGCAGCATGCCGCAAAAGACAAACGCAGTTCGGTTGCTGGATCAAATGGGGATTAACTACGAGCTGCGCGAGTACGAGGTTGACCTGGACGATTTAACTGCTGAATCAGTGGCGGCGAAAGTTGGGCTGCCTGCTGAGCAGGTTTTCAAAACCCTCGTTGCTCGTGGCGATCGCAATGGTATTTGTATTGCCGTTATTCCCGGCGATACCGAAGTCAATTTGAAGGCCCTGGCTAACGCCTCCGGTGATCGCAAGATTCATCTCGTTGCCATGAAGGAGTTGTTATCGCTGACCGGTTACATTCGTGGAGGAGTGACGGCGTTTGCTGGTAAGAAAGATTATCCCGTTTATGTTGACGAGACGATCGAGTTGTTTGACGTGGTGTCGGTATCGGCTGGTACGAGGGGACTGCAAATACTGCTCAAGCCTGACGATTATCTGCGAGTAACCAAAGGAACCATCGCAGCGATTGGAGAAAATGTCCGATAAACTTTAGTTTGTCGTTGACTCGCAGAAGTTCAGCCGCCGATTACGCAGATAAGAATAAGACATTGCCAATTCTGATCTCTTGTCTTACCCGCGTTCGTCTGTGTAAATCGGAGGCTTAACTTCCGACAGTCAGCGACAAGCTAAAGCATATCGGACATCACTTCTCCCGCAGCATCATCTCCAACTCTTCCGGCGAACGTGGCCAATCCTTTTTCAGCAATTGCGACAGCGCCCGATCTGCCAACAACTTTCCTCCTGTCTGACAAGTCGGGCAATAGTTTGTTTCGTTCGAGGCGTAACGAATCCTTTGAATCTTGCTGCCACAACGAGGGCACGGTTCTTTGTACTTGCCGTGGGTTGCCATCTCAGGTCTGAAGGCGGTGACTTTGCCTGGAAATTTATCAGTTGTTTCAGCGCGAAAACGTTCAACCCAGGTAGTCAGACACTTCTTGATTGCGGCGAAGAGTCCTTCGATTTCGTCCGGCATGAGCTTTTGAGTGAGTGCAAACGGAGACAGCTTCGCTTCAAACAAGATTTCATCCGAGTAGGCGTTGCCGATCCCACTAAAGATTCGCGGATCAGTAAGGGCGCGTTTCAACGTGTGGTTCTTTCGCTGAAGAGTTGTGGTGAACTTATCGAGAGTTGCTTCAAAAACTTCAAGGCCGCCGGGATCAAGTTTCGCCAAACCCTCATTACCTTCAACGAGGTGAACCGAAGCACGTTTTTGTGTTCCTGCTTCAGTTAGAACCAGGCTCCCGTTCTCGAACTCAAACACTGCAAGCCCGCGTGCTTTATTGGCTTTTGCCCGATCCTCATACCAGTGCAACCTGCCGGCTATCATTAAGTGAAGAACAAGCCAGAGTTCTCCATCGAACCGCCAGCAAATTCGTTTCCCGAGACGCCGAATCTCTCGAACTTTCTTTCCTTCAATGCTGCTCAATGGGGGAACTGCCGTGCGCAACAGAAACGGCGAGACAATTTTGACACGCTCGAGAGTTACGCCCAGAATTCGCTTCTCGAGAGCTTCGATGTAGACCACTATGTCTGGAAATTCCGGCATTGTTGCTCAACTAAATAAGCGTCTTGGTAAGTAGTGTCAAATGTGTTTCTGGCTCACTGAAATGTCACACGAAAGTTAATTGACCACCTAACGTTACATGCCTATACTCTCGGGCCACACTCAAGCGAGTTTTATGAATAACGCGAATCAACCTCGCCGATTTGCACCAATCCAGAAGGTCAATCAACGATGAGACCCGACCCTAAATCCCGACGAACTTCAAAATATCTTTTATCCTTTTCTTGCGGAGTTGGATTGTCGATAAATGCAGTACTGGTGTCAAAAACGTGCGGAATGCCCTCATCATTAATGGAAATGGCTTCATCCCCTGTTCTCATGATTGTAGTTCCCTTGTAGCACTTCTCCAGCGTGCGCATCCTTTTGATAGGGTGCAGGAAACCGCAATTGCCTCGGCCCAAACAGAAGTAGAAGTCACGCCAGATCTAATTTTGCCACGCTTTCAAATCGAAGGCTGGGCCACTTATGAGCTCGAGGTGTGTGCCCGGGTGTGGCCGACGGCCCGAGTTTTCGCGCTGCTGTGTAATCGTGAAGTGGAATACAAAGGCCGGATTCCACGTGCGTTGTTCGACGTCGATGATTTTCTCTTCTGTCCCTACGATGAGGACGAGTTTCTCCTGCGCATGAAGCGTTTACTAAAACGCCGAAAAGAATCCGAGTCTGGGCCGCCCACAAACAGCATCGATAGAGATGTTTTGATTGGACGAAGCGAAGTATTCCTGGAGGCTGTCAGGCAAGTTGGTCTACTGGCACAATCAAAGGCGCCTGTTGTTATTTCCGGTGAGACTGGAAGTGGCAAGGAACTTCTTGCTCGGGCAATTCACTATCGGAGTCAAAGAAGATCACGACCGTTTATCCCGGTCAATTGTGGCGCCCTGCCGGATGACCTGTTTGAGAATGAGCTTTTCGGCCATCTGAAAGGTGCTTACACAAACGCGACTTCGGCGGAAAAGGGACTGATTGCCGAGGCTGAGGGCGGGACACTTTTTCTTGATGAAGTGGATGCGTTGTCAGCCGCAGCACAGATCAAGTTGTTACGCTTTCTGCAAAGTGGCGAATACAGACCGCTAGGCTCACCTCGTTCATCACTCGCTGACGTAAGAATTATTGCCGCGACCAATACGGATCTCGCTCGCAGGGTTGAACTCAGACTATTCCGTGAGGACTTGCTCTATCGACTCAATGTGTTGTCGCTAACCATTCCTGCTCTTCGTGATCGCGCGACGGATATTGTTGAGCTGGCAACACATTTCGTGGGCGTCTATGCGAAAGAGCACGGACGGTTAACTCCTCAACTTGGCAATGATGCGTTAAGCAAGCTTTCTCAGCATTCCTGGCCGGGCAATGTCCGCGAATTGGAAGGCGTCATTCAACGCGCGATCGTCTTACGCGATTCGGAAGTTCTGACTGCCGCAGACTTGGACATTGCTGATTCAGGTGATCTGGATTTAGCCCAGGGAGATTTATTCAGACTTGGTAAGTCGCGGGCGATTGTTCAGTTTGAGCGGAACTTCATTGCGCGTCTCCTGGCCGCGCATGGCGGGAATATTTCTCGTGCGGCAAAGGCAGCAGGCAAGGACCGCAGATCGTTTCAACGACTCATCAGCAAATATTCTCTTGATCGAAAAGCATTTGAGCCACAGTTGTTATGAACGTCTTACGTCACCACGGCTAACAAACCTTCCTTCGCAACCGGCTCCGGTATTTCATGTCCTCCATCAAACTCTCGAAACGTGACGTCGTAGCCGCGTGCTTTCAGTTGCGTTGCTATTCGACGACCGCAACGATCAATTGACAGGATCCGATCGTTCGTGCCATGTGAGATGAAAAATCGTGGTTTACCGTTTGGCGTCCCATCAATGATGAAACCGGGAGAGAAGGCAACGACCTTCTTGAAGAGATCACCATTGATTAAGCCGAGCGATACAGCGTACGACGCGCCATCCGAGAAACCACCGATTGCCATTCGCGTTGGATCAATCAACGCGGAATCAAGTGCGCGTTCCAAAGCGCGGTTCAGAAAATCAACATCAGGTCCGAAATCGTCCCGAATCGCGTCCCACGAGTGATCGCGAGAGTTTGGTGCAAGCACCGCGACGCCTGCTTCCTCGTGGGCCGTTCCTAAATACCAAAACATGTCATCAGCACTTTGACCTGCGCCATGCAGCATCACGAGGAGAGGCAGCGGTGAATCGGCGGCGGTTTTAGGAAGTTGCAATATCGCATCGCGTTCGCGATCAAGACCGAGCATGACCTGTCCTGTTGAGCGAGGACCTGTCGGGGTGTGAGGTCGCACGGAAAGTCTTCCATTGTTCTTCATGGCTGAATTGCTATTAAGGCGGCACGCATTACTGAATGCTAACGACGCAACCGTGCCACCCGTTATGCCGCAAAACTTACGCCTGCTAATACGCATTCACTGCTCAATCGTTGCCTTGATGATGTAATCAAGGAGAGGGAACTGCCGTTTCAAAAAGTCGTTGCCTCCAGTAAACAACGGGTCCTGCTTACCGGCTCGAATTCCACCGCCGGACGTTTCGCCATAACCTGAGTACAGCGCGTCGACGATATCCATACCTTCGATCACTTTGGCGATTGGGACGAACGGTTCCTTGTCATGCGTCGCCGAATTGTCGCGCAGGTTGATGAACACTTGAGTAGTGCGTCCGTTAGGATCTTTGAATGCGAAAGCAACAGCGCCACGTACATTCGATTCTTTCCTTGGGTCGTCGGGAATTGTCCGGTTGCGCCACGCCTGAGAAATCTTGGGGTCACCGTTGATTCCAAACTGCGACCACATGCCGGCACGAATCCGAAACACCGCGGATTGATCGTAGTAACCATGTCTTACGAGATTGTAAAAACGATCGACTCCGTTCGGCGCCCACTCGCGCCGCATTTCCATTCGTATGATCCCCTTGGTTGTTTGGAGCTTGACGTGGCAGGCGTCGGGCGCACGCTCGTTCATCTTGGGATTGTCGGGCTGAAGGAGCAGTTCGCGATCACTTTTGTGTTGAGGAATTGCCAGAACGACACCACAAACCAGCATGATCAGTACGCAGGTAGATGTTGGAGTGAGTTTCAGTAAGCGCATCATTTGAGTTTGTTTAGATCAACTTTTCGAAATAGACGCTATTCGGATCTTCTTTGTATTCGCCGAATGGTGCCCTTCGTTGAAACCCGTACTTTTCGTAGAGACCAATTGCGTCCTTCTGGAAGATTCCAGTTTCCAAACGCAGCAGAAAGACTTTGTTAGCTCGGCCGTGGTCAGCCAGGTGATCAAGCATCTCGATACCCAGCCGTTGTCCGCGGTAGGCCGGACGAACATACATTCGCTTCACCTCACCGTATTCCGTATCAAACAACTTTAGACCGCCACATGCCGCCGGATTGCCGTGGATGCGCGTAACGAAGAATGCGACATTTTCTTTTATGAGCCGATCGACACTAAACGCGTGACGACTCTCCACGGGATACGGCATCGCCAGAAGATGGTCGTCGAGCTCTTTAAGGAGTTGAAGAGCCTCGGGAGCATCAGGACGCTCTGCGGAGATTGTTTTAGACATGGTGAAGTAAAACTCCAACGCGGCTAATGCTGAACTTATATGTTCTCGGCGTTCTCTGCGTCTCTGTGCCCTCTGCGTTTGACAACCGGCCCGTCAGGAAGTTAACGCTGAGGTCGCAGAGACGCAGAGATCACATACAAGCAAAAGTTTTCGGTATCACGCCGAGGCACTCAATTAGTTCGATTCAAATAAACCCACGCTTGTATTCCTGAATTCAATTCAACAACGAGTCGCTCATAGTCGGCATCCACTTCGTAGGCGTCTGCCTGTTCAAGCTCATTCTTCGTTACACGGAAGACGGTTCCCTCAACAACATCCGAACTATCGCCGGTGAATTTAATGTTTTTGTAGTGAGTATCGCCAGTGTCATTTACGACTTTTTCGTCACTGATAGGAATCAACGTTATGCGATATCCAACTAGAGCATCCCGCTGACCCTCCAAGAGCCGGCCAAAGGTCGCGAGCTGAACCGTTTCCCGCTGAAGCGTGCCGTATGAAAAGAGATGTTCAGTGTCCTGTCTCATCACTGCTGGCTGCCATTCCAGATTGACCTTGAGCGATTTGTTTGAACTCTTCAGTTCCAGGGAGAATGCGGATACTTCTCAAATCCAGGCCGAAGCTTAAGAGCTTCCAGGAACACCTCACGCTTTTTGGGAATTAGTTTGAGACGATGAACGGTACCATTCTCATCAACGTAGCTAAGAATAATCTGTTGCGAGAACCAACCTTCGCGGGTTTCGATCTCACTGATCTGGTTCAACGGAATTACATGCTCCATGTCGTATCCCGGTGCGAGCAGTGAAAATGGAAACCACGCTGTAACCCACAAAATCTGGTCAGTTACTACAAGCCTCACACAATTGTTCCCGCCCCCCAAGCGAGTCAGAATATTCTTCATCGAAGAGCCTGACGCTACCCATTCCTGGAATACAATCCTTTCTTTTTCAATCGCAGGCCGATTAATGAGCGAGAGAACATACTGAAATATCCAAATAGCAAGAACGATGGGATTAAGAGAAGCCAGTTGTAGATGACGCGACCGTTTAAGTTCATGAGCTAAGTGTAAAGGGGAGAGCCTCACCTCAGAATCCTGACGGTTTCTCGCTCACCACGTTGAACACCTTTTCGAGCGTTACACCAACCTGTCCAATCAACCCGTCGTCAAATAACCTGCCCAGGATTGTAATTCCATGCGGTACGCGTCGCGGTGGATTGAACTTCGGGAGTGGATTCGCCGGATCGGGAGCCCAATCGCTCCGAGCTTCCGCAACCTCAACAAACCCGGCACGCATCGTCAACGACGGATGACCCGTAAAGTTTGTGATGGTGAGTTGTTCATCGCGCAACGATGGAACAATCATGATGTCGACTTCACGAAAGACACGCGCCATTTCCAACGCTACCTTGCGGCGCAAGCGATCGGCCTGAACGAAATCAACTGCGGACAGGAATCGCGACTCGCGAAACAAGTTAGGCCACGCATCTTTTACCTGGACCTTCAGTAATCCGAGTTGGTTGTTAAGCGCAAGATCTTCAAACGATGCTGCCCCTTCGGCAAATAGAATCGGCATTAATGAACTGTAGGGCCAGTCAGGAAGCGTGACTTCCTTTAATTCCATTCCGAGCTTCTTCATTGTTTCCATTGCTGCACGATCAACGTCAGTTGCCGGACTCTCTTTCATCCACTGCGGGACGTAACCTACTTTCAATCCAGCCACAGGGGAATTGGCATCGAACGCTAAGCGACTTGGCACACTCGACGCATCGCCGGCATCGGGACCCGTGATTGCCTGGAGCACCAGCATCCCGTCTTCAACTGAACGCGTCATTGGGCCAAGCTTGTCGAGTGACCAGCAAAGCGTCATCGCTCCAGTGCGCGGTACGCGACCGAATGTTGGACGAAGACCGGTGACACCACAGCGCATCGCAGGACTAACAATGCTTCCGCCGGTTTCGCTGCCGATAGAGAACGCAACAAGTGCGGCGGCCGTCGCTGCGCCAGGACCTGCACTCGACCCCGATGCGCCCTCCTCGAGAAGCCACGGGTTCATAGTTTGTCCACCGAACCAGATGTCGTTAAGCGCGAGTGCACCAAGGGAAAGTTTTGCGAGAAGCACCGCGCCCGCGTCGTTCAGTCTTCGTACCACTGCCGAGTCAGCAGTGGGAACGCGATTACGGAAAGGCTCAGCGCCGTATGTCGTTGGAATGTCTTTCGTATCGAGCAAGTCCTTAACGCCGTAGGGTATCCCGTGGAGTGGGCCTCGATATTTGCCGGCGGCAATTTCTGCATCGGCAGCCTTGGCGCGTGCGAGTGCATGATCTTTGGTTAGCGTGATGATTGATCGGATCTTTGGATCCAATCGTTCTATTCG
>Ga0207689_10005480_pt1 | contig 11357 bp, 10 predicted proteins | sample KBSMisM52_FD_184312 | JGI IMG/M metagenome (GOLD analysis project Ga0207689, IMG submission 184312) | Miscanthus rhizosphere microbial communities from Kellogg Biological Station, Michigan, USA - KBS Miscanthus M5-2 (SPAdes) (version 2) | ecosystem: Host-associated > Plants > Roots >... | reverse complement strand
CTTGAGTCCGGAGTCGAGGCTGTCGCGCCGGACGAACGTCGCGCCGGCGGCATCCGGGATCAGGAAGTACGGCCTGCCATGACGCGGTGTCACCTTGATCCATTTCAATTGACCGTTGACTCTCGCTTCCTCGACGGTCTCGCGTTCGTTGCGCCGGATCGTGATCTGCTGCTCGAGCTCGACTTCTCCGGAGAGCTCCGGTGGCGGCGGAATCTCGGGAAGCGGCTCGAGGTTGGGCGGCGGCGGAGGCGCAATCTGCGCCAAAGCAAGTCCGGCAGCCGCGAAGAGCGCTGCCGCGAGGCAGTTCCGCAACGACGATCGACGGCAGCAGGGCGGAGTCATTGACGCTGATTCTAGCAGAGCAGGGGCTTCGTCGTGCCGCCTGTCGCAGCTGCACATCGGCATCGCCGTGCCGGTACACTCGATACAAGCGGCGGCTGGTTACAGGTTCAACATCTTGCGACGCTCGTCGCGCGTCGGCTGGAAGCCGCGCGATTCGTAGAAGTCGAAAATCGCCTCGACGATGGCCTCGGGCTCCTCGATGACCTGCATCAATCCGAGATCGGCCTCGCTCGCCATGCCCTCGCCGACGAGCTTGTTGCGCATCCAGTCGACGAGGCCGCCCCAGAACTCGCCGCCGACGAGAATGATCGGAATGCGACGGCTCTTGCCGGTCTGCACCAGCGTGAGGCATTCGGACAATTCGTCGAGCGTGCCGAACCCGCCCGGCAGCACGACGTAGGCGGAAGCGAAGCGCACGAACATCATCTTGCGCGCGAAGAAATAGCGAAAGTCGAATCCGACGTCCTGGAATTCGTTGCCGCCCTTTTCGTTCGGCAGCAGGATGTTGAGGCCGATCGCCGGCGACTTGCCCGCGAACGCTCCTCGATTCGCGGCCTCCATCAACCCGGGACCGCCTCCCGAAATCACGGCAAACCCCGCGTCTGACAGCAATCGCGCAATGCGCTCGGCCTTTGCGTAATACGGATGATCGGGCTTCGTGCGCGCGCTCCCGAACATGGAGACCGCTGGCCGCACGCCGCGCAGCCTTTCGGTCGCGGCAGCGAACTCTGCCATAATTCCCAGCACCCGCCAGGCTTCCTGCCCGTTGGTGGTGTACGTCGCCTGCGGATCGATGAGTTCCGGAATCTTGGTGGTCTGATACATGCCTACGCTCGTTCTCGTGGATGGGTCGTCGTATCTGTATCGCGCATTTCACGCACTGCCTGATCTGCGCACGTCGCGCGGCGAGCCGACCGGTGCGCTGCGCGGCGTCCTGTCCATGCTGCGCAGGATAGCCGAAGACGAGAAGCCCGACTACTTCGCCGTCGTCTTCGACGCTCCCGGCAAGACGTTCCGCGACGACTGGTATCCGCAATACAAGGCGCAGCGTGCCGCGATGCCGGACGACCTCGTGCGGCAGATCGAGCCGCTCCACGATCTCGTCCGCGCGCACGGCTGGCCGCTCCTGATGGTCGAAGGCGTCGAGGCGGACGACGTCATCGGCACGCTTGCGGTCGCCGCGTCGGCTGCGGGCATCGACTGCGTGATCTCCACCGGCGACAAGGATCTCGCGCAACTCGTCGGCCCGAGAGTCAGGCTCGTCAACACGATGACGAACGAAACGCTCGACGAAGCCGGCGTGCTCGCGAAATTCGGCGTCCGCGCCGACCAGGTGCTCGATCTCTTGGCGCTCACCGGCGACGCCGTGGACAACGTCCCCGGGGTGCCGAAGGTCGGACCCAAGACGGCGGCGAAGTGGCTCGCGCAATACGGCACGCTCGACTCGGTGATCGAGCACGCGAGCGATGTCGGCGGCGTCGTCGGCGACAGTCTGCGCGCGACGCTCGACTGGCTGCCGCAGGGCAAGAGGCTCCTCACCATCAAGACGGACTGCGCGCTGGAGCACGCGCCCGCGGATCTCGCGCCGCAGGTCGCGGACGCGGAACGGCTGAAGGCGATGTACGAGCGCTTCGAATTCAAGCAGTGGCTTCGCGACGGCACGGGCCGCGAAACCCGCGCGGATGCGAAGGGCGCCGCGGCTCCGCGCGAATCGAATGCGGATGCCGCACTTGCGCGTGCCGACCGCATGGCGCGCGCGGACACGCGGACCTTCGACGATCCGGCTGCGCGCGCGGCGCCCGCCGCGGCCGATGCGCCGCCGCCCGTGCCGCGACACTACGAAACCGTGCTGGACGAAGCCGCGCTCCTGCGCTGGCTGAAGGAAATCGAACGCGCGGACCTCGTCTCCTTCGACACCGAGACCACCGGGCTCGATCCGATGCGAGCGAAGCTCGTGGGGCTGTCGTTCGCGACCGAGCCCGGAGTCGCGTGCTACATCCCTCTCGCGCACCGCTATCCGGGGGTGGCCGACCAACTGCCTTTCGCCGAGACGCTCGCGCGCCTCGCGCCGTGGTTTGCGGACGCGTCGCGCAGGAAGGTGGGCCAGAACCTCAAGTACGACCAGCACGTGCTCGCGAACCACGGTCTCGTGCTTCGCGGCGTCGTGCACGACACGCTGCTTCAATCCTACGTGCTCGAGGCGCACCGTCCCCACGACATGGACAACCTCGCGTGGCGCCACCTCAACGTCAAGACGATCGCCTACACCGACATCACCGGCAAGGGCGCGAAACAAATCGAGTTCGACCAGGTGGGCATCGCCGAAGCGACGGCCTACTCGGCCGAGGATGTCGACATCGCGCTGCAGCTCCATCGCCGGCTGTATCCGAGCATTGCGGCGGATCCCAAGCTCGAGCGCATCTATACGACGATCGAAATGCCGGTGCGCGAAGTCCTGTACGGGATGGAGCGCGATGGAGTCATGCTCGACGCGGCGCTGCTTTCTGCGCAGAGCCGCGAGCTCGGAGGCAAGGTCATGGCCCTGGAGCAGCAGGCATTCCAGCTTGCGGGCCAGCCGTTCAACCTCGCGTCGCCGAAGCAACTGGGCGAGATCCTCTTCGACAAGATGAAGCTGCCGACAGTGCGCAAGACGGCGACCGGGCAGCCGTCCACCGACGAGGATGTGCTGACGATGCTCGCGGCCGACTATCCGTTGCCGAAGATCCTGCTGGAGCATCGGGCGCTGTCGAAACTGAAATCGACGTATACCGACAAGCTGCCGCAGATGGTCAATCCGGAGACCGGCCGCGTGCACACGACGTTCGGCCAGGCCACGGCGGTCACCGGCCGGCTCGCGTCGCTCGATCCCAATCTGCAGAACATTCCCGTGCGCACGGCTGAAGGCCGGCGCATCCGCGAGGCCTTTGTCGCGCCTCCCGGAAGCGTGATCGTGTCCGCGGACTATTCGCAGATCGAGCTGCGCATCATGGCGCACTTGTCCTCCGATCCTGCGCTTCTCCGCGCGTTCCACGAAGGCGCCGACATCCACCGCGCGACTGCGGCGGACATCTTCGGCGTGCCGCTCGCGGAGGTCACGACCGATCAGCGCCGCTACATCAAGGCCGTCAACTTCGGCCTGATCTACGGGATGAGCGCGTTCGGCCTCGCGCAGCAGCTCGGCATCGAGCGCGGCGCCGCGCAACAGTTCATCGAAAAGTACTTCCAGCAGTATCCGGGCGTTGCCCTGTACATGCGGCAGACGCGCGATTTCGCCCGCGAGCACGGCTACGTCGAAACGGTGTTCGGACGGCGCCTATGGCTGCCCGACATCAACGCGGGGGGCGGGCCGCGGCGCGCCGGCGCCGAGCGCGCGGCGATCAACGCGCCGATGCAGGGGACGGCCGCGGACCTGGTGAAGCTCGCGATGATCGCGGTGCGCGACTGGATTCTGGCGGAAGGGCTCGCGACGAAGCTCGTGCTGCAGGTCCACGACGAGCTGGTGCTCGAAGTTCCGGAGTCCGAGCTCGCGCGCGTGAGGCAGGAGCTTCCATTGCGGATGACCGGCGTCGCTGCGCTTTCGGTACCGCTGGTGGTCGATACCGGTGTCGGCCCCAACTGGGAGAAAGCGCACTAAGACGCGCCGAAGATGTCCTTGTAGCTTGTGTAGACGCTGGCGGCGAACACCGGGCCGAGGACGATCCAGCCGAGCAAGAAGGGAATGGACGCGACGATGCAAAGCACGATCCCGATCAAGCCGTAGACCAGCATCGGCATGACGTTCGCGAGGCAGGCGAAGAAGCTCGTCTTCATCGCGGCCACGGGTTCGTCGTGCCGGAGCATCACGAGCGCCGGCGCGAACCAGCACGCCATCATCAACGGCAGCGCGGCGAGCGTTGCCACCAGCAGGGCGATCAGGGCCCCGAGGCCCAATGTAGCCAGCATCGCCCAGCCGCCCTGTAGCGGGTCGCTCGACATGAGCGCGCTGAGGCCGCTCACGCCCACGACCGCGATCAAGAGCGCGCCGAAGATGAGCGCGATCGCGACGGTTCCCGCGAGGTACAGGAGGCCGACGACGACGAGTGGCATCAGCCGATCGGAGAATCCGCTGAAAAGATGCTCGAAGGTGAGCTGGCCTCCGCGGTCCTGAGCCTGGCAGCCGGCCATGATCCCCGCCACCAGGACCGGGGAAAGGACGGTGGACGCCAAGCTGCCCAGCAGCGGTACCCACGCGAGGGCGACCATGATCGCGACGAAGACGATGACTATCGCGATCCAGAGCCACGGGGATGCGGCGAAGAGGCGCCAGCCTTCAGTCCACCAGGTAAGTCCGTTGCCTGCGGCAACGGTCGCAGGGGCACCTCGGGGCTGTGAACCGGAGCCCGAACCGAAAGAGTCGGAGCGCGGCACCAACGGATCGGCCATGTGTGCACCTCGGCGGAACGGCGGGGTGCGTACGTTAGCACGAGGGACGGCCGGGCCCGGTCTCAGGCGTCGGATCGAGGCCTATCAGCGCTACGGGGGTTGCTTTCGCCCTGTTCAGTCCGTATTATTGGCACTCGCTGGCGTTGAGTGCTAACAATATCTCTGCGCCGAACGAGGCATCGGAGTCACAGTCGCCGGTGTCATCGCAAGTCTATGTTTTGTAATGAACTTCTATAGGAGTGAGCGCTTACCATGAAGATTCGTCCCCTGCACGATCGCGTGATCGTCAAACGTCTCGAAGAAGAGAGGAAGACCGCCGGTGGCATCGTCATTCCCGACACCGCCGCCGAGAAGCCCTCGCAGGGCGAAGTGGTCTACTGCGGTCCCGGCAAGACTGACGACAACGGCAAGGTCATCCCGATGGGCGTCAAGCCCGGCAACAAGGTGCTGTTCGGCAAGTACTCGGGCCAGGAATTCAAGCTGGATGGTCAGGATCTTCTGCACATGCGCGAAGACGACATCATCGGCATCGTCGACTAATCCTCCCATCCCCAAGCACAAGCATTCAGGAGAACCAATATGGCAGCCAAAGACGTCCGCTTCGGCGAAGGCGTACGCAACAAGATGATGGTCGGCGTGAACATCCTGGCCAATGCGGTCAAGGTCACGCTCGGCCCCAAGGGCCGCAATGTCGTGCTCGAGCGCAGCTTCGGCGCCCCGACGATCACCAAGGACGGCGTGTCGGTCGCGAAGGAGATCGAGCTCAAGGACAAGTTCGAGAACATGGGCGCGCAGATGGTGAAGGAAGTCGCGTCCAAGACGTCCGACGTCGCCGGCGACGGCACGACGACGGCCACGGTGCTCGCGCAGTCGATTTGCAGCGAGGGCTTCAAGTATGTCGCGGCGGGCATGAACCCGATGGATCTGAAGCGCGGCATCGACAAGGCGGTCACCGCCGTCGTCGAGGAGCTCAAGAAGATCAGCAAGCCCTGCACGACGAGCAAGGAAATCGCCCAGGTCGGCGCGATCTCGGCCAATGCGGACACCGCCATCGGCAAGACGATCGCCGAAGCGATGGACAAGGTCGGCAAGGAAGGCGTGATCACCGTCGAGGACGGCAAGGGGCTCGAGAACGAGCTCGATCTCGTCGAGGGCATGCAGTTCGACCGCGGCTACATCTCGCCGTATTTCATCAACAACCCGGACAAGCAGGTGTCGCTGCTCGAGGATCCGTACATCCTGCTGCACGACAAGAAGATCAGCAACATCCGCGATCTCCTTCCGCTGCTGGAGCAAGTCGCGAAGTCGGGCAAGCCGCTTCTCATCATCGCCGAGGACGTCGACGGCGAGGCGCTGGCGACGCTCGTGGTGAACAACATCCGCGGCATCCTGAAAACGACGGCCGTCAAGGCGCCGGGATTCGGCGACCGCCGCAAGGCCATGCTGGAAGATATCGCTCACCTCACGGGCGGCACGGTGATCGCGGAAGAGCTCGGCTTGAAGCTCGAAAACGCGACATTGAAGGACCTGGGTCGTGCGAAGAAGGTCGAAGTGGGCAAGGAAGACACGACGATCATCGACGGCGCCGGCGAAAAATCGGTGATCGAAGCGCGCGTCAAGAACGTCCGCAAGCAGATCGACGACGCGACGTCGGACTACGACAAGGAAAAGCTGCAGGAGCGCGTGGCGAAGCTCGCCGGCGGCGTGGCGGTGATCAAGGTCGGCGCCGCGACGGAAGTCGAAATGAAGGAAAAGAAGGCACGCGTCGAAGATGCGCTGCACGCAACCCGCGCCGCGGTCGAGGAAGGCATCGTTGCCGGTGGCGGCGTTGCCTACCTGCGCGCCCGTGCGAACATCAAGAACCTGAAGGGCGACAACGCCGATCAGGACGCGGGCATCAAGATCGTCATGCGTGCGCTCGAAGAGCCCTTGCGCCAGATCGTCAACAACGCGGGCGACGAGCCGAGCGTCGTCGTCAACAAGGTCGTCGAGGGCAAGGGCAATTTCGGCTTCAACGCCCAGACGTCGGAGTATGGAGACCTGGTGGAAATGGGCGTCGTCGATCCGACGAAGGTCGCGCGGTTCGCGCTGCAGAACGCCGCGTCGGTCGCATCACTCCTGCTCACGACCGAAGCGATGGTCGCCGAGCTGCCGAAGGACGAAAAGCCGATGGGCGGTGGCGGCGGCATGGGCGGCATGGGTGGAATGGGCGACATGGACATGTGACAAAGTCCGCGGAGCGGGGGAACGGTACCCGTTCCGCGACTCTTGTCCGCCTGTCATGCAAAGCCCCGCTTCGGCGGGGCTTTGTCTTTGCGGGCGCGCCACTCACTGCATGGACGACCCGGGCCGGCTCACCGGCAGCGTTGCATCCAACTGTCAGGGCAACACGCCCGCACGAAAGCGGATCCCGAAATAGTTGATGCCGTCGTTCGGGTCCTTGATGCCCGCATTGGAAACGTGGTGCGCGAAGGCGGCGAGCTCGTAGCGTCCGTTGTCGCCGAAGACTGCTCCTACGGCGACCTGAGAGCCGAAATCGAAGGCCACCCCAAGCTGTCGATTTCCGACTCGCACGTTCGACAAGAGATGCACCCCCAATCCACCTTCGGCAAATGGGCGCACCGGCGCCTCCGGCGCGAGCCAATAACGCAATTCCGCAATGACGCTGCCGTCGGCCAGCGAATGGTAGGGGGAGTCGCCGTCGCTCGCTACCCAGCGCTGGACCTGCGCGGCAACGCGAAATCCCAGATCGTGGGGCGCAAGAAATTCGTTTCCCTCCCGCGGCGCCCACACGGCCTGTACTCCGTAGACGTTGGTGCTGTTGCCATAGGCATAGAGGCCGCCGATGAAGAAGGGAACGTCGGCGGCATGAGCCGACGATACGCACCCTCCGCTCGCCAGGAGCAGAAGGCCAACGCGCAATGTCCGGCCGCTCGAGGCGCGCATGACCCCATTCTACCTACGCAGAACTCGATACCAGGCTCGGCCGAACTCGCTCCAAGTTCACCCCTGTGGACTACATGGCGCGCGCCTCGAAAAATGCTTTAGACTTGTCGCGCCCATGGCCCCTGTGATCCTGTTTCTGATAGCAATTGGCGCTCTCGCCATCGCCATTGGCTACGGCATGGTGAAGCGTCGGAACAGATTGGGCAAGGCGAGCTCGGACAACGATTCGGGCGAAACCCCGGCGTGGACCGAAGGCGAGACCACGCGCCTTCTCTCGTCGGCCGAGACGCCGGGCCTCTATCTGCTTCGTCCCCGCTTCCTGAGCAAGGCCGAGAGCGTCGTTTACATGCTCCTGCGCGCGGCGTTTCCGCGCCAGGAGATCTTCGCGCGCGTGCGGTTGTCGGACGTGCTGCAGGTCAAGATCGGCCCGCAGGGCATGGAGCGCCTTCGCGCGTTTCGCAAGATCGCGGATCAGCAGGTTGGTTTCCTGCTGTGCGACCGCGACATGACCATACTGGCGATCATCGACACCAAGGAACCCGACGCGGTCGTCAATCCGCGCGACCAGAAGCTCGAGGTCATCAAGCAGCGTTGCCTGCAGGCGGCGCAGGTGAAATATGTCTGCGTCTATCCTCCGCAATTGCCGAAGTACCGCGAGCTGCGCGAGCAGATTCTCGGGCCGCCGGACGTCGTCGGATCCGCAGATCAGGGTGTGCGCTTCTAGACGCGCTCGATGATCAGGGCGATGCCCTGGCCGATGCCGATGCACATCGTGCACAGGGCGTAGCGGCCGCCGGTGCGGCGCAGCTGGTAAAGCGCGGTAGTGACGAGCCGCGCTCCGCTTGCCCCAAGCGGGTGTCCGAGGGCAATCGCTCCCCCGTTAGGATTGACGCGCGAGTCGTCGTCGGCAAGACCATGATCGCGAGTGACGGCGAGAGCCTGCGCCGCGAAGGCTTCGTTCAATTCGATGACGTCGATATCGGCAAGCGTGAGCTTCGCCAGCGCAAGCACTTTGCGCATCGCGGGAGCCGGCCCGAAGCCCATGATCCGTGGCGCGACGCCCGCAACGGCCGCAGCAATAACGCGCGCTCTGGGCGTGAGCCCATGGCGGGTTGCGGCGTCGGCGGACGCGATGAGCGTTGCGCAGCTGCCGTCGTTCACGCCCGAAGCGTTGCCCGCGGTCACGGTGCCGTCCGGGCGGACGATCCCTTTGAGCTTCGCGAGCGCTTCGATCGTTGTTTCGCGAGGGTGCTCGTCGCGCGTGACCACCACCGGGTCGCCCTTTTTCGAAGGCACGGTCACCGCGACAATTTCCTCGGCAAGCCGGCCGGCGGCGATTGCGTCGGCAGCGCGGGCCTGGCTCCGCAGCGCGAAGGCATCCTGATCGGCGCGGCCGACGCCGAATTCCGCGGCGACGTTCTCGGCGGTTTCCGGCATGCTGTCGATGCCGTATTTCGCCTTCATCGACGGATTGACGAAGCGCCAGCCGATCGTCGTGTCCTCGATCTTCGCGGCGCGGGAGAAGGCCGAATCGGCTTTTGCGATCACGAACGGCGCCCGCGTCATGCTTTCGACGCCGCCCGCGATCACCAGCGACATCTCGCCGCTCTTGATTGCGCGCGCCGCGATGGCGACGGCGTCGAGACTCGAGCCGCAAAGCCGATTGACGGTCGTACCGGGCACCTCGATGGGCAAACCGGCGAGAAGCAGCGCCATGCGGCCCACATTGCGATTGTCCTCGCCCGCCTGGTTGGCGCAGCCGTACACGACGTCGTCGACGGCACCCCAATCGACAGATGGGTTGCGCTCGATCAATGCGCGAATCGGCACGGCACCCAGATCGTCGGTGCGCACGTTCGCCAGCGCTCCGCCGTAACGGCCGATGGGTGTGCGAACCGCGTCGCAAACAAAAGCCTCCTTCACGGGTTGCTCCTTTCATGCGGCGCAACGGCAGAACCTTTCGGGCTCCATGCGTCATACGCCCGCAGGGTTCTGCCTTCGCGGCACTCTGACATCCTGCCGATCCGATGTCGCTGGCACATGCCGATTATCCTCTCGACACCTTGGCGGGCACGTGGCCGCCGAGGAAGAGCCGGTTGAGATGGGGGTCGTGGAGCAACTCCGATGCGGGCCGATCGAGTGCCAGGCGCCCCATCTCGAGCACGAGCGCGCGATTCGCATACTTGAGCGCCGTGCGCACGTTCTGCTCGACCATCAGCACCGTCGTGCCGGCGTCGGCGAGCGTGCGCAGCAGCGTCATCACGTCCTGGACGAGCTTGGGAGACAGGCCGATGGAGGGCTCGTCGATCAGCAACACGCGCGGCCGCAGGAGCAGCGCGCGGCCGACTTCGAGCTGCTTCTGCTCGCCGCCGGACAAGGTCGATGCCTGGTTGTCGATCCGTTCTCGGATTCGCGGAAAGCGCTCGAGCGCCTCCTCGATGCGGCCCGCGAGCTCCCCGCGCGGCAGCGTAATTCCTCCGAGCTCGAGATTGTGGCGGACCGAGAGCGAGCCGAAGAGGTTGCGGCCCTGAGGCACGAAGGCGATGCCGTCCGCGAGGAGCTGGCGCGGCGTCCTGCCGTTGATGCATTTTCCTTCGAGCCGGACCTCACCCGAGCGCGGCACGAGGATTCCGAACAGCGTCTTCAGCACCGTCGACTTGCCCGCGCCGTTCGGTCCGATCAGCAGCGTGATCTCGCCTTGCCTCGCATCGAGCGTCGTCTCGTTCAATATCGTGAGGCTCGGCGAATACCCGGCGACGACCTTGTCGAATTCGATGATCGCGTCCGTCATCGTCAGTTGCCGAGATAGGCTTCGAGCACCTGCCGGTTGGCCTGCACCGCCGCCGGCGGCCCTTCCGCCAGCACTTTGCCTTCGACCATGCAGATCACGTGCGGGCAGAGCTTCATCACGAAATCCATGTTGTGCTCGATGACGACGAAGCTGCCGCCCTGGCTCCTGTTCAGTTCGACCAGGAGCTCGCGCAACTGGTCGACCAGGCTGGGATTCACGCCGGCGCAGGGTTCGTCCAGCAGGACGAGCCGGGGGGCCGCCATGAACGCCATCGCGATGTCGATGAGTTTCTGCTGCCCGTACGACAGCGTTCCGGCGAGTGCGCCAGCGACGTGGTTCAGCCGGAAGAGATCGATCATCTCGTCGGCGCGCCCGCCGAGCCCGGCGTCGGGCTTTGCAAAGAGACGGGCCGGCAGCGAGCCCCTGAACTCCTGAGCGGCGGCGATCAGGTTGTCCCGCACCGACAGCTTGCCGAACACCTGCAGCGTTTGGAAGGTCCGTCCAACGCCGCGCCGCGACAGCTCGAGCGGCGACCTGCCGGTGACGTCCTCGCCGCAGAACTCGACCGCGCCCGACGTGGGCTTGATCTGGCCCAAAATGCTGTTGAAGAGCGTCGTCTTGCCGGATCCGTTCGGTCCGATCACGCCGACGATCTCGCCGGGTCCCACGGACATCGTGACGCCGTCGACCGCTTTGATTGCGCCGTACGCCTTGCGCATCTCCTTCACTTCGAGAAATTTCGCCGGCGCCGTCATTTTCTCGCGCGCCTTCCGAAGCGGTCGGGGATCGACAGGAGTCCGCCGGGAAGCCAGACCATCAACGCCACGACGGCAAAGCCGAATACGGCGAGATACCA
>Ga0207689_10005476_pt1 | contig 11359 bp, 7 predicted proteins | sample KBSMisM52_FD_184312 | JGI IMG/M metagenome (GOLD analysis project Ga0207689, IMG submission 184312) | Miscanthus rhizosphere microbial communities from Kellogg Biological Station, Michigan, USA - KBS Miscanthus M5-2 (SPAdes) (version 2) | ecosystem: Host-associated > Plants > Roots > Rhizosphere... | reverse complement strand
GCTGCTGCAGGCCACGGGAGCTCACGATCGCCCCGTACGGGGCGATCGTGAGCTCCCGTGGCCTGCAGCAGCGCGGCCACCGACGCTGCCGCCGCCGGCTCGGCCACGACATCATCGCTGGACAGGAGGAGACGCATGGCATCGCGCATCTCGTCCTCCGTCACCAGAACCATCTCGTCCACCAGCTCCCGAATCGCGATGACGTTGGCCTCGGTCGGTCGAGTCGTCGCCAGGCCGTCCGCGATCGTGTCGGCCGTGTCGGTCGTCACCACGCGACCCGACTTCCACGAGCGGTAGTACGACGGCGCTCCGGCCGCCTGCACTCCCACCACACGCACGTGAGGGCGCTGGGCTTTCACCGCGGCCGCCACGCCGCGGATAAGCGCGGAATCGCCAACGGGCACGTACACCGTCCCGAGCTCGCGGAGCTGCTCGACCAGCTCGAGCCCGATCGTCCCCGCGCCAATCGGCACGTATGCGTCGGTCGCGTCGTCGAGCAGCAGCGCGTGAGCCTGGGATGCGTACGACTCCGCCGCGCGTCGCGCGTCCTCGATGTCGGCACCGACCTCGGTGAGTCTCGCGCCGAGCGATTTGATCCGACCGACTTTCACAGCGTTGGCCCCGACGGGCACGAACACCTGGGCTGATACGCCGACCTCCCGAGCGGCCCACGCGACGGCCGCGCCGTGATTGCCTGTGCTCGCCGCGACGACCTCCGACACCTCGCTCTCGTGGGCGTGAGTCCAGAGGGCGTAGTACGCCCCGCGTACCTTGAACGACCCGGTGGGCAACTCGCCCTCGAGCTTGAGATGCACGTCAGCTCGAACGCGCTCGGACAGCACGCTCGAACGCCGAAGTGGCGTGGGATCGAGTCGCTCGCGGATGAGGGCGAGCGGCGAGGGCCGGTCTACCGTAGCTCCGCCTTGGCGAAAACCTGGAGCATCCGCTCCTCCGACGGTGGACGGAGTACGTTGTGCGACGCGAATTCCTCCGCCTGAGGATACTCCGTCGCGCGAATGCGGCGAGCCGCACGCGCAAGATCGAACGGCGTATGCCGATGCTGGACGCCGGGGCCGAGAATGAGCCAGTATGCACCCGGCTCGCCGAACGGCATGCCGACGCTTCCCGCATTGAGGACCCGCATCCGGGCGATGGTTCGATCGAACTGCATGTGCGTGTGACCGCAGATCACCATCGCCACGTCGATGCCGCTGAACACCGGCACCAGGAGCTCTTCGGGCGTCTGCCGCGTGAACGTCTCGGTGTCACTCCGCGGCGTCGCGTGAACGAACATCACGTCGCCGAGCCCCGGAATCTCGAGCTGGACGCCCACCGGCCACGAGGCGATCAGATGCCGCTGCTCGGCGCTGAGCTGATCGCCAGCCCACTGCATGATCTGGCGAAAGGTTGGGGGCACACTCGACGGAACGCCCCCGGCCAGCTGCGTGAGCATCTCTCGCTCGCAGTTCCCCTGAATGAACTGCACCGGGATCTGGGCGGCCAGCAGGTACTCGAGCGTCTCGCGCGGCATCGGCCCGAGGACGGCATCACCGCCGACGATGATCAGATCGACCGCGGAGGTGTACACGTCCTCCAAGACGGCCTCGAGCGCGGGAAGGTTACCGTGAATGTCGTAGAGAGCCGCTACCCGCATGGGTCACGTGCTGGCTGTTCGATAAGTGTATGGTGCCTAACGTCTTGGCCGCTGAAACGGGATCGGGACGGCACCCGTATGAGGTAATGTCGCTCTGGCGGCCGTCCCCCGCTACTTCGGACCGTTTGCTTCGGAGACTTCGATGAACCGTTCATCCCTCGCGACCCGACTGGCGGATGTGGGACGGGACGCGCGCGTAGCCGCACGCAGCCTGTCGCGCGACCGGACCTTCACGGCGACGGCACTCCTCACGCTCGTCGTCTGTCTCGCGGCGAACGCCGCGATCTTCAGCATCGTGCGCTCGGTGGTGCTCAAGCCGCTGCCGTTCCCGGAGCCAGAGCGCATCGTGCTCATGTCCAACATCTACCCGAAGGCCGGGTACTCGGTGACTGGTCCCGGTACCTTCACGGCGGGCGTGCCGGATTACTTCGATCGGCTCCGGGAGATGACCGTATACGAGAGCCAGGCGCTATACGTTCGCACGAACCCGACGCTTGGCCTGCAGGACGGTGCACAGCGGGTGCCGGCCATTGCCGTGACGCCGTCGTTCTTTCCGCTGCTTCGAGCGCGCACCCGCCTCGGGCGAACGTTCCTGCCCGAAGAGGGGGAAGTCGGACCGACCGCTCCGGCCATCCTTTCGTATGGCTTCTGGCAGCGACAGTTCGGCGGCGACCCGTAGATCATTGGCAGGGACGTTCGCGTCGACGGAACTCCGCGCCGAGTCGTAGGCGTCCTCGCTCAGGATTTCCGGTACGTGTGGAACATCGACCTGTGGGTTCCGCTCACGTTCTCGGCCGAGGTGAAGAGCGATGCGTACCGGCACAGCAACAACTGGACGAACATCGCGCGCCTCAAGGCCGGCGCGACGATGGAGCAGGCGCAGCAGCAGCTCGACGCGCTGAACGCGCGCAACGCCGAGCGTTTACCGCAATTCGCCCCCATCCTCCGCGACGCTGGTTTCCGCACCGTCGTGACGCGGTTGGCCGACGATATGACGCGCGACGTGCGGCCGACGCTCTACCTGCTGTGGGGCGGCGTGCTGCTCGTGCTGCTCGTCGGCGGCGTCAATCTCGCGAACCTGACGCTCGTTCGCTCAGCTGGCCGCGCGCGCGAGATGGCCACGCGCCACGCGTTAGGCGCCGAAGTCACGCGGCTGGCGCGTCAGTTACTGACGGAGACCACGGTGCTTACCCTCACGGGCGGCGTGTTGGGGATACTGGCCGGGTGGTGGATGCTTCGCTCGGTCGGCGCCCTCCACCTCGAGCTGCTGCCGCGGGGCGACGAGATCGGTCTCGACTGGCAGACCGTCGTTGTGATGATCGTGCTCGCCATAGTGGTCGGCATCCTCGCCGGCTTCGTGCCCGTCTCACAGCTCCCTCGCACGAACCTTGGCGAAACGCTTCGTGAAGGTGGCCGCGGTGGGACGGCGGGCAGTGCGGCAGGTCGGCTGCGACGCGCGCTGGCAACGGTTCAGGTGGCGCTCGCGTTCGTGCTGTTGATCGGCGCCGGCCTCCTGTTGGCCAGCTTCCGAGCGGTGCTGCGCATCGATCCCGGCTTTCAATCGTCAGGGGTCGTGACCGCAACCGTCAGCGTGCCGGGTTTCCGTTACACCGATGACAATGCTCTGATCGACGTCACGAACCGAATTCTCGACCGCGTCCGCTCCCTCCCCGGTGTGGCGTCCGCCGGCTTCACGAGCTCCATACCACTCGGCGGCGATTATAGCAGCGGCGTGATCTTCGCCGAGGGTTATCAGCCGAAGAAGGGCGAGTCGTTCGTGTCGCCGAACTCGGTCACTGTGACGACCGGGTATTTCGAGTCCATGCGCATGCGGCTCGCGCGGGGACGTCTCTTCGACCAGCGCGACACGCCGTCGTCGCCGCCCGTGGTCATCGTCGACGAGCGGTTGGCCCAGCACTTCTGGCCGAACCAGGATCCGATCGGCCGCCGGATGTATAGACCCACAAGCGCGAATGATCTCGACAAGATCACGCCGAACACGAAGTTCCTGACGGTCGTTGGCGTGGTACGGGACGTCCGGCTCACCGGTCTGACCCCTCAGGACGCTCCGGTGGGCGTGTACTACTACCCATACGCGCAGGGCGCGGAACGCCTTCTCGTGCTGACGGTGCGAGCTGACCGTGACGTCGAGTCGTTGGCGGGCGCCGTGCGGAACTCGATCACCGAAGTGGACCGGGAGATTCCGGTCTTCAGCGTCCAGACGATGAACGACCGCATGGACTCGGCGCTCGTGCCGCGCCGTGTGCCGATGCTGATCGGTCTGGTGTTCGGGATCGTGGCGCTCTTCCTCGCCGCGGTCGGGATCTATGGCGTGCTCGCGTACCAGGTCTCGCAGCGGCGTCGGGAGATCGGCATCCGCATGGCGTTAGGCAGCTCGACGCGGAGCATCCTCGGCCTCGTGGTGCGTGACGGGATGCAGATAACGGGCATCGGCCTGGCGGTGGGGCTCGTGGGCCTCGTCGGGCTGACACGCGTCATTCGCGGGATGCTCTACGGCGTGCAGCCGGCGGATCCGATGGTGATCGCGCTCGTGGCGATCGTGCTGGCCGGCGTAGCACTCGTGGCGACACTGATCCCGGCTCGCCGGGCGGCTCGCGTGAGTCCTATGTCGGCACTCAACGAGTAAACGCCAACTCGACGACGTATGCTTGATCGCCATGTCTCGGAAAAGCCGTCAGCGCGGATGCACGCGGGAGCGCGGCGCTGACGCGCGCGACGCGGAGAAACACGGGATCCCTCCGCTAGGGAGTAAGGCCCCTCGCTCGAGCGGCCGGATTTCTTTGTGAACAGCCCCGGGACGCTCTGGTTGTTAGCGTCCCGGGGCAGTTCATCATCACAGAACAGGGCTCGTTGGGCGAGGAGCCGTTCGCGGCGCTGGGAGCGATCCGCGTGTGTCCGCGTTAGTTAACCATCCGCGTGGGTCCGCGATTACGCTTGCTCAAGCTCGCCGCTCCGAAAGCTTGAATGCCCGAAAGAGATCAGTTCCGACGCCCCTGCAGCTTCGCCAACAGCCGCAGCATCTCCAGATAGAGCCAGACCAGCGTCACGAGCAGGCCGAACGCGCCGTACCACTCCATGTACTTCGGGGCGCGGTTGGCGACGCCACGCTCGATGAAGTCGAAGTCGAGAATCAGATTCAGCGCCGCGACACCCACGATCACGAGACTGATCCCGATCGACAAGGGGCTCGAGTCGTGGAGGAACGACATCTGAACACCAAAGAAGCTGAGGACGAAGCTCAGGAGATACATGACCGCGATGCCGCCGGTCGCCGCGACGATGCCGATTCGGAACCGCTCCGTCGCGCGAATGATGCCAAGGCGGTAGACCAGCATCATCACCATGAACACGCCGAACGTCAGGAGCACCGCCTGCAGAGGCAGGCCCGCGAACCGCGCGTTGTACAGCGACGACAGCGCGCCGAGCAGCAGCCCCTCGAGCGCCGCGTAGATCGGCGCGGTGTACGGCGACACGTTCGGCTTGAAGATCGTGATCAGCGCGACGATGAATCCGCCAATCCCGCCGATGAGCGCGGCCGGACCAAGGATGGCGACGTTCCCGCCGGCCACGGCCGTCCAGGTGAAGCTTGCCGAGAATACCGTGAGCAGCACGAGCACGAGCGACTTGGTCGACGTGCCCTGCAAGGTCATCGCGGGCTCGTTGATCGCGGCACGAATGCCGGAGAATGTCTTTTCCTTGAGCGCAGGATTGGCGGAACGCATGATGAGACGAGAGGTTGAAGTCGAGCTGCCCGAGCCGTGACGTGATCGGCCGGGCGGAGGTAACGTCGGGGAATTTCGGTGACGTACCTCTCCTTTTAAGGATGGCCGTGGGTGCGGCCCTTGGCTAGGCGCTAGGTCACGGTTTCGCTGTGTACCTTGCCGCGGATGTCGCTGGGCACAGGGACGAGCCGATGCTCGACCACCAGCATCCCCACGAGCACGAGGACCACGACCGCCATCTGCGGAAAGCTGCCCCACCATTCACCGACCGGCATGGCGCCTAACGCGAGCGCGCCGGCCACGAAGCGCTGCCAGGCAGGTCCAATCTGGAGCAACCAGCGAAACGCACCCGCGCCGAGGAGGTACACCGCGACACCCACGGAGATCAGCCACGCGCTCGCATGTTCCGCCTGCTCGAGATTGCCAACCGCCTCGTGTACTCCGGCGGCCGCCATGATGATCCCGGCGATCATCAAGAGATGGGCATAGTAGTACGCCTGGATCGCGAGGCGATTGCGATCCGCGCCGCTCGCGTGTCGCATCGCGTGCTCGGCGCGTTCGTCGTCGCCGGCGAAATAGCTCCACCACAGTGTCGCCGCGAGCGCCACACCGATGACTACCCACGCAACGAGCCACCGCCCAACAGGAATGTCCGTCGCGACGGTTCCTATGGCGACCACGGATTCGCCGAGTGCAATGAGGACGATGAGCCCATGGCGCTCTACGAAGTGACTGGGACTCAGCTGGAACTCGCTCTCGCGCCTTGCCCACGTCGCGACGAGGATCGCGAGCCCCGCGATGGCCCACGGAATCCAGTTCCACGTTTCATTGACGATCCCTGACGCGAGCACTGCGATCCCGAGCAGGAGGTTGAACGGCAGGACACCGAGGATCGCTCGCGCAGAGGAGTTCGGCGCGCGCATGAAAAGCGCCGTGTGAATGAGCACGACCGCGAGGTACGCAATTCCGAACACGACGCCGTGATGGTCGGCCACGGTCGGAATGCGAAGCGCGATGATCAGGAAGGCCGCCATCGCACAGACGAGGAGCACGCGTACGACGAAGCGCTCGGTGCCCACGTTGCTCGTGAGCCACGCGTAGCCGGCGTACATCCACCACACGACGGCCAGAACGAGAACCGCGCGCACGAGATCGAGCGCGCGGTGGGCCTCGCCGAACAGGTGCGAGACCTGTGTGATGGCGAAGACGAACACGAGGTCGAAGAACAGCTCGAGCGTGGAAACGCGCGTCACGCTCTCGCTGTTCTTCGACGACTCCTCAGGCATGCGGAGCCCAGGCCTTCTCCCCCGGCTGGTAGGGCACGCACGGATCGAACCGCCCCGGCGACTCGGCGTAGCGCTGCGCCTGCTTGCAGCCGATCTCCGACGTGAAGAAGCCGAGCATCGCGAGCTCCTTCATCTGGCGGAAGTAGTGCGGTGGCGTGTCGGCCGTGATGGCCGAGGCAGCGCCGACGTCCGCGCCCGGGGCCGCCTCCTTCCGTTGATCCGGAAGGACCTTGGCTGCCTTCTTCTCAGCCTCCGTCTTGCCCTTCCCCTTCGCCTTTTTCGCCGCGTCCCGGGCGTCCATGTGCGCTTTCGCTTCCTTGTCGATCTGGGTGAGAAGCGTTAGGCGCTGCTCCGGCGTCGCGGCCATGAAGCCGGCGCCGTTGTTCGCCTTCTTGCTCGCCTCATCGAGCGTCTGCATGCCCGCCCGGAAGGTTTTCTGGTCGTCCGGGTCGTACGTGTCCGTCACCATGAGCGCCATGAAGGCGCCAGTCTTGGCGGCCTTGGCGCCCGGCGATGCCTGCGTCGTCGGCAGGATCGTGTCGGCGATCTCGTCGAGGTACGCGATGTCCTGCACGCTGAACTCGCCGATGGCCTGCTGCGGGGCCGCAGCGGCTTTCGCCGTGTCGGCCGCGCGCTCCTGCGCCTTTTCGCACGCGGTGATGAGGCTCGAGCCGCCGATCAGTGTGAGGCCGCCGAGCATGGCGGTGACCCGCTGAATTGCTTCGCGCCGATTGATTCGGTTGATGATCTCGTCGTTGGTCATGGTCGGCGCTCCGGTCAAAGGTTGCGGCGATTGAGCTCGTTCACGGCGAAGTCGGCGGCCCGCGCCGTCAACGCCATGTACGTCAGCGACGGGTTCGGACACGCAGTCGACACCATGCAGGAGCCATCCGTGACGAACACGTTAGGCGCGTCCCACACCTGATTGTGCGAGTTGAGCACCGACGTCTTGGGGTCCTTGCCCATCCGCGCCGTGCCCATCTCGTGAATGCCCATGCCCGGGAAGTATTCGTTGTCGTACGTCTCCACATTCTTCACGCCGCAGGCCTCGAGCGTCTCGGCCATGTCGTTCATCATGTCCTTGCGCATGAGCCGCTCGTTTTCGCCCGTCGCGCAGTCGAACTTGAGGACCGGCATCCCCCACTTGTCCTTCTTGGTCTCATCGATCGAGATCATGTTCTTGTGGTTCGGGAGCATCTCGCCGAACGCCGTCGCGCCGATCCCCCAGCGTCCGGGCTGCGCCGCCTTGTCCTTGAACGCGCCGCCCACGCCGAGCTCCGCCACCGCGTTCGACCAGCCGTCGCGGCTCGCGCTACCCTGGTAACCGAAGCCCCGCAGGTACGGGCGCTTCTCGCCAAAGAGGTTCCGGTAGCGCGGGATGTAGAAGCCCGTGGGCCGCCGGCCGAAGTAGTACTTGTCGTCCATCCCCTCGAGATCGCCGCTCGCGCCAACGCGGAAGTGATGGTCCATGAGATTGTGGCCAAGCTCACCCGAGCTCGAGCCGAGTCCGCCGGGCCACACGTCTGTGGCTGAACGCATGAGCAGCCACGTGGAGTTCAGCGTCGACGCGCAGAGGAAGATGATCTTCGCCTTATAGTCGGTGACTTGATTGGTCAGGCCGTCCATGACGCGGACACCGGTCGCGCGCTTCGTGTTCTTGTCGTACAGCACCTCGCTGACGATCGCCCACGGCTTGAGTGTGAGCTTACCCGTCTTCATCGCGGCCGGGAGCGTGGAGGACTGGGTGCTGAAGTAGCCGCCGAACGGACAGCCGAGCCAGCAGGCGTTGCGGTACTGGCAGGCGCTGCGGCCGGGGAGCGCCTGGGTCGCGTTCGCCGTGCGGCCCGGGATGATGCGGCGCTTGCCGTCGAACAGCTTCGTTAGGCGTCCCGCGATGAGCTCCTCGCCGCAGTTGAGCGGCATCGCCGGCTGGAACTGGCCGTCCGGAAGCTGCGGCATCTTCTCGATGGAGCCGGCGATGCCGGCGTGCTTCTCGACGTAATCGTACCACTGCGCGACGTCCGCATAACGAATCGGCCAGTCGACGGCGACACCTTCCTTGGCGTTGGCCTCGAAGTCCAGGTCGCTCCAGCGGTAGCTCTGTCGGCCCCACATGAGCGATCGGCCGCCGACGTGGTAGCCGCGATACCAGTCGAATCGCTTCACCTCGGTGTACGGCGATTCCTTGTCGTTCGCCCACCAGTCGAGATTCTTCTCGTTGAGCGGGTAGTCGCGCTTGAGCACCGGATAGTCGGCTTCCATCGCCTTCGTGCGTCCGCCGCGATGGGGATACTGCCACGGCCCCTTCGTCGCGTTCACGTAGTCCTTGATGTGCTCGATGTTCTTGCCGCGCTCGAGCAGCAAGACACGCAACCCCTTCTCGGTGAGCTCTTTCGCCGCCCATCCTCCCGAGATACCGGACCCCACGACAATCGCATCGTATTCTACCGATTGCATCGCTCTCCTCACTCGTCGTTGAGGGACGCTTCCCCGCCCCGCTGCCGTCCGACGGCTGCCAGGCGCGCGTCGGGCGATGCGGGGGACGGCGCGAATATGTAACCGATTCCGCTCGGTCACGAGGGGGCCTGGAATCTCCTTCAGTCTCCTGACGTTCGGAGACCGCGTACCCATCTGGGGCCGCGGCAGGCTCTACCAGGGCGAGGATCGAAGTCGGTCCGGGTCGCGAGCTTGACCCGGCGTTGCGCACGATGGCATGTTGCTCCCCGGAATCATTCCGGGGAACGGAATCGTATGATCCGTCGCATCCTGACGATCCGCTCGCGTCGAACCGCGCGTCGCGCGGTCGATGACGAGGTCCGCTTCCACATCGAGATGCGTGCCGAGGCATTGTGGCGCTCAGGCCAGTATGGCTCGCTCGACGAAGCTCGCGCGCAGGCGGTCCGGGAGTTCGGGGACGTCGCTGAAGCGAGTGACGAGCTCACTGCTCTCGATGAACGTGCGGCCGGGCGTCGCGCGTGGGCCGATTGGTGGCGAGACGTCGTTCAGGACGCACACTACGCGCTGCGTGATTTCCGGCGCCACCCGGCCTTCACCGGCGTGATTGTCGCGATACTCGCCCTCGGCATCGGCTCGAACGCCGCCATCTTCTCGTTGATCAACGCCGTCAGACTCCGACCGTTGCCCGTACCGCAACCGGAACAGCTCGTCATGCTCGGCAGCAACTCGATGACGGGCGGGATCGGCTCCTCGTCGACGGTGTTCGGCACGGTCTTCACGTACGCCAGCTACCGGGAGTTGCACCAACGGACGCCCTGGCTCACCGGACTCGTCGCGTCAGGCATCACCGGCCGGCTCGACGTCGTGCCTAACGCGCAGGCGAGAGAGCCCGAACACCCGAGCGGGCGCTTCGTATCGGGCAACTACTTTCGGGTCCTTGGCGTTCCCGCGGCGCTCGGCCGAACGTTCGACGGCTCGGAGGACGCGACCGTCGGCGCCTCCCCGGTTGTCGTGCTGAGCCACGGGTACTGGACGCGACGGTTCGCAGCTGACTCGTCGGTGATCGGTCAGCCCATGACGGTCGACCGCGTGACGTTCACGATCATCGGCGTCGCGCGCGAAGGGTTTTTCGGTGAGATCGTTGGCGAGGCGCCGGATCTCTGGATTCCGCTGACCATGCAGCCGGCCATGATGCCATCCGAGGCGCGCCTCGACGACCGGCGTCTCTACTGGCTGCAGCTCTTCGGCCGCGTGAAACCGGGCGTGACGATAGCGCAGGCGGTGGAACGCTCGAAAGCGGTGATCCGACAGGTACTGGAGGAAGCGGTACTCGCTGATCCAGCGAACGTACAGATGCCGCGCGATCTCGAGATCGCGGCTGGGCCAGCGGCAACCGGCTTTTCCGTGGTGCGCGAGGACTTCGCGACGCCGCTCGTGACGATGATGGTCGGCGTCACGCTCGTCCTGCTCATCGTCTGCGCGAACGTCGGCAACCTGCTGGTCGCACGAGCCGTCGCTCGCAGCCGAGAGATGGCCGTGCGCATGGCGATTGGCGCTGGGCGATCACGTCTCGTGCGACAACTGCTGACCGAGAGCGCGGTGCTGGCGGTGATCGCGGGCGCCTCGTCGCTCGTCGTTGCGCGGTGGGAGAGCCAGCTGCTGCTCGCGTTCGCCAGCGCGAACGGGATCGTGGCGCCGCTCGATGTCGGACTCGACCTGCGCGTCACGCTATTCACCGCTTCGATCTCGATTGCGGCCGTGATGCTGTTCGGGCTCGCGCCAGCCTATCGCGCGACGCGCGTGGACGTCGCGCCGGTGCTTCGGGCGCAGGGACGAGGGTCGTTAGGCAGCGGCTCCGGCGCGCCGGGTCGCCGCCGGTCGCTCACGAAAATGCTCGTGGTCGGGCAGGTGGCCTTGTCGCTCGTGCTGCTCGTCGGCGCGGCGCTGCTCGTTCGGAGCCTCCGAAATCTCGAGCGACTGAGCCCGGGCTTCGATCGCGAGCATCTACTCTCCGTCGATGTGGACGATCAGGCCGTCGCATACTCAGGCGCGCGCCATCTCGCATTCGTCCGCGAGCTTCGGGCGCGCATCGCCGCGCTGCCCGGTGTCACCGGCGTGAGTTTCTCGATGAACGGATTGTTTTCGGGTTCCGATTGGTCGAGGCGCCTGACGGTGCCGGGCTTTGTTGCACGCACGCGTCAGGACAGCATTGCCCGGTA
>Ga0207689_10005475_pt1 | contig 11360 bp, 6 predicted proteins | sample KBSMisM52_FD_184312 | JGI IMG/M metagenome (GOLD analysis project Ga0207689, IMG submission 184312) | Miscanthus rhizosphere microbial communities from Kellogg Biological Station, Michigan, USA - KBS Miscanthus M5-2 (SPAdes) (version 2) | ecosystem: Host-associated > Plants > Roots > Rhizosphere... | reverse complement strand
CGAAGAGCGTACGTATCAAGCCCGGCCCGTCGGACGGAACGCCGATGCAGTTCGATCGTATGCAGCGGGGACACGAATTTCGTCCGCGCTTCGCTTTGCGTAGCGGCGAAAACGGGTTCTTGTCGGTCGCGAACGCGGAAGCGTTGTACCGCGTTATGCGGGTGGCGTCGCCGAGCGAGTTGGGGACGGTCATGGCGATCGTCGGCGCGCTCGGTGACGACCCCTGCGAACCGTGGTTCCTGAACGGCGAGTGCTACTACACCGAGACCGACAACTCGCGTCTCGTCTTCGACTTCCTATCGCAGCCGCAGCTTCGGGACACGCAGCTGTCGGGACTGCAGGCGCAGGCGTTGGTCGACCTCGGATCCGCAAAGCATCAAGCGGAGCTACACACGCTCGGGCTCCTCATTCTGTTGCATCGTCTGCGCACGCTTGATCTCGACGCTGTTCCTGGCAGATGGATGGAGGCGAGCGCCAACCGCTTTGATGTAGAAGCCTTCATCGAGGACAACTCGTCGCCGCTCACGTTCGAGGACATCGAGGAGTGGGACATTCAGGAACTCGAACGCGATCTCAGAATCCTAGCTCTGGCGACAGAACCCGACGAGCTTCTTCCCTTGAAAAACTTTCGCATGAAAAACCAGGACGCACTCTCGGCGTACCGCGTAAAGGTCCGGACGGAGATCTTCACCCGCGTACTCCAGGCCGTTTGGGCCGTAACATCGCTCGGCTCGCCGCTGGTGGTCACTGGTGAAGACGACGAGCCGCTTGTTCGGGTTGGTTGGTGGGTGGCGCCGCTCTCGATTGTGGCAGGGACCGAAGGCGTACTGTCCGGCTGGTTCGCGAACCGCTGCGAGCAGCTCTCGCGAGAAAACAAATCGTGGACGTGGCGGCCTGACCAACTCGCGCAGCATCATTTCGCAGTCAACGGATTTGTCGATCTTCGCGCACACGCGATCGTCGCTTCGTCGAAGACGGACGAAGCCCCACCGGATACAGTGCTCCTGCTGCGCAACGAGCAAGAGCTCGAGAAAGCACTCGCCGATCTGCAGCCCTTCTCTTTCTTCTCCACCTGCGGTCTTGTCGCAGTGCTCTACCGTCTCAGGTGCCTAGCCGATTACATCCAGGCCGCTCAATCGCAGATTCAGCTCGGCACGCATCACGATGTAGCTTGGGCGATTCCTCGCAATCACCGCGAGCACACCCTGGTCGTTCCAGGGATTGTCGAAGCGCTCCGCATGGTCTCGGAAGGGCTTGAGAAAGCCACTGGCACCGAGATCCTGAGCGGTAACTGGGGCTATCGGTGGTTCGCTTAGGGCCTACCTCGGTTTCGTGGACAGGTTAGTGTTTGAGATCAAGCGACAGCGGTCTGACTGCGTTCGAACTGAACGGGTGAATGGGTAGCCGGCGCTGAGTGGCGGCGGTGCGAGTTGTACAAGCCTTCGATAAAGTCGAAGATCGCATCGCGAGCCTCGTCGTGGTTCCGGAAGGTGGAGCGATCGATCAGTTCGCATTCGAGCGTAGCGAAGAAGCCCTCGCACATGACGTTGTCGTAGCAGTCGTCTACCGGACCCCATGGATGGACGGATGCTGGCCTCGCTGCATCGCGTCGCGAATTCGATCGACGTGTACTGGCATCCCTGATCGGAGTGAAAAATGACGTCCGCAGGTGATCGTTGGTCGATAGCCATGTTCAACGCTGCCGTGACCAGAGATGTCCTCAGATGCGATCCCATCGCCCAACCGACGATCTTTCGGCTCCAAACATCGAGAACCACAGCTAGATACAGAAAGCCGACCCACGTCGGCACGTCGTGATGTCCGCTACCCACAGGGCATTCGGTTTGTCGGCCACGAACTTGCGATCAACCAAGTCGGGAGTTGGTCGAAGCGTCGCAAGCGTGCGACATCCCCGCCGTGCTTCTGCGCGTCTCGTCGGCCTTCGGTTCGGCTGACGAAGAGATGTTGTCGAGCTTAAGGGTTTCGCGGGCGACGTCGCGGAAGATGCGGGTCGGGCCGTCCTCCGCGGCGAAACCTTCGCCAAACCTCTCCGTACACTACATCGCATTGACAAGTACCTTGTCAGAAAGCATTGTGGAATCGTGACCGATCTCTCCTTCGACAACTGGATGACACAGCTTCGGAAGGGGCTGCTCGAGCTGGCGATCCTCAACTCGATCGTGGCCGCGCCGCTCTATGGCTATGACATCGTCCGCCGTCTGAGTGACGTCGACCATCTGGTGATCACCGAGGGGACGGTGTATCCGATCCTGAGCCGGCTGAAGAACAGCGGGCTCGTCGAGACGTACATCGAGGAGTCGCAGGAAGGTCCCGCGCGCAAGTACTACCGGCTCACGCCGCGCGGCCGCGCCGAACTTCATCGGATGAACCAGCACTGGGACAGCCTGCACCACGCCATCGGCGGTCTGCGAAAGCAAGGGAAGCGATGATGGACATGACACCTGCAGCACGCCAGCAGCTCGACGACTACCTCCAGCGCCTGCGGAGCCAGCTTCGCGCGACACGCGCCGACGTTGCGGAGGAAGTGGAGCAGAGCGTGCGCGAGCACATCGAGATTGCGCTCGACGATGCGCCGGCGCCCGTCAGCGGCACCGACATGATCGGCATCCTCGACCGCCTCGGTTCGCCCGAGCAATGGTTGGGCGAAGAGGAGCGCGCAGCGGCGAGTGGCATCGGCCACTCTGGCGGCGACGACTCGCGCCTTCCGTACGTGGCATTCGGATTGGTCCTCGCGTCGATCGTCTCGTTCATGTTCTTCGGCTTTCTGCTGCTGATCCCGGCGATGTTCGTCAGCCGCGCCTGGATCGAGCAGAAACGCGAACGCGGCGAGCCGCTCGGTTCCAAACGCTGGCTCGTCTACCCATCGATCGCGCTCGTGCTCGCGTTCGTTGCGCTGCTGCTCGTGCTCGCGCCGCCGCTCGGCGCGATGGCGCTCGTCCGCGGCTACGTGGCGCAATCGTTCGACGTCCCGGCGGATCCGGCCGGGGAGCTTCGCTTCGATGCAGGTCTTCGCGCCGTGATGTTCGGCGCGTGGTGGATCATCGCCGGCGCGCTCTGCGCCGCATTCATCCGGCCGATCCGCTTCCTCTTCCTGCCGCTGCTCGATCGGGTACGCCGAAAACATTTCGCGGTGCTCTCCGCGATCGGGGCACTTCTGGCCGCGACGGGCGCCGCGCTCATCTACTACCGGCACTAAATCGACCTGACGGAGATCTTCACGACGGACGCAGCGCGCCCGTCCGGGGGATGTCTGTCCCGAGGAAACCATCTCCATGTCATTCGAACTGCGGATCGATCAACTCTCCAAGACCTACCCGAACGGCACGCATGCCTTGAAGGGCATCTCGCTCGTGATCCCGCCCGGAATGTTTGGACTGCTGGGGCGGAATGGCGCCGGTAAGTCGACGCTCATGCGCACCATCGCCACGCTGCAGGAACCCGATTCCGGGACGATCACGTTCGGAGACCCTTCGGCAGGCTCAGGGCAGGTCATCGACGTCATCCGCGACAAAGAGCGGCTGCGCGAAACGCTCGGCTACCTGCCGCAGTCCTTCGGCTTCCATCCACGCGTGAGCGCCGAGCGACTGCTGAGTCACTTCGCAGTGATGAAAGGCGTCGTTGACGCCGGCGCGCGTCACGACGTCGTCGAGGCGCAGCTGCGCCGCACGAACCTGTGGGACGTCCGCCACAAGCGCGTCGGCACCTTCTCCGGCGGGATGCGCCAGCGGCTCGGCGTCGCCATCGCGCTGTTGGGCAACCCGAGGCTGATCATCGTCGACGAGCCGACGGCGGGGCTCGATCCGGAAGAGCGCGTGCGCTTCCTCAACCTGTTGGGCGAGATCGGCCAGTCGAGCGCGGTGATCCTCTCGACGCACATCGTTGAGGACGTCGAAGAGCTCTGCAGCAGCCTGGCGGTCATCGATCGCGGCGAGATCCTCCTCACCGCGACACCGGCGCAGGCCATCGCGCAGGTGCGCGGGAGCATCTGGCGGAGGAGCATCAGCCGGGAGGAGCTGCCGGCGCTCGAGCGCGAACACGCGGTGATTTCCACGAAGCTGAAGGCGGGACAGACCATCGCCCATGTGTATGCGCAGCACTGGCCCGGCGCTGGATTCGAGCCGGTCGAGCCGGACCTGAAGGACGTCTACTTCGCCGTGATGGGCGGACATGCCGGCGTGCGGGCGGCGGCATGAGACTCGCCGAGACCTTCCGCTACGAGCTCGGCTACCGGCTGCGCTCCGGCTCGACGTGGCTCTATGGCGGCTTGCTGTTTCTCCTCGCCTTCTACGTCGTCCACGTCGACAACGGCGGCAGCCACACCGTCACCGGCAACGCGCCGTTTCGCGTCGCGGAGATCACCGCGCTCTTCTGCGGTCTCTTCGGCACGCTCGTGACGGCCGCGCTCTTCGCCGATGCCGCGCTGCGCGATCGCGCCTCGCGCATGGATCCGCTCCTCTTCACCACCCGCCTGCGTCCCGCCGAATACCTCGGCGGCCGCTTTCTCGCCGCGCTGCTGGTGAACGCGGTGCTGCTGCTCGCCACTCCGCTCGGCCTCTTCATCGGCTCGCTCATGCCGTATCTCCAGCGCGAAGGGCTCGGCCCGAATCACCTCTCCACCTACGTGCAGCCGGTGCTGCTCTTCTCGCTGCCGAACCTCGTGCTCGTCGGCGCGCTCCTCTTCACCATTGCCGTGCTCTCCCGTCACGCGATCGCCGCCTACCTCGGCGCGATCGCGATCTTCGCCGGCTATCTCGTCGCGGCAGGCCTGTGGGGCGGCATCAGCAGTCCGATGCTCTCCGTGCTCGCCGATCCGCTCGGCATCAACGCGCTCAAGGCGATGACGAAGTACTGGACCGCGGTGGAACGAAACGTGAGGACGATCGGCTTCCCGGCAATGCTCCTCGTGAACCGCGTGCTGTGGCTCGCGATCGCGGGCGGCGTGCTGGGACTGCTGCTGCGCACATTCCGATTCACGGAAAGATTCGGACTCGGCCGAGTTGATGATGAGTCCAACGAAGTTCCTCGGGGCCTCGGAGTCTCCCGGAGCTCCTCGGAGGGCGGAGATGCTCCGAAGGTCGCCGGCGTGTTCGGCCGCCGCACGCGGATCCTGCAGACGCTCGCGGTGATGCGCGAGGCGCTGACGGACATCGCCTCGGGGTGGCCGTTCCGCGTCGCGTTCGTCGCGGCGATCGCGCTGGTGCCGCTGTTGGGCTGGGACGTCGGCGCTCACTACATCGACACGGTCACCTGGCCGGTGACTCATCTTGTCGCGAGCGTCGTCATCGCGGACGGCGCGGTCTTCATCCCATGGGTGATCATCGCCCTCTTCGCCGGTGAGCTGGTGTGGAAGGACCGCGACTCGGGCGTGGCGGAGATCGCCGACGCGGTACCGGTGCGCACCGCGACCGTACTCCTCGGGCGCTTCCTCGCGCTCGTGGGCATCATCGTCATCTTTCAGTGCGCGCTGATGCTCGGCGGCATGCTGCTGCAGGCGCTGCGCGGTTACTACCACTTCGAGCCGCTGCTGTACGTGAAGATCCTGTTCGGCTTCAAGCTCGCCGACTTCGTCCTCCTCGGCGCGCTGGCGATGACGATTCACGTCCTGGTGAACCAGAAGTACGTCGGCCACCTGTTCATGATCATGGTGATCGTCCTGACGCAGGGCGCGCTGTATCACCATCTGCTGATCTACAACAGCTCGCCGGCGTGGACGTACTCTGAGATGAACGGCTTCGGGCCCTTCGTTGCGCCGTTCATCGCCTTCAGGCTGTATTGGGCGGCCTGGGCGCTGCTGCTCGGCGTCGTTGCCTTTCTGTCGTGGCCGCGCGGCCCGGAGCTCGGCATCCGTAAGCGGCTTGTCGCGGCGCGGGCTCGTTTCACCGCGCCGGTGATGCGCCTTGCCGGCGCCGCCGGCGTGCTCGTTGTCGTATTCGGCGGCTTCATCTTCTACAACACGAACATCCTCAACGAGTACCTGTCGTGGGACCGCATCGGCGCACCTCAGGCCGAGTACGAGCGTCGCTACGGCCGTTACAGAGATCTTCCGCAGCCGGTGATGACGGCGGCGGACCTTCGGATCGAGCTCTATCCTGAACAGACGGCGGTCGACATGAGTGGCACGTACCGCTTGGTCAACAGGACGGGCGCGACAATCCGAACGGTGCACGTCGAGACGCCGCGCGAGCGTGGCGGATACGCGGTGCGCTCGATGTCGTTCGACCGGGCGTCGAGACCGCGACTGACGGATGCGGCGTACGGCTACCGGATCTTCGAGCTCGCACAACCGCTCGCTCCGGGCGAAGCTCTGCAGTTCAGATTCGACGTGTCGTTCCGTCCGCGCGGCTTCGCCGAGCGCTGGCAGCAAACCAAGGTCGTGCGCAACGGCAGCTACTTCGACCGGATGCTGCTGCCGTTCATCGGTTATCAACCGTTCGAGATCACGGACGCGAAGGAGAGAGAGAGGTACGGGCTGCCGCCTAAGAAGGCGATGGCGGCGCCGGGTGATGCGGATGCGCGACGCTATCAGAACGTCGTCCGCGATCTCGAGCGCATCCCAGTTGAGACAATCGTCGGCACCTCGCTCGACCAGACCGCGATCGTGCCGGGCGTGCTGCGCCGTAGCTGGACGGAGAACGGGCGTCGCTACTTCCACTACGGCACGCGCGAGCCGGAAACGTTCGCCACGGCGGTGTTCTCGGCAAGGTACGCGGTAACGGAGGGGAAGTGGAACCACGTCGCGCTGCAGGTGTTCCATCATCCGCCGCATCGCGCGAACGTCGATCGCATGATCGGCGCGATGACGTCGGCGCTCGATTACTACACGACCGTCTTCGGCCCGTATCCCTATCGCGAGCTCTGCGTCGTCGAAGTCCCGCCTTACAGCATCAACGGCCGCGCCTTCCCTTCTGCCCTGGCGCTCGCGGAGCAGAACTTCATCACGCGTAACGAGAAGGGTCAGGTCGACCTCACCTTCTTCGGGACTGCGCACGAGACGGCGCACCAGTGGTGGGGCGGACAGGTTCGGCCCGCCTACGCGAAGGGGCGCTCGTTCGTCTCCGAGTCGCTCGCGAACTACAGCGCCATGATGGTCACCGAGAACGTTCTCGGCCCCGCCGCAGCGCGCCGCGTCTACGACTATCAGATGGAGCGGTATCTCACGAACCGCGCGCAGTTGGGCCGCGACGTCCCGCTGCTGCAGGTCGACGATGCGCCGTACGTGTCGTACGGCAAAGGCGCAGTCGCGCTGTACACGTTGCGCGAGCAGATCGGCGCCGACGCGGTCAATCTCGCCCTGCGCCGCTTTCTCGAAAAGTACTGCCGCGGAGGACCGCCGTATCCAACGTCACTCGACCTCTATGCGGAGCTTCGTGCGGTAACGCCGCCGCCGCTGTATCCGCTTCTCACGGATCTCTTCGAGACGATCACGTTATGGGATTTCAAGACAAAGTCCGCGACTTACCGGCGACTGCCTGACGGTCGATACGAAGTGACGCTCGATGTTCGTGCGCAAAAGCTTCGCGCGGACGAAGTCGGACGCGAAACGCCCACGCCGATGGATGATGTCGTGGAGGTGGGCGTGTTTGCGGCGGGCAGCGATGCGCCGATCTATCTCGCGCGACACCGTATGAAGAGCGGCAAACAGACGTTGAAGATCCTCGTATCGCAGCAGCCGAGCCGCGCGGGCGTGGACCCGGAAGGAAAGCTGATCGAGCGCGTCAGGGAAGACAACATGGTGAAGGTGACGGAGTAAACGCGAAGCGCCATGTGGCAGCCTCATAGCCCAAAGGTCGCGGGTTCAAATCCCGCCCCCGCAACCAATTCCAAAACAAAAAAACTCTCGCGCATCGCCACACCCGCGAGGTGTGCTGTTCGTCGCAACCGGCCGGTTTCGCACGGCCGTGTCCGCGCTGTGGCGCGCCTAACCTCGCACGCTGAGCGAGGCCCGAGCACATGGGGCGGCGATGATCGCACGACTCATTCAGAAGGGCGGATAGACGTTGATTGTGCCATTGCCTCCTCCAAGGCTCCGACCATTCGGACTGGAGAAAATGCCCCCGCCTTCGAATGCGGTGATCACCCATCCCTGGTGGGCAATCATCGCCCTGACGCCTTGAGGACCTGGGTACACCGAATCGGTGCCAGGTCCGCCTCCAAGGTTCTTACCATTGGGACTGGAGTAAATGCCTCCATCCTCGAACGCGGTGATGACCCGCAGCGGCGCCGACAGGCCTGGCTCCTGGTAGGAAATCAACGTCCTGACTTTTTGAGTCCCCGGGTACACCGGCTCGGTGCTGCCGCCACCTCCAAGGTCCTTACCATTCGGACTGGAGTAAATGCCTCCACCCTCGAAAGCGGTGATGACCCGCCCGTTGTAGGAAATCATCGCCGTGACTCTTTGAGGTCCTGGGTACACCGCCTCGGTGCTGCCTCCACCTCCCAAGTCCTTGCCATTCGGACTGGAGTAAATGCCTCCGTCCTCGAAAGCGGTGATGACGCGTCCCTTGTAGGAAATCATCGCAATGACTCTTTGAGGTCCCGGATATACCGAGGTCGTCCCGCCTCCACCTCCCAGATTCTTTCCATTCGGACTGGAGTAAATGCCTCCACCTTCGAATGCAGTGATGACCAGTGGCGGCACCTGCGGGTCTGACCCCTGATAGGAAATCATCGCCCTGACTTTCTGAGGGCCCGAGTACACCGCCTCGGTGCTGCCTCCGCCTCCCAGATTCAGACCATCCGGACTGGAGTAGATGCCTCCACCCTCGAATGCGGTAATGACCCGCGGCGTCACCGGCGGGTCCGCCGGCAGGCTCGCCGGCGCGCTGGGTTGGTAGGAAATCATTGCGATGACTTCTTGAGGGCCCGGATACACCGACTTGGTGCTGCCTCCACCTCCCAGATTCAGACCATTCGGGCTGGAGTAGATGCCTCCGCTATCGAAAGCGGTGATAACCGACCCCTGATAGGAAAGCATTGCCACTGTTTTCAGTATGCTCCTCGGTTTGCCGATGGTGCAGGAAGTCTCGTTCAGAACGCGTGCGTTGTTTCGGAAACTGGAGTCGCCGGTCTTGCGTAACTTGTAGCTCACGTCAGGATTCGACCAGTACGGGGCTCGCTTCTCTTTACACGTCTCTGTGGCCATGATCGTTCTGTAGTTGTAGGGCCATTCACGGCATGCGCCGTGCCCGTACTCATATGGCGATCCGGAATCGTCGTGGTGCCCCGCTCCCTGAAGGTGCCCGACCTCATGTGCGAACGTCAGGTTGCCGACCGCGGCCTGCCAGGAGACCACGGCGAACGCCGTGTCGTGGGTGGCCATGACCTGATATGCCGCCCCATGGAGATCGAGGGATTCGAGGTTGTCGACGAAGAGCACGACGACGTCCGCTCCCAGGCTGCTTCGCATGGGATGGACGTCATCCATCCAACTGTCCGAAGTCTCTTTCAGGCGAATGAGATCCTTGGGTGTCCCGTCCGTCGTCTTCATGCCTGATTCGGTGTAGTTGACCAGCATCGTGCCGACGAGACTCAACCTCAGCGCGTCGATCCCGCTTCTGGCGTAGCTTGCGTTTGTCACGTTCACCGCGAGCTGTGCCAGCGCCGGGATGTTGCCTTGGGCGTTCTGTGCTGCCGGCGTATAGGCCACCATGACGGTCGTGACGCAGAACGAGTCATTCGATGTCGCGCTCTTTTGCATGGACAGATTGCCTGGCAGGTTGCTTGGCACAAAGCGGTCACCCGGCTCCGCCTCCGTTTCTCCCTCCCGGTCATGGTCAGGGTCAGGGAGCGTAGCCGGAATCGACTTCAGCGGTTGCTCGCCGGTCTGGCATCCGGGCAGGACGGAGTCGAACCAATCCTGATTGGTCTGTCGAATGACGTGCGTATGCCCGCCGATAGCACTGATGTCATAGAACTCGTCGTCCAACCCAATACGAGTTGCCCAGACCCACCCCGTGATCTGGCTTCCACGAACGACCAGGATGGCGCTTCCGCCGTCGCCGCCGAGCACTCCTTCCCATGTGTAGCCGCCGTCGGTTTCGTCGAGCCTCGTCATCGTCGCGATGTAACTGCGTCCCTCCAACAGATTCAGGGTCAGCACCGGCGAGTGATTCGGTTCTGCGATGATGTCCGTCACTCGCAGGCTGAGTGTCGAAGGGAGCGCTTCATAGGTGCGGTAGCGGCGAACCTGTTCCGGCTGGAGTTGTGCCAGATCGAGGGTGGTGGTGGAAAAGAAGTCTTTGCCCGGGCGGACAGCCCTTTCCCTGCGCTGCGCATCGGTGGTTTGTGCAATCACGACAATTGCGAGTGCGATGATCACGCGTTTCATGGCCTGCCTCCTGATGGACGTTCGCTGCTGAAGCGTTCTTCAGAGTAGTGACGTATGGACGTCAGTCGTTTCAGCACGACAGGCATGCCTGTGGGTCGGAGTCTCTTACCCAACTTCGCCCGGTGGGACCTCACGCCTGACGAGGGCCATCGCTGATCGAATCAACGATTTGCGGCCGCGCAAAGTGGCTGTAACCGTCTACGGCAGGGTTGAGCCGCCCGGGCAGGCGGCGTTTGTGAAGTTCACGTCTACCTTCCCGGCCTTCGAGCACGCCAGCGTGCTAACTTGAAATCGTTCGCGGCGCCCTGCCGTGTCGTCTCGCGACGCGTGCGCGGGTATCCTCAGCTCCATGCGCCTGCCGATTGTGGTCCGTCTGCTCGTTGTCGCTCTCGCCCTCGTGAGCGTGACAGCTGCTTCGAACACTCGCGGCGCCCGGAAGACCAAGCCGTGGACGGCGACCGGGCGTGTGGTGGACGTACAGGGTCGGCCGGTCGCGGGAGCGGCGCTCAATGTCAGCATCACCAACCAGAAATATCGCTCCGTGACGATCGGCCGCGGAGTCAGCTCTGCCGATGGCGGCTTCGCGTTCCGCCTCACTACGAACGAGTATGGTGACCTGGGCCTCGGAGTCGAGGCGCCGGGTTTCGCGCGCTGGGGTTGGGCCGGCTTTCCTCGCGGCGTCGTAGACGAGAAGATCGTGCTGCGGCGGATCATCGATCGGCCGTTCATCGAAGGCCTTCGTGCGGTACGCGACCCGGCCGAACGCACCCGTCGGGTGCTGGAGATCGCCACCTCGGATGACCTCCCGGAGATCGAGCAGATGTTCTCGTACCTCGGCGAGCTGCGGGCGGAGCTCGCAGCGATTGTTCGGGCCGGGACGACCGAGCCGAGGGAGCGCAGGGACGGATCCTCTCCAGCCGACCACGCAGCGCGCCTACTGGCGTACTGGGCCGACCCTGCGGACGACGTGCTCGTCGTGCCCTGGCTCAAGAAGAACTGGGGCGGCCGGCCT
>Ga0207689_10005472_pt1 | contig 11365 bp, 10 predicted proteins | sample KBSMisM52_FD_184312 | JGI IMG/M metagenome (GOLD analysis project Ga0207689, IMG submission 184312) | Miscanthus rhizosphere microbial communities from Kellogg Biological Station, Michigan, USA - KBS Miscanthus M5-2 (SPAdes) (version 2) | ecosystem: Host-associated > Plants > Roots >... | reverse complement strand
CGCGGCCAGCCTTCGTCGACCCACGTTCGAGAAACCGGACTTAGGTCACTTTTACCCCATCAGCACCACAGTCCGCGCACGCCAGGCCCGGCGGAACGCCATGAAACCCCGGATCCAGTGCGTTCTAGCGCAGTGGATCCGGGGTTTCACTGCGTCCGGGAGCAGGCCGATCTTCATGATCAACTCAAGTTGACCGGCACGACGATGCTGGTGATGCTGATGTGACTGGTGTTGTCTTCCGCGCTCGCACGGCGTCCCACCGGGGACATACGCCGAAACGGCATCGAGCTCTCGCGCGCGGAATCCATTCCGTAAGGCTCCGGCACGGTGGTGCCAGAGTTGCTGAAGCGCTTCCCGCGCCAGCGCGACGGCTTACCGCGGCCTGGGCCGGCCACCGTGGGAGCCGCGGCGCGGGGTGCGTTACAACAGTCTGGGGGATACCGCGTGAGAAGACAGGAAAGGGTGGTAACGACGTGACGCATAGGTTCCCGGCACTGATCGCGGCTCCGACCCCAGAGGAGGGGCGGCTCTGGCTGACGGGCGCGCGGCTTTTCGACGGTACCGGGGCGGCGCTGCGTGAGAACACCGCGATCCTCGTCGAAGACGGTGTCATCCGTCGCGTCGCGGACGACCGGGAGCGGTGCCCGGACGGTGCTCGCCCGGTCGACCTGGGCCGACGGGTGCTGATGCCGGGACTGACCGACGCGCACACCCACGCGTCCGGCCGCGTGCCGCACACCGCCAAGGGGGCCGAGCCGGCGCTGCCCGGGGTAGCGGCGCATTTCCTGCAGGCCGAACTCCGCGACTACCTGCGCCTCGGCGTGACCACTATCCGGGTCTGCGGGTCGCAGGGGCTGATGCCGCAGGAGGCCAGGCAGGCCATGCGCTATGGCGCGTTCCGTGGTCCCCGGCTGCTGACCTGCGGGAAAATCATCTCGGCCACGGCACCCGGCGGGCGTTTCTACGGCGACATGTACCGGGAGGCGGATGGTCCGGACGACATCAGGCGCGCGGTCAGGGAACAGATCCGCTACGGCGCGGACTTCGTCAAGGTAATGACGACCGGCGCTCGCTCCAACGAACTCGAGGACCCCGATCCGCTTCAGCTCACCGAGCCCGAACTGGCCGCCGTCACCGACGAGGCGCACCGGCTGGGCTACCGGGTGGCCGCGCACGCGGAGGGCCTGGACGGCTGCGCCGCGGCGATCAGGCACGGCGTGGATACCATCGAGCACGGCATGTACCTGCACCAGCGGCCGGACCTGCTGGAGGCGATGGCCGCGGGGGGACAAGTCCTGGTGCCTACGCTGTCTGGCTACTACTGGATGGCCGGAATGGGGGAGACGGTCGACCCAGCGGCCGGGCCGGGGGAGCCGCTCGGCGCCGAGGCGGCGCACGCCGATCCCGGGATGCCTCCCGTGCTGACCGGGCTGGCGCAGTTCAACCTCGAGCAGGGCGCGGCCAGCATGCGAGCCGCCCGCCTGGCGGGCGTGCCGATCGCGCTCGGCAGTGACGTGAGCCTGGCCACCGGGCTGGAGATCCAGCGGATGGTGCATCACGGGCTCACCCCGGCCGAAGCCCTGGTCGCCGCGACCCGGACCGCAGCCGAGGCATTGGGCCTGGGCGAGCACATCGGCACGGTCACCGAGGGCAAGCTCGCCGACCTGATCGTGGTCGACGGGGACCCGCTGACCGAACCGCGCTTGCTCTCCGACCCCGGCCACATCTGGCTGGTCCTGCAGCTCGGCGTCCCGGTCGCCGGGCAGGCCCTGATCAACGAGGCCCCGACCAGCCCGCCCCCGGCCAGCCGGGCTCAGACCGGTCCGGCTCAGACCAGTCCGGGCAGCTGAAGTGACGGTGCGGGTCCTGCTGCGGCACTACGGCTTCGCCATGGCGTATCTGGCCGGCGTCGTCGCGGCCGGGCTCGTCTACACCCGGCTGGACCCTCACGCCCAGGCCCGGCTGATCGCCTGGGCCAGCACGAACGTGGCCAACCTGGAGCACGAGCCGGTGGGGCCGCTGCTGGTCTCCGCGTTCGTCACGTCCGGGTTCTTCGCGGCCTGGCCGGCGCTGATCGCGCCGGCCGTCTTCGGCGCGAACCGTGCCCTCGGCAACACCAGGACAGCGCTGGTCTGCCTGGCCGGGCACGTGATCGGATCCCTGGTCAGCGAGGGCATCCTCGCCTACCGGATCGACGCCGGCCAGCTCTCCGCCGCGAACCGGCACATCAGCGACGTGGGCCCGTCCTACGTGGTGCTGTCGGCCATCGTGATCGCGCTGATCTGCGGCGGCTGGCTGGTGCGCGCGCTGGCCGCCGCGGACCTCGTGGTGCTGGTGTTTCCCGGCCAGATCTTCGGCGGTCTGAGCCAGCTCGACGTGGCCGCGGTCGGGCACCTGACCGCGGCGCTCACCGCCGCCGCGGCCACCGCCCTCATCCTGTCCCGCCAGAGCCGGAACGGGAGCCGGAACCGGAGCCATAAACCGAACCAGAATCAGAACCAGAACCAGAACGACCGCGTTTCAGGCGGCTACGTGACCGACGCCCACCCCGATCAGGTAGGTGATCGCGGCGGCGCAGGCACCTAGGACCAGCTGCCGGATCGCGCCCCGCCAGAACGGCCGGCTGGTCAGCCGGGCCACCATGCCCCCGCCGACGATCGCGGCGATGGCGGCGAACCCGAGCGCGAGGGCCATCACCTGCAGGCCGGCTAGGTACGGGATGAGCGGGATGACCGCGCCGACCGCGAAGGAGGCTAGCGAGGCGCCCGCCGCCACCACCGGCGAGGGCAGTTCGCCGGGATCTACGCCTAGCTCCTCGAGCGCGTGCACGGCCAGCGCCTTGTCCGGGTACGCCGAGATCTCCGCGGCGGCCTGCCGTGCGGTGGCCGCGCTGACGCCGCGGGCCCGGAGCATGGTGGCCAGCTCGGCCTGCTCGAACACGGGGTTGTTCTCCAGCTCGAGCCGTTCCTTGTTCACCTCGGCCTGGACGAGCTCGTTCTGCGAGGAGACCGACACGTACTCCCCGGCGGCCATCGAGCAGGCGCCCGCGGCCAGGCCGGCCAGGCCGGTGAGCACGATGGTGTGCGCGCTCCCGCCGCCGCCCCCCACCCCGGCGATCAGCGACACGTTGGTGACCAGGCCATCCATGGCGCCGAACACAGCCGGCCGAAGCCAGCCGCCGGATACATCCCGGTGGTGGTGCCCGTGATCGTGTCCGTGCGGGTCGGACCTGGCTCGCTTCTGGGTAGCCATCCGGGCTGCATTCCCTTCCTGAGCTAGCGCACTCCCAAAGCCCCGGAGTGCGCCAGCTCAGGAGGCCCTAGCTCTTCGCGGCGTCGTACAGGAACAGGTGCCCGACCGCGGTCGGGTACACCCCGGTCACGCCCTTGGTCGTCGCCGTCAGGTAATTGTAGAAGTACCCGAAGATGATCGGCGTCTGCGCCAGCAGCAGCGTCTCGATCTGCCCGGCGAGGGTCTTCTGCGTACCCAGGTCCGAGGCGGCGATGAACTGCGCCACCAGCTTGTCGTACTGCGCGTTGGCGAAGTGCGCGGCGTTCCAGGTGCCGGTCCCCGTCTTGGCGTTGTACGTCTCGAGCGGCGAGGTCAGGAACACGTTCGGCACGCCCCGGTGCCCGTAGTCGACCAGGCTCATAGTGGCGTCGAGCCAGTCGGAGTTCCCGAACGTGGCCTTGCCGTAGTACTGGCTCGAGCTCTCCACCTTCAGGCCGATGTTGACCCCGATCTCCTTGGCCGACTGGGCGACGATCTGCGCGTACTGGGGGATCTCGACGAAGTTCTCGGTGACCAGCTGGGTGCTGAAGCCCGAGCCGTGGCCGGCCGCGGCCAGCAGCGACTTGGCCTTGGCGATGTCCTTCGTCCGCTGGGCCACGCTGGTGTTGGTGGACGGGTAGACGGGCGCGAACGGGCTGTCGTTGCCCACGTCGGCGAAGCCCTGGAACAGCGCCTTGACGATCGCGGGCCGGTCGAGCGTGAGCGCTATCGCCTGCCGGACCCGCGCGTCGGTGAACGGGGCCTTGTCGTTGCGCATGGATAGCTGGCGGTGCGCGCTGGACTTCAGCTTGATGATGTTGTAGCTGCCGGTCAGCAGTTCCTGCGCGCCGGCCACGGCGAACTGCCCGACCACGTCGATCGTGCTGCCGGTCAGGCCCAGGATCATCGGGTTCTGGGTGTCGTAGAAGGTGAACTGGGTCGACGAGGGCAGCGCCTTCTTGCCCCAGTAGCTTTCGTTGCGCGTGAACGTGGCCCCGGATTTCGGCGTGTACGAGCCGAGCTTGAACGGCCCGGTGCCGAGGAACGTGCTCTGCCACTTAGCCGGGTCGTAGCCCTTCGGCAAGATGATCATGTTGTAGTTGTCGGAGGAGGTCAGGTACGGGAAGTTCCCGTTCGGGGCGCTGAGGTGGAACTCCACCGTGAAGTCGTCGACCTTCTTCACCCCGGCCGGGGTCAGCACGCCGCCGAAGGCGGACAGCGCGTTCGCCTCACCCTTGGGGTTGGTGTGCAGCTGGTAGGTGTACACCACGTCATCGGCGGTCAGCGCCTGGCCGTTGTGGAACTTGACCCCCGGGCGGATCTTGAACGTCCACACGTCGGCCTTGCTGTTCGGTGTCCAGCTGGTGGCCAGCACCGGCTTCAAGGTCAGCGTCTGGGTGGACAGGCACAGGTACTCTCCGGTCTGCCCGAGCATATCCAGGCCGCCCTGGTCGGCCACGGTGACCGGGTTGATGGCCCCGGTGGGCGTGACGATGCCCGCCTTGATCACCGCGCCGGGCGCGCCCGCGGCGGAGGAGGACCCGCCGGACGGAGACGAGCTCGTCCCGCTGCTGCCGCAGGCGGCGAGGATCGACCCGAGCAGTGGTACGGAAATCCCGACCACGGTGCCGCGGCGGACGAAGTCGCGGCGGGACAACCGTCCGGCGGCGAACTCGTCGATGATGTGGTTAGCGATCTCGCCCTGGCCCTCGCGAAGCTGCCCGAGGCGTTTGTTATCGATCTTCCGAGTCATGCAGAGCCTCCCTGGGATGGGGCGGGTTCATTCAGCTGCAGTTGTCGCAGTTCGGTGATTGGGATGTGGCAGCGGATCAGGTGACCCGGCTCTTCTTCGAGCAGGGGGGGTTCGGTGGATTCGCAGATTCCGGTAGACAGCCGGCGCGGACAGCGGGTGTGGAAGACGCAGCCGCTGGGCGGATTGGCCGCGGACGGGATCTCGCCCTGCAGCCTGATCCGGTCCGGGCGCTGGCCGTCCAGCGACGGAACGGCCGAGAACAGGGCCTCGGTGTACGGGTGATGCGGCCCGGTGAAGACGGTCTCGGCCGGGCCGACCTCCATCACCCGCCCCAGGTAGAGCACGACGATCCGGTCGGACAGGTACCTGACCAGGCCCAGGTCGTGCGAGATGAACAGGTAGGTGGCGTGCTCCTGCTGCTGCAGGTCGGCCAGCAGGTTGAGGATGGCCGCCTGCACCGACACGTCCAGCGCCGACGTCGGCTCGTCGCAGACCACCACGTCGGGCCGGGGGCCGAAGGCGCGCGCGATCGCGACCCGCTGCTTCAGCCCGCCGGACAGCTGGCCGGGCCGCAGCGCCAGATGGCGGTCCTCTAGCCGGACCGAGGCGATCAGCTCGGCCAGCCGGTCCTGCAACGCCTTCCCGGACAGCCCGGCCAGCCGGGTCAGCGGGCGGCTGATCAGGCTGCGCACCGAGTGCCGCCGGTTCAGCGCCGAGTCCGGGTTCTGGAACACGATCTGCAGCGCGCGCAGGACCTCCCGCGGCCGCCGCCGCGCGTCCGGGCTGAGCGGCTTGTCCTCCAGGGTGACGACCGAGCCCGGGTCGGGCGCGATCAGCCCGAGCAGGACCCGGGCCAGCGTGGTCTTGCCGCTGCCCGACTCGCCGACCAGGCCGAGCGTCTCGCCGCGGTGCACCACCAGGTCCACCCCGGCCAGCGCCTGGACGCCGCCGCCGAAGGTCTTCGACAGCTTCTCCACCTCGACCAGCGGGCCGCCGATCCCGTCGGTCGCCAGCGCCGGCGTCGAGGACGGGGTGGCCCGGGGCAGGTCGGGCGCCTGCTCGTGGTAGAAGCAGCGCGCTGTCCGCAGGTCGCCGACGTCGAAGAACGGCGGTGACTCGGACCGGCAGCGGTCCCGCGCGAGCGCACACCGCGGCGCGAACACGCATCCGCTCAGGGAGTGGCCGGGCGCGGGCAGGAAGCCGGGGATGGTGTCCAGCCGGTCGCGGTCCTTGCGCTGCCCGCGCCGCGGGATGCAGCGCAGCAGTCCGACCGTGTACGGGTGCCGCGGGTCGTCGAACACCTGCCGGGCGGGCCCCTCCTCGACCAGTTCGCCCGCGTAGAGCACCCCCACCCGATCGCACATCTTGGCGATCACGGCCAGGTTGTGGCTGATGAACAGGACCGAGGTGTCGAACTCCTGGCGTAGCGCGGCGACCAGGTCGAGCACCTCGGCCTCCACGGTCGCGTCCAGCGCGGTGGTCGGCTCGTCCAGGATCAGCACCGACGGCGAGGAGGCCAGCGCCATCGCGATCACCGCCCGCTGCGCCATCCCGCCGGACAGCTCGTGCGGATACCGCCGCATGACCCGGCCGGGATCGGAGATCTGGACCTTGCGCAGCATGTCCTCGGCCGACGCCATGGCCGACCCGGACGACTCCCCGGCGACCTCGAAGACCTCGGCGATCTGCCGGCCCACCCGCAGGGACGGGTTCAGCGCCCGCCCGGGCTCCTGGTACACCATCGAGATGGTCCTGGCCCGCAGCTGGCGCAGGTCCCTCTTACCCATGGACAGCGGGTTCAGCCCGTTGATGCTGATCGTCCCGCCGCTCACCCGGCCGTTGCTCGGCAGGTAACGCACCAGCGCGAGCGCGGCCGTGGACTTGCCGGATCCGGACTCGCCCACCAGCCCGTACGATTCGCCGCGTCCGATGGAGAACGAGACGTTCCGCAGGGCGAGGCGATCCTGGCCCCGCACCCGGTAGGTGACGTCCATGTTCGAGACGACGAGCGCCGGCCCCGAAGCCGCGAGAGCCGACGACGCCGACGACGCCTGGTCAGTGGTCATGCGTTGAGCACCTGCTCAATCGAGTCCGCGATCAAGGCGACCGCGATCACCAGCGAGGCGATGGCGAGCGCCGGGAACAGCGTCTGCCACCAGTAGCCGGCCAGCAGGCCGCTGTAGTTGGCCGCGATGTCCCCGCCCCAGTCCGGGGTGGGCGGCTTGATGCCGAAGCCGAGGAAGGACAGCGTGACCAGCGCGAAGACCGCGTAGGCGAGCCGGACCGTGAACTCGACCACGATGGCGGGCAGGACGTTGGGCAAAATCTCGCCGAACATGACCCGGGCCGGGCTCTCGCCGAGCAACCGGGACGCGGACACGTAGTCCTGATGTCGCTCGACCAGCACCGCCGTCCGGACCGTCCGCGCGATCAGCGGCGTGAAGACCAGGCCGATGATGACCGTGATCGACCCCACGGACGGGCCGATGGCGACCGCGAAGAGCAAAATGATGATCGCGAAGGGCAGCGCGAGGATGGCCTCAACGATCCGGCTGACCACCGAGTCGAACCAGCCGCCGAAGTAGCCCATGGCCAGGCCGAGCGCGGTGCCGAGGACGGTGCCGATCAGGGTCGCCAGCGGGGTGATGATCAGGATGTACCTGGCGCCGACGATGACCCGCGACAGCACGTCCCGGCCGAGCTGGTCGGTGCCGAACCAGTGCGCCCCCGACGGAGCCTGGTTGTTGGCGAGCAGATCCTGCGCCAGCGGGTCGTACGGCGCGAACAGGTGCCCGAAGATGGCGCAGACCACCCAGAACAGCACGATGATCGCGCCGACCCAGAACGTCGCCTTGCGCAGCAGCAGTCGCCATCGGGCCGGCGTAGACCGGCTGGCGGCCGCCACCGCGGCCGCTCCGGTCGCCCCGAGATACCCGCCCGTGCGATCGATCGGCGCAACCGGGTCGACGGGCGACGCGGCGCCCGGTTCGGCCGGCTGCGGCACGGAGCCGCTCATTCCGTGCCCCCGAGGCGCAGCCGCGGGTTGAGCAAGGTCAGCAGCACGTCCGCAATCAGCGTGGCCACCACGTAGACCACGCCGATGATGAGGACCCCCGCTTCCAGCATCGCGAAATCCTTGCCTACCGCGGCCTTGTAGATCAGGTTTCCGAGGCCCTGGTAGTTGAACAGCACCTCCACCACCACCAGCCCGCCGATCAGGTACCCGGTCTGGGTCGCGATGACCGTGATCGTCGGCAGCAGCGAGTTGCGCAGCACGTGCCGGCGGATCACGGTCGCCTCCGGCAGTCCCTTGAGTACCGCGGTCCGTGTGTAGTCCGAGTTCAGCACCTCGATGGTCCCCGCCCTGGCCATACGGGCAATGTAACCGAAAAGGACCAAAACGAGTGGTATAGCGGGCAAGATCAGGTGCCGGAACTGGTTGAAGACCCCGGCGCCGGCCCCGGCGGACGCGGTTACCGGCAGCCACTTCAGCGTCACGCCGAATATCACGATCAGCACGATGCCGGATACGAACTCGGGCACGCTGGTCAGGGAGAGCCCGGTCACGGAGATGACCCGGTCCGCCGAGCGACCCTCGTAGAACGCGGCGATCACGCCGCCGACGATGCCGAGTGGCACCACGATGATGAACGCGAGCGCGGCCAGCTTGATCGAATTGATCAGCGCGGCCCGGACGAACGGCGCGACCGCGCTCTGGTACGCATACGATTTACCCAAATCCCCGTGCAGCAGCCCGCCGAGCCAGCTCAGGTACCTGGTCACCAGCGGCTTGTCCACGCCGAGCGAATGGTCGAGGGCCTGCACCGCGCTATTGGCGGCGAACGGCCCGAGGACGGCGCGGCCGGGATCACCGGGGACTACCTGACCGGCGAAGAATATGATCAGGCTGAGGAGAAACAACGTCAGGATCATAAAGCCGAGGCGCCTCAGAAGGAACGCTGCCACCGCTGGCCTCCTTGATACTGGCCGCCTCAGGAATATTGAGCCGCCTCACGCGGAACAGCCCTGGAACGGCAGAGCCTAGCTCAGTTATAGATGGGTGAGCAATTAATGACGATCACGCTCAACGGACGTGACCTGACTGTTACGCAGGTCGTGGCGGCCGCCCGGCGCGGCGAGACGGTCGCGCTGGCGCCGGAGGCGCTCGCCGCCATGCGCCGGTCCCGAGCGATCGTCCAGGACGTTCTCGCCGGCGGAGAGCCGGTTTACGGCCTGACCACGGGGGTGGGCGAGCGCAAGGCGTACCTGCTCGATCCGGCCGCGCGGCAGCGGTTCAACCACCGCCTGGTGCTCAACCACAGGATCGCCCAGGGCGACGCGGCCCCCGCCGACGTGGTCCGCGGCGCCATGCTCTGCCTGGCCAACAGCTACGCCGCGGGCGTCACCGGCGTCCGTCCCGAACTGGCCGAGATGATCGTCACGCTGCTCAACGAGGGGTTCGCGCCGCCGGTGCGCCGGCTCGGCTCGATCGGCCAGGGGGACCTCGGCCCGATGGCCGACCTCGCTCATGGCCTTATCACCCGCAGCGGTTTCGAGGTAGCCGAGAACGAGGGGCTCGCCCTGGTCAGCAGCAACGCCTTCACCACGGCGTGGGCCTGCCTGGCCACCGCCGACGCGGAGGCCCTGCTGGCGGTGTTCGACGTGGCGGGCGCGCTCGACCTGGAGGCGTTCGGCGCCAACGTGGCCTGCCTGCACCCGGTCATCGAGCAGATCAGGCCGTTCCCCGGCCTGGTCGCCACGCTGCACCAGCTGCGGCTGCTGCTGGCGGGCAGCTACCTGTGGCAGCCGGGTGCGGCCCGGTTCCTGCAGGATCCGCTGACCTTCCGCTGCCTGCCGCAGATCCACGGCGCGGCCAGGGACGCGCTCGGCTACGTCATGAGCATCCTGCAGATCGAGCTCAACTCCTCGCAGTCCAACCCGGTCGTGGTGCCCGCCACGAATGAGCCCGGAAATGAGCCTGGCAATGAGCAGGGCCGGATCGTGTCGGTCGGCAACTTCGACATCGGCCATCTCGCCGCCGCCCTCGATTTCCTGCGCATCGCGCTCGCCCCGGTGGTGACCAGCGCGAACGAGCGCGCGGTCAAGCTGCTGCAGGCGCCCTACTCGGGGCTGCCGGCCGGCCTGGCCGCCGGCGCGGGCTCACCGGACGACGCGCTGGCCGAGCTGGCGGTGGCCGGCCAGGCCATCACCGTCGAGGCCCGCACCCTGGCCCACCCGGTCTCCTACGAGCTGGCCAGCTCGGTGAAGGGCGAGGGCATCGAGGACCGGGCCACGATGGCGCCGCTGTCCGCGCGGCGGCTGGCCGACATGATCGCCCTGTCCGCCCGGGTCGTGGCGATCGAGTTGGTGGTCGCGGCCCAGGCCATCGACCTGCGCGCGCCCGGTCAGCTCGGCCTGGGCACCGGCCGTGCCTACCGGATGATCAGGGAACTCGTCCCGTTCACCCAGGCCGACGGCACGCTGCCGGCCGACCTGGAACCGCTGGTCGAGCTGGTTACCATGGGTACCCTGACCCCGGCCGCCTGAGCAGCCAAGACCGCTGGATACGATGCCCCCATGCAGGACCAGAACCGGACATCGCGGGTGCTGATCGGCGAGAGCTTCGTGGGGGAGGGCGCCGAGGCGGCGCACGTCAACACGGTGCTCGGCGGCCGCGACGGGCCGGTCGGCACGGCCTGGGCCACGGCGCTGGCCATGCCGAGACCGGGACACTCGGCCTTCGTCACGATCCTGCGGCCGAACCTGCCGGTCAAGCCGCTGACCCTGTTCGTGAACAAGGCGGCCATGGCCGACGAGCGGCACGGCGACCTCACCTGGGGCGCGGCCCAGGCGGGCGTGGCCGGCGGCGTCGCGGACGCGGTCGCCGACGGCGTGATTAGCGCCGAGGACGCCGAGCGCCTGGTGCTCATCGCGGCCGTCTGGGTCAACCCCGCGGCCCGGGACGCCACCCTGGTCTACCGGAACAACCGGGCCGCCACCCGGAACGCCCTGAAAAATAGCGTCACCGGCGCGCCGAAGCTGGACGAGATCCTGGCCGCCAGGCACGAGCCGGCCAACCCGTTCTTCACCCTGGAATGAAGGTCGGGATATACCGAACGGGCTGGGTTTCCCGCCTCCCCGCACTGCGAGCCACCCGGAGCACAGCATGAACGTCGGCTTCATCGGGCTCGGTCACATGGGCGGCCCCATGAGCCGCAACGTCCTCGCGGCCGGACACGACCTGCTCGTGCACGACATCCGCCGCGAGGCGGCGGCCGGCCTGGAGGCGTCCGGCGCCACCTGGGCCGCGACCCCGCGGGACACCGCGGCGGGCCGCGAGGT
>Ga0207689_10005471_pt1 | contig 11365 bp, 11 predicted proteins | sample KBSMisM52_FD_184312 | JGI IMG/M metagenome (GOLD analysis project Ga0207689, IMG submission 184312) | Miscanthus rhizosphere microbial communities from Kellogg Biological Station, Michigan, USA - KBS Miscanthus M5-2 (SPAdes) (version 2) | ecosystem: Host-associated > Plants > Roots >... | reverse complement strand
GTACGCGGCCTTCTTTATGAATTCTCGGCGCGAGTCGTTCTGATTGTTGTTCTGGTTGCTCACTTCGTCATCTCCCCTGTAATAAGAAACACCTCACCCAAACTCCGATCGAAAGATCGCACGGGCGACTCCTTCCAACAAACTCTGTGGCTTTTTTGTAAAATTCAGAGAGACCGCCGGTCGATAAGGCATCGATCTTTAGAAATTCGAAGGTCGAGCGTTGGGAATCGCGCAAGGAGGAGTGCGTAACTACAAGGTGGCTAAATTCCCTCGAAGATTAGCGGCCGAGCCTGTGTCTCTGCCAATAACTCAGCCGGTGCGCCTCAAGCATCTTCAACAATGTCTGTACCAAACAACTTAAATACAGTTCTATTTGACTTGGGTGGCGTACTGGTGGACTGGAATCCGCGCTACCTGTACCGCCCATTGTTCCAAGGCGACGATAAAGCCATGGAGCACTTTCTCGCGACCGTCTGTGCTCCCGAATGGAACCACGAGATGGATGCGGGAAAGCAATTCGCCATCGCGGTCCGCGAGCGGCAGGCGCTGTTCCCCGAACACGCCAAGCTCATCGCTCTATGGAAAGATGGCTGGGAGCAGATGCTGCGCGAGCCAATCGACGAGAGCGTCGCCATCCTCGCGGAACTGCGCGATCGCGGCCATCGACTCCTCGCGCTGACCAACTGGTCCGCCGAGACCTTCCCCATCGCGCGGACGCGGTTCCCTTTCCTGAGCTGGTTCGAGCACATTGTGGTGTCCGGAGAAGTGAAGCTGGCGAAACCGGACCGGCGCATTTTCGAGCTGACCATGCATCGTGCCGCGCTCGACCCTGCTACTACGGTCTATATCGACGACAGCCTGCCCAACATCGAAGCTGCCCGTCCCTTGGGCTTTAATGCTGTGCACTTCGCCACCCCCGCCAAGTTGCGTGCGGAATTGGCCCGGCTTGGGTTAATATAATGTGACAAGTATTGCCCGGCCCCTGTTGCGACTGATTGCTAACCGATGCGTCGCGCATATGCGTTTCGCCAACTTCGAGCCCATGCCCGGAACACACGAGCTGCCAATGGCGCCGCAGACGGCGTCCAATCCAATGCCGGCGCTGCCCTGGCGCCTGGAAGACATCGATCTCGCCTCGATCCAGCACGACAAAGTACGCGACGACGAGATGCTCTTCTACCTGCTGGTGAGTTCGTCGTTCATAGAAACTGCCTCCGACCTGTACACACGCAATCTGACGGAATACTACGCCGGCGACGACGACCTGCTGGACTGGCTGGGTCGCCACTGGGAACACGAGGAACTGCAGCATGGGCGCGCACTTCGCACCTATGTGCAGGCGGTGTGGCCCGAATTCGATTGGGATGCTGCCAATCGGGCATTTTTCCAGGACTATTCGGCTCGTTGCACCTTAGGGGAATTTGAACCCACGCGCGGGCTCGAACTGGCAGCCCGGTGCATGGTTGAGACGGGTACGGCCACGTTCTACCGTACGATCTACGCGTACACCGACGAACCGGTGCTCAAGACCATCGCCGGCCACATCAAATCAGACGAGGTCAGGCACTACAGCCACTTCTGGCGCTTCTTCAATTTGTATCGCGGACGGGAACGGGTGAGCCGGTGGCGGATTCTGTATGCCGTGCTCAAGCGTGTCGCCGAAGCACGTAATGACGACGGACTGATTGCCTACCAACATGCCTTCCGCGTGCGCCATCCGGACCGGGTTTTCGAGCGACAGTTCTACGACGAGTTTCACGAGCGCTTCCGGAACGTCATGCGCGCGCATTTCCCGTTCGAAATGGCGGTCAAGATGCTGCTCAAGCCGCTGGATCTACCGGCGGGCGTGCAGCGGGCGATGGTGCCGGTACTGACTCGTGTCGCGGGCCTAGCGTTAATCTAGTCCGAGCGGCCGACCCGATCGGCGAGGGTAAAACACCGTCAGAGCTACTTCGCGCTGAAGGTGTCGCACTGCCTTAAGTCGCCGCTATCCAAGCCCTGCTTGAACCAGCGCACGCGCTGCTGCGAGCTGCCGTGCGTGAACGACTCCGGAGATACATAACCACGCGCTCGCATCTGCATGCGATCGTCGCCGATCTGGCTGGCAGCGTTCAAACCTGCCTCCATGTCGCCGCGCTCGAGAATGTGCCGCTCGCGATTCGCATTCGCGGCCCAAACGCCAGCCAGACAATCGGCCTGCAACTCCATCCGGACAGACAGCGCGTTGGCGTTCGCCTGCGAACCTCGCGCCTGTGCCGCGTGGACCTTGTCCGAGATTCCCAGCAAGTTCTGCACGTGATGACCGACCTCATGCGCAATCACATACGCCTGGGCGAACTCGCCTGGCGCCTGAAACCGCTCCTTGAGCTCGCGGTAGAAGCTCAGATCGATATAGACCTTTCGATCACTCGGGCAATAGAAGGGACCTACTGCGGCCTGCGCGTATCCGCAAGCAGACTGAACTGCGCCTGAAAAGAGGACCAATCTGGGCGGCTCATAGGTCATTCCGCTGCGCTGAAACACCTCGCCCCAGGTATCTTCGGTCGATCCCAATACCGCAGCCACGAAGTCTTTCATCGGATCGGCTTGGCCAGACTGAGCGGATTGCGACGCCGGGGCAGGCGTCGAACTCTGCGACGGCAGGTTCTGCAATAGCGCTCGCGGATCTACGCCGAAGATCAAAGCGAGCACCACGATCACTACCAGCCCGATCCCACCTCCGGCTATGCCGCCCGGAATCGGAAGCCCGCGCCGGTCCTCTACGTTGTCACTTCGTCGCTCGTCTTCCCAGCGCATGATGAGCCTCGCTTGCATTGCTTCGACGGCTGGACGTAACCAGCCCGGCCGGAAATCATCTCACATTGGCACCACCACGTGGGCTGCAAGACAGTCTGTTCCAAGGCTGGCGCCTCTGCTATAGTGCGCGCCCTTACGGTGCTGTCCCACTTTTGGGCCACCCCTCTCAGTCGCGCCAAAACGCGAACGCCCGCAATGCTCGTGAACGCTGCTGCCGATATCGTTCCGCCACTGGCTCGTCCCCTCCCGGCGTTGCGTCAAGCACAGGACGGGAAGCGCCGTGTCGACTACAGCGCAGTGATCGCGCTGGCAGCACCGCTGTTTCTCAACAGCAGCGTGCAGGCTGTCCTCAACCTCACCGATACCTGGTTTCTGGGACGCATCTCGACCAACGCAACCGCCGGAGTCGGTGCGGTCTATTGGTTCGTGATCGTCTTCGTACTGATCTTCGGAGGCGTGGCGATGGCGGTGCAGACGCTCGTCGCCCAGTCATACGGCGCGGGCGACCGTCCGGCAGCCGCCCAAGCGACCTGGGGCGGACTATGGGCAGCACTGCTGATGTCGCCGTTGTTTCTTGCCGTCGCGCTGGTCGGCCGGCCGCTGCTTTCGGTGTTCCACCTGACTCCGGAGATCGAGGCTCTGGCACTTGAGTTCTGGTTTCCGCGCATGCTCGGTGCTGTGGGCGGGGTTGCGCTGTGGGCCGTGACGGGCTTCTTCAATGGCATCGGGCGTACAGGTGTCACGTTGGTGATCATGCTGTGCGTAGCCGTCGTCAACGCGTTGCTGAATCAAGTATTCATCTTCGATTTCGGATGGGGTGTCGCGGGCGCCGCCTGGGCCACCGGCGCCGCGCAACTCGTGGGCGTAGGCGTTGCACTGGCAGTATTTCTGAGTCGCCGGGTACGTCTGGAATTCGACTGCCATCGGCGCTGGCGACCGGAGCGCAAAGCGCTCTGGCGAATCGTTGCGCTTGGACTGCCCATGGGTCTGTTCCCAGCCGCAGATCTGATCGGACTGGCAATGTTCCAATTGATGCAGGTCGGCCTGGGTGCCATCCCTGGCGCCGCCACGCAGATCGTGATGATGATGACGTCCATCGCCTACATGCCGGCCGTCGGAATCGCCATTGCAGGTACCACACTGGTCGGCCAATCTATCGGCGCAGGAGACCGCAATTGGGCGGGCAAAGTCGGCAGCGCATCGATACGGCTGAACGTGGCATACATGGGTCTAGTCAGCATCGTCCTCGCCCTTGCCGGTCCATGGTTGCTACCGCAGTTCGTTTCGCCCTCAGATCCCAACGCGGAGGCTGTCATCGCGCTTGGGCGAACGCTGCTCTGGATCGGCGCGGCATACCAGATATTCGATGGCGTGAACCTCGGCTCAGCGTTCTGCCTGCGCGGCGCGGGCGACGTACGTGTGCCGACGCTGCTCGTCGTCATAGTGTCCTGGTTCGGTTTCATCCCGCTCGCACACATGCTGAGCTTCGCGCCCGGAGCGGGCTGGGTGCACTTTCTCCCCCAATTCGGTTTTGGTACTGTCGGCGGCTGGTCCGCCTTACTGCTCTATACGCTCGCGTTGGGGACGACGATGCTGCTGCGCTGGCGTTCGGGTGCGTGGCGGCGTATCGAGTTGCGCTGACGCGCTGCTTTCTCTGCGCTTGCGCGCCCTTGCCTCGTCAATTCGGCGGGTATAGTCTTATGCATGATCAAGTTGCCTCTGCTGGGGCGGTGCCGTTTGCTTGCGGCAATCTGTTGCTGGCTCCCGTTGACAATCGCTCCATTCGCGGGAGCACAGAATCCTGCGGATGGCGCCATCCTGCTGGTCGCCTCCCCCGAGTTGAGAGATCCCAACTTCGCCCAGACCGTAGTATTGGTATTGTTCCCTCAAGAGGGTGGACCGCTGGGCGTCATACTCAACCGGCAGACGCTTGTCAGTGTCGCAGAGGCTTTCGCGGATGAACCGCAGTTGCGCCAACGCCCTGAGAAGGTTTACTTCGGTGGCCCCGTACGCATCAATGCGCTCATGTTCCTGTTCCGCAGCACGGATACACCGCGCAATGCATTGCTAGTTCTCGACGATTTGTACTTCAGTGGCGATGGCTCCCTGCTCGACGAGGTACTCGCCCGCAAGAAGGGAACCGTGGAGCGCTTCTTCGTGGGCTGCTCCGGCTGGGCGCCGGCGCAACTCGATGCTGAGATCGCTCAGGGTGGCTGGTACGTCTTGCCAGCAGATCTGGAGACGATACTGAAAGCCGATCCGAAGACCATGTGGCGTCGCCTCCTCAGTCGGGCGACGGCGGTAAAGACGTGACTGAGTACGTGGTACGTGGCTCGTGGTACGTGTTTCGTGTTTGGTTGTTTGCTCGTTTTACTTGGCCACATACACATGACGCACGAACGAGTGCTCACTCGTGATCAGGTACTAACCACGAACCACGAGCCACGAACCACGAACCACGAACTACGAACTACGAATCACGGAGCCTACATTGTTGCGACGCTCGCAGAATACCTTGATCATCACCAGCATATGCATTCTGGTCTGCACCACTAGCGTGGCCCGGGCCGAAGTGTCATGCCCGGATCAACTGAGTGTCCAGCAGCGCGCGGAGACGCCTTCGGGATGGTCGGTGAGTTATCAAGAGACGGCGCCGCGTCTGGCTGCGGTCACGATATTCGACGGCCCTCCATCCAACCGCGTCACCCTCAAGTACGCCAAGCGCCGGCAAACGACGAGGGAGCTGATCTTGACCTGGTCGCTTCCCGATACTCCTCGGACCTATTACCTGCAGTGCGGCTACGAGCGCACGTCGGCGCAAATCAGTTCGCCCTTGCCCCCGGGCGTGCGAGAATGCGAGATCGTCATGGATCGCACGACCTCTTATCCTGGTGGCGGTCTCGCCGTCAAGCGCATGAATTGTCACTGACCTCCCGCGCTCGCTACTACGTACGCGACGCACCTGCCACCGCCATTTGACAAGGAAACCCACGCGCATGCCGTTTTTCCGCCGCGCCACGCACCGGTATTTGCTCGCTGCGCTGCTTGCGTTGCCATGCGTGGCAGCCGCGCGCGAATGCGCGGAATCCATCCCCGACTTGTTCGAGCGTGCGTCCCCCGCAGTGGTGATGATCTCCGGCCAGGCAATCAACCCGTTTCGCCTGCGCGATCGCGTGGGACGCGCTCTGGGATCGGGTTTCATCATCGACGAGAAGGGTTTGGTACTCACCAACTCCCATGTCGTGTACGGTTTGCAATCGCTGTCGGTGAAACTCGACGATGGCACGGTGTTGCTCGCTCGCCTGATCGGCGCCGATCCTATTTTCGACGTGGCTCTGATCCAACTGCCCAAGCCTGAGCGCGGCAAGCTTCCGACGGTAAAGCTGGGCGACTCCGACAAGGCGCGCCCCGGTGAGGAGATCATTGCCATCGGCAATCCTCTGGGTTTGGATCAGACGGTGACGCGCGGCATCATCAGCGGAATCAATCGGATCCTGCCTGATACGCCGCTGTCGCTGACCGAACCCTTGATCCAGATCGACGCGGCAATCAATCCGGGAAACTCGGGCGGCCCGCTGCTTAATCGCTGCGGGGAGGTGATCGGCATCAACACTTCGATCGTCCCCGAAGCGCAGAACATCGGCTTCGCGGTGCCCATCAATCTGGTCAAGTCGCTGTTGCCGGCACTGATCAAAGACGGTCGAGTCATTCGACCATGGGTTGGCTTTCACGGCCAGGTGATCGGTGCCGATGTCAGACGGATTCTCAAGCTTCCGCTGGTCGACGGGTTGTTGGTGGAAGTCGTCGAGCCGGGCAGCCCGGCGGACAAAGCGGGTATCCGAGGCGGCTCACTGGAGTTTTCCATCGGCGGCGATTCACTATTGCTGGGCGGTGACGTGATCGTCACTGTCAACGGAACCCCGCCAACCGATCCAGAAAGGTTCGCGGGGATCATGCGCAGCCTCAAAGTCGGCGACAAGCTCAGGCTCAAGCTGTATCGCGACGAGAAATATCTCGAAGTGGACTATGTACTACCCGAGCGCCCTCTTCTGCCTGGGGACTTGCCTCCTTCGCACTCGTACTTGCCCGGTGGAGGCACGGTGCAACCGTGAGCTTACCTACCCTCCTTACGCATCCGGCAAAACGCCCTATGTATCCACGCGTTCCCAGGTAATCACCGGCGCAGCGACGCGTCCCGCCATCGGAACCGGTTCGCCCTCCAGGATCAAGCGCGTGCCCTCGAACGCGACGCGTCTGAATTGCGTGCTGCCGACAAGGTTTGGGACCAGTGCCAGCTCGATGTGGTGTCGCACTGCATGCTCGGCTTCGTCCACCTCGTATTGCCCGGCATAGCCAAAGTATCCTGCCGATGCAGCAGAAAGTTCCGCCTGCGTTGCCGTGCTCGCGGCACCTCCCGTGAACAGCGTACGTCCGGGCACCATCAGGTTTGCCGACACGAACCCGTCCGCCAAGTACATGATGAAGCCGACAGCGTCGCGTCCCATGGGGTAAACGGCTGAACCGTCGATACCCACCGTCTCATAGGAGACCAAGCGCCAGGTACCAATCAATTGCTCGCGAATCGTCGGCACGGAAATACCCTCACCAGAGAATCTGTCGGATGCTGCAGTAGAAACGATTCTACCTTCGCAGTCCGAGTTGCGTGCACGCCGGGTTGATGCGACTCTTACGCCCTTCGGAACGAGGATGATCGAAAATGCGGGTGATGGTGTTGGGAGCGGGCGTAGTGGGTGTGACCAGCGCGTGGTATCTGGCTGAAGCAGGGCACGAAGTGACAGTGGTGGATCGTCAGCCTGGTGCGGGCCTGGAGACGAGCTTCGCCAACGGCGGCCAGATTTCCGTGAGCCAGGCCGAGCCCTGGTCGAATCCGGCAGCGCCGCTCAAGATCCTGCAGTGGCTGGGCAGGGAGGACGCACCCCTGTTGTTTCGCCCGCAGGCGAGTCTGCGGCAGTGGGGATGGGGCATGCGCTTTCTGTTCGAATGTCTGCCAGGACGTACGCGCCAGAACACTATCCAGATCCTGCGGCTGGCGGTGTTCAGCGGCATGCAGCTGAAGGCACTGCGTGCAGCCACCGGCATCGAGTACGATCATCTCGAGCGCGGCATCCTGCAGCTCTACTATTCCTCGCAAGAGTACGCAACGGCAGTCGCCCGCGCCGAACTGATTCGCAAGGGCGGCGTGGAGCTCGATGTCAAGAGTGTCGATGAGTGCCTGGCACTCGAACCGGCCCTTGCCCACAGTGGCGAGCGACCCGTCGGCGGTACGTTTGCACCGACGGACGAATCAGGCGATGCACACATCTTTACGCAGCGACTCGCGTCCTTGTGTGCCACACGCGGCGTGCGATTCCAGTACGGCACCTCAATCGACCGGTTGGAGACAGCGGCAGGAAAGGTCTCCAGCGTGCGAGTCCGAGATGCATCAGGAGTGTCTGGGGCTTTGCACGCCGACGCCGTGCTGGTGTGCCTCGGTACATGGACACCCTTCCTGCTGGAACCGGTGGGCATTCGACTACCGATCTATCCGGTCAAGGGGTACTCCGTCACGATCCCGGTTAGCCGTGCGGATCGGGCGCCAAGCGTTTGCATCACCGACGAGGGTCACAAGCTCGCCATCTCGCGCCTCGGCGATCGTCTGCGCGTGGCCGGGACAGCTGAACTCAGTGGCTACGATGCTTCGATCAACGACGTTCGTTGCAACGCCCTGTTGGAACGAACCAAGGTATTGTTTCCGGATGCCGCTGACTTCGAGCGCGCCCAACGTTGGGCAGGCTTGCGCCCAGCCACGCCAGGCAATGTTCCAGTGATCGGACGCACGCGCTTGGACAATCTCTATGTAAACGCAGGCCACGGCACGCTGGGCTGGACCTTGGGTTGCGGCTCAGGGAGAGCCATCGCGGACATCATCAGCGGAACGCGCCCGCCAGTGGATTTTCGGTTTGCCGGTATCGTTTAGTCGAGTAACAACCTGCGTCCCAGCGCAGAGGGGTGCCCTTAGTAAAAAGCGATCATGCGCCGTGCGTGCTGCGGCTGTCGGATGGCGCTTGCTCGCGATCGAACATGCCGTAGTCGCGAATGATGCTCGCCACACGAAGTCGATAGTCGGAGAACACGCCGCCGCGGCCCTTGGCCTGGGCCATGCGATGCGCCGTGAGATTGCGCCACGCCTGCACGGCCTCTTCATCCCGGAAGATGGACAGAGAAAGGATTTTGCCCTCGGTGGTGAGACTCGAGAAGCGTTCGATCGAAATGAACCCATCGATCTTTTCCAGCTCCGGCCGCAGACTGGCGGCGAGGTCGAGATATTCCTGCTTGCGACCCGCCGCGGGAAAGACTTCGAAGATAATGGCGATCATGGTAAAGGTCTATGCGTTGCTACGACTCGTCCAGAGTAACGCGACAGCGGCGAACTCCGCTGCTTTCGGTCGATCCAATGAGGCATAGAATTGTAATCTCTCGTCAATGCGGACACCACGATGCGCTTGCTGCGCCCCGCAATCTCCAGCCTGTTGGTGTTTTCCATCGGGGCTTTCGCAGGTGGGGCGATCCCAGATGACGGACCAGCCGCTATTCTCCACGGCGAATCCGCATACGGACAAGCGGCCTCTGGCCTGAACGATGAGCAGCGCCAGAAATTCCTGAAGGGCCAGGAAAGCTTTCATCAGCGCTGGGTGGTGAAACCCTCGATTCTCGGTCTGTGGGGACGCGGCCCGACATCCAACGCCGACGTGTGCACCGATTGCCACGAGAACAACGGTCGCGGGCGCCCGCCCATCAGTCTCGGTGAAGCAGCACAAAGCCTCGTTGTCCGCCTGAGCGTGCCGGGTACGGGACCTCACGGCGGCCCGAACCCGCATCCAGTTTACGGCGACCAGCTGCAGACGCAAGGCATCCTTGGCATCGTCCCGGACGAGGGAGAGGTTCGGGTGGAGTGGAAGGAGCAAACGGTAGTGTTCGACGACGGAGAGATCGTGGTACTTCGCTCGCCCGTGCTGGAATTCTGGCACCTGAACTTCGGCCCGCTCGGCGAGCAGACGATGATCTCGGCGCGAGTGGCCCCGCCAATGCTTGGACTGGGTTTGCTGGAAGCTGTCCCGGAGGTGGCAATACGTGCAGTCGCGGAGCAACAGAAGGCGCTGGGATTCGCGGGGCACCCAAACGTCGTCTGGGACGCGATCGCTCAGCGCATGTCACTGGGCCGGTTCGGCCTCAAGGCCAATCAACCGAGCCTGCGGCAGCAGATCAGCAGTGCGTTCATCAATGATCTAGGTGTGACCTCCTCTGTTTACTCTAACGAGAACTGTCCCGACACGCAGGTCCAATGCAGACAATTCCCGCTGGCCGGATATCCGGAACTCACCAATGGACAGCTCGACGCACTCGAGTTCTACGTGCGCGCGTTGGCAGTGCCGGAGCACCGCAACGTGGATGATCCCGACGTGCGCCGCGGTGAGCAGCTGTTCTTGTCGGCGCAATGCGGGGTGTGCCACATTCCCGAGATCACGACCGGCGATTTTCCTGCACTCCCGCAACTCGCGCGGCAAACGATTCATCCGTACACTGACCTGTTGCTGCACGATATGGGCGCCGGACTCGCCGATGGCCGACCTGATTTCCAGGCCGACTCGCGTGACTGGCGAACGGCACCGCTGTGGGGTCTTGGACTGTCGGAGAGCGTGAACGGCAATACCTATCTGCTGCACGACGGACGCGCTCGCAACGCGACCGAGGCGATCCTCTGGCACGCAGGTGAGGCCCAAGGTGCGCGCGACGCTTTCCGCACCATGTCGAAGAAAGATCGCGAAGCTCTGCTCGCATTTCTTGGCTCGCTTTGAACCGCACCTTATACGCCATGTCTCGCTCGCTCCCGCTCTTCATCGCATGCCTGTGTTTCGTGCTGCCTGCGGGCGCGGCCTCCGTTCAGCAACCACACTCGGAAGCCGAGCTTATCCCGGAACGTGCATCGATCGCCCCCGGAGAGTTTCTCACGGTAGCCCTTCGCCTACGAATGGAGGATCACTGGCATGTGTACTGGAAAAATCCGGGCGATGCCGGCATGCCCACCAGCATCGCCTGGACACTGCCTGCTGGATACGCGGCCGGGCCGATCCAATGGCCGGCGCCAAAGCGGATCGACACTGGGCCGCTGACCAGCTATGGGTATGAACGCGAAGTCGCGCTGCTCACCGATATCCGCATACCGGATAATGCGAAGCCCGGGACACAAGTGCCCATTCGCGCCAAGGCCGACTGGCTGGTGTGCCGTGAGATATGCATCCCAGCCAGTGCAGACTTCGAACTGTCGATGCCGGTGGCAAACCAGAGTGGACCTGAGGACCCGCGCTGGGCGCCAATATTTGCGGCTTCTCGCAGTCGAATTCCTGCGCCACTGCGCAACTGGCAGGCAAACGCGTACCGCGAGGGGAACGACTTCGTCATCCACGTGTCCCCCGAACCCAATGGGCGAGCGATCGACAGACTCGAATTCTTTCCGAATCGGGAAGGTGTCATCGCGAATGCCGGCGAACAAAAGCTGACAAGCACCGCA
>Ga0207689_10005467_pt1 | contig 11368 bp, 11 predicted proteins | sample KBSMisM52_FD_184312 | JGI IMG/M metagenome (GOLD analysis project Ga0207689, IMG submission 184312) | Miscanthus rhizosphere microbial communities from Kellogg Biological Station, Michigan, USA - KBS Miscanthus M5-2 (SPAdes) (version 2) | ecosystem: Host-associated > Plants > Roots >... | reverse complement strand
GAGACGTCGTGATCCTCGATACGCGTCCCGCCACTGAGTACGAGGCCGGTCATATCGCCGGCGCGATCTCTGTGCCGGTGGCCGACCTGCGGCGTCGCTTGAAGGAGCTGCCGCGCGACAAGAGCTACGTCGCCTATTGCCGTGGCCCCTACTGTGTCTACGCGGAAGAGGCCGTTGCATTTCTGAAGTCCAAGGGACGACGGGCCGCTCGCCTGGTCGAAGGATTCCCGGAGTGGCGGGCCGCCGGCTTGCCCGTCGAAATGAGGCCGGCCGCCCAAGTAGGTTCCGCAAGGAGATGACCATGACTCTCAACACGGTGGATCGCGACGCTCTCGAACAGAAAGTCAAGAGCATGTACTCCGACGTGGCTCTGAACCCCCACGGCGAGTTCCATTTCGAAATGGGGCAGGCGATGGCGGTGCGGCTGGGATACGCGCCCGCCGACCTTGCGCGCGTGCCGGCGGAAGCCATCGACTCGTTTGCGGGCGTGGGCCACTTCTTTCACCTGGCGTCTCTGCAGCCCGGCGAGCACGTCGTCGACCTTGGCAGCGGGTCAGGAATGGACAGCTTCATCGCTGCCCTCAAAGTGGGCGTCACCGGGCGAGTCGTCGGCGTGGACATGACCGATGCGCAGATCGAGAAGGCGACTCGTTTGGCGCAGGCACGCGGCGTCGAGACGGTGACCTATCGTAAAGGATTTATCGACGACACCGGTCTGCCGGCCGAGGCGTTCGACTGCGTGATTTCGAACGGCGTGATCAACCTCGCCGCCGACAAGGCGCGCGTGTTCCAGGAGACCGCGCGGTTGTTGAAGCGCGGAGGCCGCCTGGCGCTGGCCGACATCGTGACGGACGTGCCGTTGCCCGAGGCCGTCGTGTGCAATACCGACCTCTGGGCGGCCTGCATCGGCGGAGCCGCGGAGCGGCAGGACTACCGCGCTGCCATCGAACTGGCAGGTCTGCGCGTCGAGCGTCTGGAAGAGAACGACGCGTATCGCTTTATCTCGGAGCGGGCCCAGAAGGCCACGGCGAAATGGGGTGTGAAGAGCATCTCCCTGCTTGCGAGGAAGCCGTGATCTTCAGGCCGTTCTACTACTACGACCTGGGGTGCGCGTCGTACCTTCTCGGGTGCGGCACCGTTGGCCGATGCGCGGTCGTCGATCCACGCGCTGATGATGTGGAGAGCTACGTCGCGTTCGCGCGCGACAAGAAGATGCAGATCGCTCAGGTCATCGATACCCACGTGCACGCGGATCATCGCTCCGGCGGAGTGGCCCTGGCGAAAGCAACGGGAGCGCCGTATCGGCTCCACGAGGCGTCGGATGTGCACGTGGGGTTCGTGCCCATGCGTGATGGCGAGGAGATCGATCTGGGGAACACGCGTGTTCGTGTCGTCCACACCCCCGGACACTCGCCCGAGAGCGTGTCTCTGGTTGTGACCGACCTGAAGCGTGGCACCGACCCGTGGTTCGTGCTGACTGGCGACACGCTCTTCGTCGGGGCCGTTGGTCGCCCGGACCTCCCGGGTCAGGCACGAGAGAACGCCGGACGCCTCTTCGACAGCATTCACGACCGGCTACTCGTGCTGCCGGACGACCTCGAGATCTACCCGGGACACTTTTCAGGATCGCTGTGCGGCGCCGGGCTCAGCGGCAAGCCGTCCAGCACGATCGCGTTCGAGCGACGCTGGAATCCGATGTTGTCGCTGCCTCGTGAGGCATTCGTCGCCGCACTTGCCGACGTGCCGGAGAAACCCGCGGAGATCGAACAGATTCTGGCCGCGAATCGCGGGACGGTGTCGCTGGAAACCACGGCGTGAGCGAGCGTGAGCTGATCGTCGGACGCGCGCGGGTTCGTCTTGGGTTGCGCGAGAACATCGGACAGTTTGGCCTGCTCGTGGTGATCAATGCGTTCGTCGGCGCCATGGCCGGCATGGAGCGCAGCATCCTGCCAGCGATTGCCGACGAAGACTTCCATCTTGCGGCCCGCACGGCCATCCTGTCCTTCATCGCCGTCTTTGGCGTAGCGAAAGCCATCACCAACTACCTGACGGGACGCGCCGCTGATCGCGGCCATCGCAAGCGTCTGCTCGTCGGGGGGTGGATGATCGCGGCGCCGGTTCCATTCGTGCTGATGTGGGCTCCCTCGTGGAACTGGGTGTTGGCTGCCAATGCGCTGCTCGGCGTCAGCCAGGGGCTCACCTGGTCGACCACGGTCATCATGAAGATCGACTTGGTCGGCCCTGCCCGGCGCGGCCTCGCGATGGGTCTCAACGAATTCGCGGGCTACGTCGCCGCGGCGCTCTCGGCGTTTGCGACCGGTGTCGTAGCCGCACGGATCGGGCTGCGGCCGGAGCCCTTCTACCTGGGTGTCGCCTTCGTCGTGGCAGGCCTCGGTCTGTCGCTCTTCGCCCGTGAGACCTCGGAGCACGTCGCCGTTGAGTCGAGCACCACCACCGCACCGAGCCGCGCCCACAACGTCTTCTGGCACACCACACTCGGCGACCGCAACCTGTCGAGCGTCAGCCAGGCCGGCTTCGTCAACAATCTCAACGACGGGATGTCGTGGGGCCTGTTTCCTCTGTTCTTTGCGGCGGCCGGCCTGAACCTGGCCCAGATTGGCACATTGGCGGCCATCTACCCGGCCACCTGGGGCATCGGACAACTCGTGACGGGACCACTGTCCGATCGCACTGGTCGCAAGTGGCTGATCGCGGCAGGAATGTGGGTGCAGGCCGTCGGCATTGGTATCGTCGTTACGTTAGCGACGTTCGGGGGATTCGCCGCGGGCGCGGCACTGCTTGGGATCGGCACTGCGATGGTGTATCCAACGTTGCTCGCCGCGATCGGTGATGTGGCGCATCCCTCGTGGCGCGCGTCGTCGATCGGCGTGTACCGCTTCTGGCGCGACCTGGGCTACGCGGCGGGCGCGCTCATCACCGGCATCGCGGCTGACGCCTTTGGCATGGATGCCGCGATGTGGCTGGTGGCGCTTCTGACGTGTTGCTCTGGCGTCATCGTCGCCGTCCGCATGCGCGAATCTCGCAGGGAGCCAGGTCATGGTCTGCTCATGCTGCGATTTTGAAAACTTAGCCGATCGGCAGTTCACGTCGCAGAAAGCCGCGAAAGAGCTTCAATCGTACCGTCAGGGGCGTCTGGGACCCACGACCCGCCTCCTTCGCGATTCAGTTGTCGACGCGGGTCTGAATCAAGGCTCGCTCCTCGATATCGGCGGGGGCGTCGGCGCGCTTGCGTTCGAGCTCCTGTCACGTGGGATGTCCAGCGCGCTCGTGATGGACGCATCCGCCGCGTACGTCGCCGCGGCGTCGGAAGAAGCGCAACGGCAGGGCGGCCGAGCCCAGGTGCGGCGGGGCGATTTCGTCCAGGCCTCGCAGGCCGTGCCACCGGCCGATCTCGTGTCTCTCGATCGCGTGGTGTGCTGCTATCCGCAGTACGAGCCTCTCCTGGATCAGGCCCTGAGTCACGCCCAACATGGAGTGGCGCTCTCGTATCCGCGCGACCGATGGTATGTGCGCGCCGGCGTCTGGTTCGACAACGCGAAGCGGGCACGTGGGAGCGGATTTCGCATGTTCGTTCATCCGCCGAATCACATTCAGCAGGCAATCGAGCGAGCCGGATTTGTGTTGGTACGCCGTCGATTCACCATAATGTGGACGATGGACGTCTATGTGCGCGTCGAAATCCGAGGCGGATAGCTGCGTTCAAGGCACGCGCCGGCGCACACAGAAGGGCGCAACGGCCCTGGCTGCGTGACATGGGACGAATCCTTCCTCCCCGTGCCCTCAGGATATCGGAGCTGTCACAAAACCTCACTGGCCGGGGTTATAGCAGTGTGGCCGCGCCGGGCGACGCCGTCGCCGGTCTCGGATGCAACGAGGGCGCATTGGAGCAGGCGGCGGAGACCGGCCTCGAGGCGATCTTCCGCGCCGAATACAAGCGGATCGCCCGTGTTCTCGCAAGGGTGACTCGGGATCCGGCTCGCGCCGAGGAACTGGCAGTCGAGGTGTTTCTGAAATGGGACCGGACGCCGCGCGCCCACGGTGAGCACGCCAGAGGATGGTTGTACCGGACCGCGGTCCGAACCGGGCTCAAGGAGTTGCGGGCAGAGACCCGGCGCGCGCGGTACGAGCGACTGTTTGTCTGGGTTCCCCAGGGGCGGGCGGAATCCAGGTCGCCCGAGAGCCTGCACGCCGAATCCGAGGGGCAGCGCCAGGTTCGGCGTGTCCTGAGCGGGTTGCCACGACGCCAGGCCGCATTGCTGGTGCTTCGGAGCGAGGGGCTCAGTTACTCGGACCTCGCTGCCGCGATCGGAGTGGCTCCCGGTTCGGTCGGAACGCTTTTGGCACGCGCGCAACGGGCCTTCCATAAGGAGTTCGTCAGCCGATATGGTGAAGCCTGAGAGCGACGACACCGCACGGTGGACAGATGACCGACTGGCGGCGCTCGAGCCACCGGACGGCTGGATACCCAACGAGGCCCGTGGTATGGCCCGGCTGGAGGCCTTGCGGGCGAAGAGGCCTGTGGTAGGGCGCCGGGGGATGTGGCTTGCAGTTGCCGCTGCCACAGTGGGACTGATCGTGATTCCTTCGCCACACCTGCGAGGGTTCGCGCGGGCATGCGGAGAGTTCGTGCTTCGAGCATGGCCGGGTTCGGGGTCGGGCCACACGTACGATGCGGACGCCAACCGACGAGCGTTGGCGGATCTCACACTGCGCGACCTCGACGGGCGGGCGGTGAGGCTTTCCGAATACGCCGGCAGAGTCGTGCTGGTCACGTTCTGGAGCACCACGTGCGGGCAATGTGAATCAGAGATGCCCTGGTTCAGTGAGTTCCGGCAGAAGTACGCGGATCAAGGCCTCGACGTGGTGGGCATTGCCGTCGACCAGGGCGAGAGCGGTCGCATCAATCGGTACGTGGCGAGCCGGCCGATCAACTACCGAGTAGTCCTTGGAGACAGTACAGAGGCACGGCGGGCGGCCACCTCGATTCCGACGACCTTCATCATCGACAGATCCGGTCGCATCGCAGTCAGGCATGTCGGCTATTGCAGCAAGCGGGAGTTCGAATCCGACATTCAGGCCGTGCTTGCGGAGCCGTGAGTCAAGGAGTCGCTTATGACACTGAAGTCGCTTGCGTTGGTCGGGATGATGCTCTCGGCCTCACCATGGCTCGAATCGCACGTGGCGAGCAGTACGCGTGCGATCCAGACGGTTCCATCCGTCAATGCGGCCCCGTCGCACTGGCGCGTTCGGCTCACGCTTCGCACGGGGCAGGCACGCGAGGCTACTCTCGACGGCGTCGGCTGCTCTCAACTCCTCTGTTCTCGAACAGGCATTCGTGCGCGTGCCGAACGACAAGGAGGCGAGAGCCCGATTCGCTTCCACGATATTCGCGCCATTCGCTTGAGCGTCGCCGGTCACGCGACCGTCGAAACGATCGACGGTGCGTCGCGGGACGTCGTCATTCCGGTCGAGAATCGTGTGCTCTATCTCATCGAGGCTGGCCACACGTCCGAGCGACTCGACATAGGCCAGCTCACCGCGATCGAGTTTCTCCGATGAGAGGTGTGCTCTCGGCGGTTCTAGCCGGCGTTGTGGCAGTAGTCCTGGCATCGACAGCGGCGGAAGCCTCCGGGGCCAGCTGTCCGATTCGGGGTGGGGCGCCTGTGGCACAGACGATGCGGCGGACGCCCTGGGGCGATCCCGATCTGCAGGGGGTCTGGTCGGGTGCCGATTCGATGGCAGTGCCGCTGGATCGAGCCGAGGAGCTGGGTTCAAGGAACGTACTCACCGAAGCGGAATTTCAGGCGCGCCGTGTCAAGCTCGTCGAGGGCACGTCATCGAGCAACATCGAAGCGACGAACTTCGGGGTCGAGGCCGAGATCCTCCAGTCCACTTCACGGCAAGCGTCGCTCGTCATCGATCCTCCCAATGGCCGTCGTCCGCCACGCATGTCTGCCGCGAATCCGCGAGCACCGTCGCGAACCAGTTTCTCTCCAGGCGTCTTCGCCAGCGTGGCCGATCTCGGAGGACTCGATCGTTGCATCGCCTCCGGCACGGTACCGACTATGCACGCGTTCAACGGCATCGAAATCGTTCAGGCCCCGGGGTACGTGGCGATTCGAACCGAGGTCATTCACGAGGCGCGCGTGATTCCCCTCGACGGGCGAGCGCATCTGGGCGAAAGCATCGCCACGTACGCAGGAGACTCGCGCGGTCGATGGGAAGGCCGGACCCTTGTTGTCGAGACGACGAATCTGAATGGTCGGTCCAACCTGTCTGGCAATGCGGGAGAACGGCCAACGACTCGAACCAGAGTCATCGAGCGATACTCGCTGACTGACCGAGATCGGTTGTCGTACGAAGCGACGATCGACGATCCCGGCACCTGGACTCGCCCATGGACCATTGCGTTTCCGCGAACGCGCGACTCGAAGAACGGGTTGTACGAGTATGCGTACCACGAGGGGAATTACAGCGTGCGCAATATCCTTAGCGCTTCTCGATCGGCCGCGGGCCAGTAGGAAGGTCGTTCGTGGGCTGCGATCTGGGGCGTGTGACTGGTCCCAGAGAGTCGCGGGCAGAGGTCACGTACGGTCGACACGAAGCTCGCGATGAAGCCATGCTTTCGCGAGACGCCACTCCCTCTTGACCGTCCGCTCGGAACGGTTCAAGACGAGCGCGGTCTCTTCGACCGTCAGCCCGGCGAAGAATCTCAGTTCGACGATCCTGACTTGATCAGCGTCGAGCCGAGCCAGGCGTTCGAGCGCGTTGTCCACGTCGATAATGTCGGTGAGGATCGGTTCGGTGCTCTCGTTCTCGGCGTCGTTCAACGGAATCAACGTCGAACCGGCGCCTCGCTTCTCCGCGGCGTGAGCCCGTGCATAGTCGACAAGGATGCGTCGCATCAGTTGAGCGGCGACACCAAAGAAGTGGGCACGGTTCTGCCACGTCGTGCGCCGCTGGTCCACCAGCCGCATGTAAAGCTCGTTGACGAGCGCCGTCGGGCTGAGCGTGTGGTCGTTGCGTTCCTGACGAAGGTGCCGGCTGGCCATGCGGCGAAGTTGGGCATACACGATCGGGACTAGGCGGTCTGCCGCGGCTGCATCGCCTCTGGACCACCGCTGCAGCAGCTGCGTCACATCCGCGGACGAATGCGCCTGCGTCATCGCGTCGTGTCGAGCCCTGTCCGGACCAGCAGCCGCCGAAACCGCGGATCATTGCCGATGGCGTCGTTTGCCGGGTCTCCCGCAATGTAGGCCGCCCAGTTTGAGCCCTCGTCGACTGCGCGTTCCATCCACGGGAAGGCGGCATCGAGGTCGCCGAGCGCCAGTAGCACGTCGGCGATCGTGCCGGGTGCGACGTATTCCCGGTCATGCTGGTTGAGCAGTTGTTGCAACAGGAGACGGGCGCGCTCGGTGTCGTGGGCATGCGCCAGCGCCACGCCCAGGACCGACAGCGCCGCCGGCGATCGAGTGCCACCCTGCACAACCCTGTCCGCCTCGGTGACGGCGTCTGCGGGACGGCCGGCGAGCAGCAAGGCCTTCACCAGTCGCCAGCGAGCCGTCGTGTAGTCGGGGCTCATGGCCACCGTCTTCGTCAGCTGATCGATCGCCTCCTGCGGCCGTCGGGCGTAGACGAGGATCCATCCCACGTTGGCGTTGATGATGGGTGAGAACGGGTCGAGCTCGCGGGCAATAAACGCCTGTCTCAACGCCTCGTCCATGCGCGTACGTGACATCAGCAGATTGGCATACCAAATCCGCGAGAGAGGATTGCTCGGGTTGAGGTCGACGGCACGCTTCAATTCGCGCTCGGCTTCGCTCCATTGCCACGTGTAATGCTTGACGTAGCCGAGCGCCGCGTGCGCCTCAGCGAGATCAGGATCGATTTGCAGTGCCCGGATGGCGGAGTCAGCGGCCATCGCGCGAAAGGGTTGTGGCGAGTCGGTGCCCACCATGAGGGTGGCTTGCTGGTTGTAGCAATCGGCGAGCGCCGCGTAGGCCGGCGCGTACGACGGGTCGAGCATCAGGGCGTGCGACAGATGGACGATCGCCGAGGCGATCGAGGCCGGCGTCCGTCGATTCCAGTCGTAGCGTCCTTTCAAATAGGCTTCATAGACGTCTGGGCTGACTGCGCGGGCGTTCGAGAGCCGCTGGCGGGCGCGCGGCGCCAGGGTGATCTGCACGTGCGTGGCGAGCGCGGCAACCACGTCGGCTTGGAGCGCCAGGACTTCGCGCGCGGGCCGCTCGAACCGGTCTTCCCAGAGTACCCGTCCGCTCGGTGCATCGATCAGCTGCATGTTCAGGACGATCGACGTCCCGACACTGTGGAGCTTTCCCTGCACGAGCATGGTCGCGCCTAGAGCGGTGCCGATCTCGACCGGAGTCTGACGCCTCTGAGTCGCTTGTTCTGCCGAAGTGCGAGACACGACGCGGACCGCCCCGAGTGCTCCTGTTTCGGCGATGAGTGCGTCGGTCAGCCCTTCGGCGTAGTAGCTGAAGCCGTCATCGCCCGTCGCGTTTTCGACCGGCAGCACGGCCAGCGTCTTCACGACGTCGCCCGCCCCTGCGCCGGTCGTCTGTCGGACACGTTCCACGGACCAAGTAACTAACGGCAGCGCGAGCAGCAAACAGGCGGCAGCCGCAACGGCGCGCCGCCGCCGCATCAGGAGCTGGACCGCAACCGTCCAGGAGCGGTGGCGCTCGATGGCGGCGAGCGCCGATCGGACATCGTCCGCTCGCTGATACCGCGCACGCGGAGCTTTGGCGAGGCAGCGCTCGATGACAAGTCTGAGGGCGAACGGGACCTGACGGGGCATCGGTCGTGGAGGGTCCGCGATGATGGCCGAGCTGGTTTCGAACGGCGTCCGCCCGTCGAACGGCAGGGCTCCGGTGACCATTTCGTACAGCAACACACCCACTGCCCAGATATCGCTTCGTGTATCGCCGCCGGCCCCCGCCAGGACCTCTGGCGCCATGTAGCTCAATGTGCCGGCCAGTGCATCGTTGCCGGTGAACGATTCGACGGTCCGCCGCACGTCGCCTTCTGGCAGCCGTTTCGCCAAACCGAAGTCCAGCACAGTGGCCTTGCCGGCCTCGTCGACCACAACGTTGGCGCTCTTGAGATCGCGATGGACGATGCCGCGGCCATGTGCGTGCGCGACTGCGTCCGATATTTGTATCGCGACACCAACGGCCTGCTCGGGTGCGAGCGGTGTCCCCCGGCACAACTCGTTGAGGGTCCGGCCGCGGGCGTACTCCATCACGATGTACGGCAGCAGGTCCGCCTCGCCGACTTCGTAGATCTCGCAGATGTTGGGATGCGACAGCTCGGAGGCGTGGTGTGCCTCCCTTAGTAGCCGGGCGCCTTCGAGGGAGTCCGGGGAAGAGGTGCGAAGGGTCTTGATCGCTACGTCACGCGAGTGGTCCGTGTCGTGAGCGCGGTAGACCTCGCCCATGCCGCCTTCGCCGATGAACGACGTGATGACGTAAGACCCTAGGTGTGCCCCGTCATCCAATCGGTGACACGCGGTCGAGAGCGGTGATGCTCCGCCCGTGAGCAGGCGTGGTGCCCCGCCCTCGCAGAAACTGCCGGCGGCCTCGTCGCTGCGGAGTAGTGCTTCGATGTCGCGCCGTAGGAGCGCGTCGTCCCCGCACTGGCCCGCGATAAAGGCGGGCCGCTCCGATTCTGGGCGGTCCATTGCGCCCAAGAAGAGGGCCTTGACCCGTGCCCAATGCGACCGATCATTCCGCGCAGGGTCGGGCGATTCGCCGAGGGGAGATTCCACCCCAGCCATGGGCAGCCAGCATAGCGTCCTCCCCCCAAGCTCAGCAACCTTGGCCCCGTTTCTGGTTCCGCTCCGCGTTCCTCTGTATGAGGCGCCGTCTTTTCCGCGACGCGCAACAGGAGTGAAGGCGATGAGAATCCAGATGCTGTTTACGATGACCGTGGGCTCGTTGATGCTGTCCACGGCCACGTCCGCCCAGCCGTACACATTCGTTCCGCTCGACGTCCAGTGCCCGCTCGGCGCCGAAGCATCTGCGTGTCCGGCCGGCCTCGCCCCTGGGCAGGTCGCCTCACAAACGGGTGCGCGAGGTATCAACTCGCGCGGGGACATCGTCGGCTTCTACGTCGCCGGCGGAAGACAGCGCGGCTTCCTCTTTTCAGACCGGGGATTCACCACGCTCGAGTTTCCGGTCCCGGGCGTTCGTGCAACCAGCGCGAACGGCATCAACGCGCGCGGTGAGATCGTCGGCCAATACACGGCGCCGGTCCACGACCTGACCAATCCGCCCTCCGAGGAGTCGCCGCTCTACTGTCCGACCGCCGCCGATGCCGCATGCATCAAGGCCTTTCATTTCTGGCGCGGTAAGTTCACCACCCTCACATTCCCCGCAACCGTTGACGAGCACGGTCAGCGCCACGCCCATCCCGGCACGATCGCGAAGGGCATCAGCGCCGATGGCGACATCTACGGCTGCGTTCACGATCACGATACCGGAATGTCGATGTTCGGCGTCACGTGGACTCGCTTCGCGACGTCGAGCCTGATGGAGAACGGCGGCGAACTCTCGGATCCCATGGGTATTCCGATGTCGATGCACAACGGCGCCACGCCTGGCGGTGGCATCGTTGTCGGGCTGTACACGAACATGCTCAATCAGCCGCGCGGATACGTGGTGCGGAACCGGATGTTCGAGCCCTACGACGCGACGCCTACAGCCACAGCAACTGCGATTTGGGACATCAGCATCAATCAGCACTTCGTCGGGAACTACCGCGAGTCGGGCGACCCAGCGACGAAACGCCACGCGTTCGTCCAGCACCCGGACGGATCGGCTGCAGTGACGTTCGACTTCACTTGTCAGGAGGCGGGAGGCTGTGCCGGCGCGCCGCTTGGGACGGTTGCGTTCGCGACATTCGCTTTTGGTATCAATACGGCCGGCGTGGTGGTGGGACAGTACGCGAACGTCAACGGTGGCCCCGTCCACGCGTTCGTCGCGATACCGCCCGATACTGACGCCCCCTAGCGCGGCACGGAAAGCGCGACGAAGTTCTGGTGCGCTGCGATCCACAGGGTTCATCGTTTCGCAGACGACACAACCCCGCGCAGGATCAGGCGAGGACGTAAGCCATTGACAGGCGTGACTCGGACACGCCAACCAAAGGGTTCTTGTACCGCTTGTCAGCGGATTGTCAGTCGCTAGTTGAGATTCGTTGGGAAAACCAGCCCGCGACCATTGGATTCGCGACCAACAAATTGGGAAGAGTGGTTGCGGGGGCGGGATTTGAACCCGCGACCTTTGGGTTATGAGCCCAACGAGCTACCGGACTGCTCCACCCCGCG
>Ga0207689_10005466_pt1 | contig 11370 bp, 10 predicted proteins | sample KBSMisM52_FD_184312 | JGI IMG/M metagenome (GOLD analysis project Ga0207689, IMG submission 184312) | Miscanthus rhizosphere microbial communities from Kellogg Biological Station, Michigan, USA - KBS Miscanthus M5-2 (SPAdes) (version 2) | ecosystem: Host-associated > Plants > Roots >... | reverse complement strand
ATGGCTCCCGCCGCCGCCGCCCCTCTGCCGCGCCTCTCCCGGATCCGCTCCGCCATCGTCCTGAAGGCGGAGCGGATCCGGGAGAGGCGCGGCAGAGGGGCGGCGGCGGCGGGAGCCATCACTTCATGATGGCATGCGGCGGCGGGCCATGGCGGTCAGCGCAGGGCGAGGATGGGGCCGGCCAGGCTCTCCGCGGCCAGGCGATGGGCGATCTCGTTGGGATGCATGTCCACGGGATGCACCCACAGGCTCTCCGTCGGGCGGGCGCGAAGCACGGGCAGCAGGTCCTGCTGCGGGATGCCGGCCTCCAGGCAGAAGCGCGCGACCTTGTCGTGGACGTCCGCGAAGGGGTAGCGGTCCAGCCCGACGAGGAGCGGCCACGTCGCCACCAGGAAGCGCCCGCCTTCGGCGCGGGTGCGCCGGTTCATGTCGCGGAGGTACTGCTGCGTGCGTTCCCACCCCGCGCGATTGGGCTCGCCGTACATCTCGCGGTACCAGCGCAGGGTGGCGCGCGACGTGCGATACGTCTCGACCCGATCCTCCACCATCGCGAACAGCCGCGACGAGAAGGGACCGAGGCTGGGCTCCGCCCCGCCCTCCAGGATGCGCCCGCGGTCGAGGATCCAGTCGTTCACGTAGGTCTGGCGGGCCTGGAACTCCGCCGAGCGGTCCGCGTCGTTGAGGACCATCCCGTACACGACCACGTCGGGCTGGAAGGGCAGGATCTGCTCGAACGCGGCGTACAGCTCCGGGAAGTCCGTGGCGCGGCGGCCGCAGTTGCGGACTTCCCAGCGGCCCGGGCCGGCCGCGTTGAGCAGGGCCTCCAGCCGGCGTGGATAGGTGTCCGCCTCCTTGACCCCTTGCCCCTCGGTGAAGGAATCGCCGAGGACCATGACTCGACGCACGCCGGGCGGCTTCGGCCCGAGCTCCACGTCGCGGAAGCGGAGCGCGTTGTAGCGGAACTCGACCGCCCAGGGGGCCCGCCGCGCCACCGCGTCGAGGCGGACGGGCGCCATCCAGCGATAGCGCTCGCGCGTCTTCTCGTCGCGGAGGTCGAGGTCGAAATACCCGCGAGGGTTGGTGGGATAGCAGTCGAGGAGAGCGCGCCACTTGGAGTCCACGACACGCGCGGTGTTGCGGAAGCGCGGCGGCTCGTATCCCTCGAGGCGCAGGGCGCCTTCGACGAGCAAGCACGCGACGGCCAGCGAGCCGGCGACGAGGGCCGCCGTGCCCGCCACCGCACGCGACCGCACGGGGCTCACGCCGCCGTCCGGCCGCGGCGCACGACGTCGGCCATCCAGGCCGCGGTGACGATCCAGAGCGCGGCCGTGCCCGCCAGCCAGAGCCGCTCCGCGACGGCCGGCGAGAGGAGCGGCACGTCCGCGGGCGTGAGGACGCCCGGAGCGAGGAGGACGTAGAAGCCGACGAGAGCCAGGGTGGCGGCGGCGGCGTGAGGGAAGAGGAAGCGCTCGCCGAGGAGCACGGCGAAGGGAACCGGCCACAGCAGGTATTGCGCGCTCAGCGCGCCGTAGAAGACCTGGAACGCGAGGAGAACCCCGAGCGCGCTCGCCTCCGCCCGCCAGCGGATCCAGCCGCGGGCCACGGCGATCCAGAGGGCGCCGGCCATGGCGAGGAAGATGACCTTGGAGACGGTCAGGAGCGGCTGCCATTGGGCGTCGAAGGCACGCGCCAGGTGGCCCAGCCATACCCCCCGCCACGCACGCACCGCCCCGATCCATCCGAAGTCGGGCACGCCGCCGTACGAGAAGAGCTCGCGCGTGAGCGCCGCGCGATCGGCGAGCGCGAAGGGCAGGAGGAGCAGGGCCACCGGCCCCGCCGCCAGCAGCGTGTAACGGAGGCGCGCTCGTCCGCCGGGCAGGAAGAGCAGGACGAACGGGAGCACGAGGACGGGGAACGACTTCAGCGCGATGCCCGCGGCCAGGGCCAGCGCGCTGCGGTCGAAGTGGCGGCGGTCCAGCTCGCGCAGGGCGCAAGCCAGGGCGAGCAGCGCGACCGAATCGAACTGCCCGTGGAAAGAGGCGACGAGGATGGCCACCGGATGCAGCGCGTAGGCCCAGGCGGAGCGCGAGGTGTTCGGGTCACGCTCGCGGGCCCAGCGCACGAGGAGCCCGGCCAGGAGCGCATCGGCGAGGACGACGGGGGCCTTGACCGCGAGCGCGAACGAGACCCCGGCGTGACGCGCGAGCCACTCCGCCCCCGCCTCGACCCACACCCAGGCCGCGGGATAGGGATACAGCCGGGGCGCGAGGTAGGGATTCCAGGACACGTCGAGCACGTGCGCCGCCACCTTTCGATAGCGCAGCACGTCCGCGACCACACGGTCGGAGAGGAGGGCGGCGATCGCGCGCACGATCAGGGCGGCCGCGGCCACCGCGGCCGGAGAGGACCAGGCGCGGACTCGCTCCTCCGCCGGCACCGCCGGGGCCGCGCTCACGGTGACGGCGAGGGGGAAGGCGAAGCTTCGGCGTGTCCGTGGTCGTGCGCGTGCGCGGAGGGCAGGGGCAGCGCGATCTCGTCCGGCGGCGGCCCCTCGTGCGTCCAGGGCACGACGTCGTCCAGCGCGTGCAGGATCGCGCTGGCCGCGATGCGGTGCGCGATCTCGTTGGGGTGCTCGTCGTCCACGCCGTCCACCACGAGGATGTCCCAGCGCAGCCCGCGGTAGACGGGCAGGAGGTCGAGCACCTTCGCCCCCGCTTCCGCCGCCGCCTGCGCGACCTTGGCATGGATCTCGGGGAACGGATACCGGTCGTCGAGCGGGTTTCCGAAGAGGGGGAAGATCACGACCACGAAGGGCACGCCGCGCTCGCGGGAGAGCGCACCCATCTGCTTGAGCGCGCGGCGGGAGGCGATCCAGCCCGGCGCGTCGTCCGCGTACATGGACTTGTAACCGGTGATGCGCTTCCGGTTCTCCGCCGTCGCCCACAGCCGGGTCTTGACCAGCCGGAAGAGCGCGGAATGGTCGAGGAGGCCGGGGGTCCGCCGCTTCTCTTCCGCCCACTCCGCGACGCGGCGCGTCTCCGCCGCCTCCGCGTCTTCGCTGTCGTTGAGGACGAAGCCCAGGAGGCACACGTCGGGTCCATAGGCCAGCCCTTCCGTCCGGAGCTGACCCTCTTCGTCCACGGTGTTCATCCCGGGGAGGGCGAGGTTGACCACCTGCCACGTCTCGCGCCGCCGCCGCGAGAGCGAGCGCTCGAGGCGCTGCGGGTACGCGTCCTCGAACTCGACGCTGGCGCCCCAGGCGAAGGAATCCCCGAGGGACACGATGCGCTTCGTGCCCGGCGGCTTCTCCACCGTCCGTTCCAGGTCGCGATACCCGCGCGAGTTCTGCGGGCGCATGGCCCGCCGGTTGGTGTTCACGGGCGCATAGCCCGTGGCCCGCGGCCGGTCGGCGGCCAGCAGCCGCACCACGACCTCCCCCATCAGGAAGAGGACGATCACGGTGGCCACGAGCAGGAGGATCTCGGCGCGGCGGGACGTCCCGGGCACCCGGAATGATAACGCGGAGGGTCTCACTCCTCCGCGCGCGGCTCCCGGCCAGGGCCGGCCGCCGCCGCCGTCTCGCGCGGCACGAGCTGGTAGAAGAGGCTGCTCTCGCGCTGGAAGAAGCCCTGCGTGTGGAAGGAGTCGGGCAGGCGCAGGTAGGTGTAGTCGAGGTGATGGCAGACCTCGTGCAGCAGCGTGCGCAGGAACGTGCGGAAGGCGACGACACGCTTCTGGGCGACCGTGCGCATCCAGACGCGTATGCGCGGAGGACGTCCGTCGTCGCGCGTGTAGAGGCCGTGCAGCTCGCCCGCGCCGCGCAGCCGCGGCCGCACGGCCAGGACGCCGACGTCCACGGGCTCGACGCGGAGGCTGACCGTGATCGCGCGGGCCAGGGCCTGGGACGCCGTCTCCACCACGCGGCGGTCGTCCGCGGCCAGCCCCTGCCGGAGGACGTCGACCATGGGGCGGATGGGCTCCGGAACCGGGAGGACGATCGACGTCACACGGTCGCTGCGGTCGTAGATCGCCTTGTCCTTCTTCGAGAGGCGGGCGTAGTAACCGAAGGGCACCGCTCACACGATACACTCGCCTCCCATGACCGCTCCACGGCTGTGCCTCGCCGTCTTCCTCCTGGCCGCCTCTCCGCTGGCCGCCGCGGGCCCGGAAGCCGATCCCCGGATCGCCGCCCTCGTGGCCGACGTCTCCCCCGCCCGCCTGGAGGCCACGCTGCGCAAGCTCGAGTCCTTCCAGACGCGCCACCTCCTCTCGTCCACGGAGACGCCGGGGCGCGGCATCGGCGCCGCCCGCCAATGGATCCTCGAGGAGATGAAGTCGTATTCACCGAGGCTCGAGGTCTCGTTCGATACCTACCGCATCCCCAAGCAGGGCGAACGCGTGACGCGCGACGTCGAGGTGCGCAACGTGATGGCGGTGCTCCCCGGGCGGACGGCGCGCCGCTTCTACGTGAGCGGGCACTACGACACGGTGGCCCGGCCCCTGCGTCCCTCTCCCGCGCCCTCTCCCTCTGCGGGCCCCGCCGCCCAGAGCGCGAGCGGGGGGTTCGACTGGTCGGTCGGGGACAACCTCGCCCCCGGCGTCAACGACGACGGCAGCGGCACCGCCCTCACCATGGAGCTGGCGCGAGTGGTGTCCCAGAGCGGCCTCGTGTTCGACGCGACCCTCGTCTTCATCTGCTTCGCGGGCGAGGAGCAGGGGCTCATCGGAGCCAAGCTGCACGCCCAGCGGGCGGAAGCGGAGAAGCTCACGATCGATGGCGTGCTCAACAACGACATCGTGGGCAACGCCGTCGGCGGCCAGGGGGTGAAGGACACGGGGACGGTGCGCGTGTTCTCGGAAGGGCCGGAGGATTCGCGCTCGCGCCAGCTCGCGCGCGCCATTCGACGCGACGCTTCCCTCTACGTCCCCGAGCACCGGGTGCGCCTGATCGCCCGTTACGACCGCTTCGGCCGCGGCGGCGACCACAGCGCCTTCAACCAGCACGGTTACCCGGGCGTCCGTTTCACGGAGAGCAAGGAGAACTACGGCCACCAGCACACGGTGGACGACACCTTCGCGGGCGGAGTGGATCCCGAATACCTGGCCCGCAACGCGCGCGTGAACGCGGCCGCCCTCGCCACCCTGGGCCTCGCTCCCGTGGCCCCGGGGGTCACGGACGAGCGCGGGCGGCCGACCCTCGGCCGTGACCCCTCCGGCTACGACGCCCACCTGCGCTGGAAGGCGTCACCCGGAGCCGCGGCCTATCGCGTCTTCTGGCGGGAAGCCTGGACGCCGGACTGGCAATTCGAGCGGACGGTGGGGAACGTGACCGAGCTCGTGATGCCCGGCGTGTCCGTCGACGACTTCGTGTTCGGGGTCGCGGCCGTGGACGCGGAGGGGCACGAGAGCCTCGTGTCCGCCTACGTGAACCCCGACCGCCCCGACGCGCCCGTCCAGACCCTGCCGTGACCGAAGGGCCGCTCGCCTCCGTCGACCAGGTCCGCGACGAGCTGCGGCGGCTCGGGTACCTCGAGCACGGCGTCGACCGCTTCGTGCTCGGGGGCGCAGGGGCGGGGGGCGTGGCGCGCGCCTCCGCGCGGGCGGCGACGCGCGTGGGTCTCCTGGGCGGGCTTCTCTTCGGGGCCGCTCTGACCCTGGCCGCGGCCGGCTTCGATGCGCGCCTGCGACGCGAGCCGCGCGACCTGCTCGTCCTCTCCCTCTATCTCTTCCTCACCCTGGCCCTGGCCACGGCCGCGGCGACCTTCCTCGGCGGCCTGGCCGCGGCCTGGTGGGCGCGCCGGCGCCAGCGCCGTCCCGGCCCCACCGTGAGCCGCAACGTCGGGCTCGCGCTGGGCATCGCCGGGCTCGGCTACGTGGCTCTGTGGTGGCGCGCGCACGCGTGGGCGGCGCCCCTCCTGACCCAGGTCCTCGCCGTCGCGCTCGGCCTCGCCCTCTGCGCGGCCCTCGGCCGTTTCGGCACCCTCGCCTCCGTCGCCGTGCTCACCGCCGGAGGCATGGGCGACCGTCTCCCCGAGGCGAGCCTGTCCCGCCGGCGCCTGGTGCCGCTCCTCGCCGTCGCCGCCCTCGTGCTCGGCGGCGCCGTCTCCGCCGCCGCGTATCTCTCCGGCGGAAACGCGGACTCCACTCCCGATTTCGCGGTGGTGCCGACGGGAGTGCGTGTGCGTGTGCTCGGCATCGACGGCCTCGACCGCCGCATGGCCGACCAGATGATCGCGCGTGGCGAGATGCCGCGCCTGCAGGCGCTCCTGGCCGCCGGCGCCCACGCCGTCCTGCGCGCGGAGCCGGAACAGGTCCCCGCCATCGTGTGGACGACCATCGCGACGGGCCGGGGACCGGAGGCGCACGGGATCCTCTCCACCGGGGCGCGGCGGCTGCCCGGCATGCGCATGCCCATGCCGATCGGCGGGGACGATCCGTTCGCGCGCGCGTTGCGCAGCGCCACGGACCTGCTGCGCCTGGGGCGCGCCCAGCCCGCGACGTCCGTCCTGCGCGGGGCCAAGACCTTCTGGAACGTCGCCTCCGAGAAGGGACTCCGCGTCGGCGTCGTGAACTGGTGGGCCACCTGGCCCGCGGACACCGTGAACGGGTACGTCGTCACCGAGCGCGCGCTCTTCAAGCTGGAGAAAGGCGGCTCCTTCGAAGGCGAGACGGCTCCCCCCGACGTGTTCGACCGCGTGCGCGCCCTGGCCGCGCCCGCCCGCGAGAAGCCGCGCGCCATCGACGAGTTCGCGCTGGGAGCGGCCCGCCTGCTGCGCGATCCCGCGCCTCCCGACGTCGAGGCCGTCTACCTCCCCGGCCTCGACATCGCGACCATGCAGCACCTGGGCGAGGCGGGGGCGGCGGACCTGGCCGGGCTGGACGCGCGGCTCGACGCGGTGCGCGGGTATTACCGTCTCGTGGACGGGCTCATCGGCCAGGCCGCGGAAGGGCTCACGGACGCGGACGTGCTCGTGCTCGTCGGAGATCCGGGACGCCTGGCGCGCCACTCCCTTCCCGCGGAAGGGCTGCTCGTGCTCGCGGGCGGGCCCGTGCGCGCGGGCGATCTCGGCGCCGTCTCCGAGCGGGACGTCGCGCCCACCGTCCTCCACCTGGCCGGCCTGCCCCGGAGCCGAGAGCTCGAAGGGCGCGTGCTGGAAGACGCGCTCTCCCCCGCGTTCCGCGCCGCGCATCCCGTGCGCACGGTGCCGTCGTATGGCCGCCGCCCGCCCGGCCGGCCCGCGGAGAGCGCGTTCGACCACGACATGCTCGAGCAGCTCCGCAGCCTCGGATACGTCCAGTAGCTCAGGCGGGCTCGCCGTCCGCGCCCGCGGCGCGGGGATAGACCTTGATCGCGTCCCAGCGCCGGAGACGCACCTCGCCCGGAGCGAACCCGGGCGGCTTGCTGACGTCGGCCACGCGGCAGACGTGCACCTCCACCTTGCCCCGTGCCCCGCGCGCCTTGGAGTGCCACGCCGCCAGCTCCGCCGCGCGCTGCACGACGGTGCGCGGCAGCTCGGCCAGGTGCTCGGGGTTCCGGACGACGACGTGGCTCCCCGGCGTGCCCGACACGTGCAGCCACAGATCGTGCGGCTCCCCGACACGGAAGGTCAGGCGGTCGTTGTCCGCGTCCCCCTTGCCGACCAGGACCTCGAACCCCTCGATGCTCTCCACGCGGTAGCCGCGTCCCTTGCTGGCCATCTCCGGATTTTCCTCCAGGGCGGACCTGGCATATATGAGCGCGTGAGGTCCGTGTGATTCCTGCCCGTCGTCGTCTTCTGACCGTCCTGGCCGGCGTCTCCCTGTCCGCTTTCGCGCCGCCGGCGCCGCCGTCGTATTCGATCGACGCGATCCGTTACGCCACCGTGCCGCAGTTCCCGCTGCGCGCCCTCGTCATGGGGGCGCCGGAGTCGGAGAAGCTCGACATCGCGATGGCGGTGTGGCTGATCCGGGGCAGCGGAAAGGTGATCCTGTTCGACACGGGGTTCCATCGCGAGAAATGGATGAAGCAGTTCACGGTCACGGATTACGTCCGGCCGGACGAAGCGCTGCGTGCCGCGGGCGTGCCTCCGGAAACGGTGACCGACGTCGTGATCTCCCACGCCCACTGGGATCACATGGGCGGGATCGACCTCTTTCCCCAGGCGACGGTGTGGATCCAGAAGGACGAGTTCGCGTACTACACGGGAGCGGCCTGGCAGCCGGGCGGCCGCCACGGCGGCATCGACCCCGAGGACATCGCCGTGCTGGTGCATCTCAACACGGAAGGGCGCCTGCGCCTGGTCGACGGCGACGACGTGGAAATCCTCCCCGGCCTGCGGGCCTACACGGGAGCCCGTCACACCTTCGCCTCCCAATACGTCCGCGTCGACGGCGAGGCGCCCGTCGTCCTCGCCTCGGACAACTGCTATCTGTACCGGAACCTGGAGGCCCGCGCGGCCAGCGCCACCTTCACGCCCGAGGACCGCGACGCGAACCTGCGGGCCCAGGAGCGCATGATCGCGCTGGCGGGCCGCCGCGACCGGGTGGTGCCCGGACACGACCCCCTCCAGTTCGCGCGTTATCCCGCGGCGGGACGGGTGGCGCGGATCCGCTGAGGAGTGTCAGGCCGGTACGGATTTGGCTTCGATTTCCGTCGCGGACTCCGGGTATTCCACGCTGGCGATGCCGTCGCAGGCCGCGGCCGGGCAGGCGACGGGGAATACCGCGAGGGGCACGGCGCGCGCGGCACGGAAGCGCACGACGAAGTCCCGCCGGCAAGCGGGGCACGTCGCCTCCGCCGCACCGTCGAGGGGCGGCCCCTCCGCCACCGCCGGCGAACGAGAAGTGGCGTGGCGAGCAGAGGCGGCGATGGCCTTGCGCGCCCGCGCCACCGCGGCCCGCGCTTCCTCGATCGTCTGCAGGGCGCGCGTCCGGGTTGCCTCGAGGGCCCGGCCGCGGGCAGCGGCGGCACGCCTCAGCTCCGCGGAGGCCTTGCTGACGGCCATCGTCGCCTCGGAGAGCGACGGCTCCCTCTCCGCCTGCGGAAGGGCGGAGACGTCGGCCAGCTCGCGGATGAGATCGTCGAGCTCAGGCCAGGCGGAAGTCATCGGCTCGAAACTAGCACGAAGGGGCCTAACCCGGATTGCGCCCGCTGGCCTGTTGCGCGACGCGGAGGGCGCCGGGGATCGGGCTGGCGGGGATGATTTTTTCCTGGCGCGCGTCGTGGCCGTAGACGTCCTCGCGGAACTCCACCGTGCCGTCGTCGTCCACCCAGACCGTCTCGTAGACGATGTACACGGGGATGTGGTGCTTGAGCGCGACGTGCTGCTCGCGGCCCGAGGCCATGGCGGCCTGGATCTTCTCCGGCGTCCACTCCGGACGGTCTTGCAACACCCACTGCGCCATCTCGAGAGGCTTCTCCAAACGGACGCAGCCGTGGCTGTAGTCGCGCTCGACGCGGGCGAAGAGCGCGTCCGCGGGCGTGTCGTGCAGGTAGACGTCGAACTGGTTCGGGAACATGAACTTCACGCCCCCGAGCGCATTGTGGGCGCCCGGCCGCTGGCGGAACTCGACGCGGCCGGGCCGGCTCCAGTCCACGCTCCAGGGATCGAGGACGCGCCCCGCGCGCACCACCTCGAGGTTGTTCCGATCCACGTAGCCGGGGTCGCGCATGACGGCGGGCAGGGTCTCGTTGCGCGCGATGTCGGGCGGGACGTTCCAGTAGGGACTGAACACGACCGTCGTCATCTCGTCGCTGAAGATCGGCGTGGGGCTGTCCGTCTTGCCCGTCACCACCCGCATCTGCAAGGAGACCTGGCCGTTCTCCACCGCCGTCAAGTGATACGTCGGGATGTTCACGAGCACGTAGCGATCGCCCAGCGTCTCCGGAAGCCAGCGCCACCGCTCGAGGTTGAGCTCGATCTGCCGGATCCGCTCCTCGACGGGAACGTTCAGGGCTTCCAGCGCCTCGCCGTCGAGCCGGCCCTGCGCGGCCAGGCCGTGGCGCCGCTCGAAGCGCGTCAGCGCGTCCCGGGTGGCGGCGTCGAAGACCGGCGTCGACGGGGCGAGCTTCGCGTCGAGATCGCCCGTCGCGACGAGGTGCGCCTGGAGAGCGGCCACCGCGGGGTCGGGACGGCCGGACCGCAGGCTCAATCCCGCGGGCAGCGTGCCCCAGCCTCCGCGGGAGGCGACCTCGCGGTACCGCGACAGCACCTTCTTGAGGGCGGCGTATTGAGGATGCTGCGACTTGAGCCGCTCCAGGCCCTCGCCCAGCTTTCCGGAATCGAGCGAGACCTTGAGCGCCTTCGCGAGGTCCTCGTCGCGCTGGGCGCCGAACCAATGTTCGTCGACCTTCCCGGGAGGTACGCGCCCGCGCTCGAGATGCTCCGCGAACTTCAGGAACGTATAGGAGAGGCGCACGTCGGCGTCGAGGAGCGGCTCCGCGTCGCCCTTCTTGAAGAGGCCGCGGCCGCGCGCCGCCTGCAGCACATCCGCGGGGGCGAGATCGTATTCCGCGGGATCGAGCCCGTCCGCGGCCGCGCGCTGGACCGCGTCGCGCAGGGTACCGATCTCGCGACGACCCCGTCCCTCGACGAGCCAGACCGGCTGGTAGCCGGCCGCCGCGTAGAGACGGCGTACGCCCTCCCAGGTCTCCCTGGCTTTCACATCGCCGGCGGCATAGGCGGGCGGCGTCGTGGTCGCCACTCGCGCCCTCAGGATCGCCGACGTGCGGCCCTCAGACCCCCCCTCGCGCGAAGTGGGGCCGCAGGCGGCGGGGAAAAGGGCAACCCCCGCGAGCATCAGACGGAATGAGGACCGGACACCGGCGACGGCCATGGCGCTGAACGCTGCAACGGCCGTGCCATTTCCGTTTAAACCCCAGGAGCCCGGGTGGCGTCTCAGTGGTTGGCGTGGAACTCACGGCGGCGTACAAGGTTAGGAATGAGGTCCTCCCCATAGCGGACGCGGCGCCCGACCCCCGAGCGGAGGAGCGAGCCCTGGTGGCACGCGCCCAGGCGGGAGACCTCGAGGCGTTCGAGGTCCTCTACCGGGCGAACCTCGGCCGCGTGTACGCGCTGTGCTATCGCATGGCGGGGGACGCGTCCCTCGCGGAGGAGCTCGCGCAGGATGTCTTCGTCCGGGCCTGGCAGAGACTCGGTTCGTTCCGCGGGGAGAGCGCGTTCTCGTCGTGGCTGCATCCGCTCACGGTCAACGTGGCCTTGTCGGAGCGGCGGTCGCGGCGCCGGCGCACGTCGCGGGTGATGAGCACGGACGACCCGGCCGCCTTCGAGCGGCCGGAGAGCCCGAAGACGGGCCCGGAGGCCGCGGTCGACATCGACCGCGCGCTGGAGACGCTGCCGCCGGGGGCGCGCTCCGTGTTCGTGCTGCACG
>Ga0207689_10005464_pt1 | contig 11374 bp, 6 predicted proteins | sample KBSMisM52_FD_184312 | JGI IMG/M metagenome (GOLD analysis project Ga0207689, IMG submission 184312) | Miscanthus rhizosphere microbial communities from Kellogg Biological Station, Michigan, USA - KBS Miscanthus M5-2 (SPAdes) (version 2) | ecosystem: Host-associated > Plants > Roots > Rhizosphere... | reverse complement strand
CTGGAATTCAACCGTGGCAGTTTCCGTGTAAAAGGAGATACGGTTGATATCAACCTTCCCTATGTTGATTATGGCTATCGCATTACATTCTTCGGAGACGAAATTGAAGAGATTGAAAGTTTTGATGTGGTAACGGGCAAGCGCATCGGTAAAATGGAAAACGCCGCCATTTTCCCTGCAAACTTATATGTGGCACCAAAAGATGTGATGCAGCAGGCAATCTATGAAATACAGGATGAAATGCAGGCACAGGTAGAATATTTCAAAACCACAGGTAAATTAATAGAGGCCCAAAGATTGAAAGAACGTGTCGAATATGATTTGGAGATGATCCGTGAACTGGGATATTGCAATGGCATTGAAAACTATTCCCGGTTCTTTGACCGACGTCGCCCGGGTACAAGGCCTTTCTGTTTGCTGGATTATTTTCCGAAAGATTTTTTAATGGTTATAGATGAAAGTCATCAAACGATACCGCAGGTAAGTGGTATGTATGGTGGTGACAGAAGCCGTAAGCTAATCCTTGTTGATTTTGGTTTTCGTCTACCCTCAGCTTTAGACAACCGCCCTTTAAATTTTCATGAGTTTGAATCCATGCTCAATCAAACTATTTACGTATCGGCAACACCGGATGATTTTGAATTGGAGAAAACGGGGGGTATGATTGTAGAGCAGGTAGTGCGGCCAACAGGGCTGCTGGATCCGCCTATTGAAATTCGCCCGTCAGTGAACCAGATTGATGACTTATTGGATGAAATTGATAAAACAGTTACAAAAGGAGATCGGGTATTAGTGACTACTTTGACAAAGCGTATGGCAGAGGAGATGGATAAATACCTGCACCGGATCAATATCAAATCAAAATATATTCATAGTGAAGTTGACACACTGGAACGTGTAGAAATATTACGCCAGTTGCGGCTTGGAGAAATTGATGTATTGGTCGGCGTTAATCTTTTACGTGAAGGATTGGATCTGCCGGAAGTTTCATTGGTCGCCATATTGGATGCAGACAAAGAAGGTTTTCTAAGAAATGAAAAATCATTGACACAAACATCCGGACGTGCAGCGAGGAACGTAGATGGAAAAGTGATTTTTTACGCGGACAAAATGACGGAGAGTATGCAGAAAACAATAGATGAAACCACAAGGCGCCGGGAAAAACAGGTCGCCTATAATATTGAGCATAACATAACACCAACCACTGTAAAAAAATCAAGAGGCCAGGTATTTGCACAAACATCTGTACTGGACATAAGAGGATTTGATGCTGCAAATCCATATGCAATTGCCGATGACCAGGATATAATCACAGTAGCAGCAGAAGAACAGGCTGAATATAAAACCATTCCGCAAATGGAAAAAGCAATCAGCAAGATCAAAAAAGAAATGGAAAAAGCGGCAAAAGACCTCGACTTTATGGAGGCAGCGAGATTGAGAGATGAAATGTTCATGATGCAGAAAAAATTAGAAGAGATGAAAAAATAGGCCTGGTAATCGGGTTAAATAGCAGTACTACTGCCTGGTTCAAAAAAATAAACCACTTATCAATAAACCTGCGAACTTTTTCCTTTTTTATTACATTTAATACTTCAACATCGATCATCACATAGAGAAAAATTTATGAAGAAAGCTATTGTTTCTGCAATTGCATTATTGCTTACTCTTTCCGTTTTTGCACAGCCCGCTTATTTCAATACAGAAGAGGAAATGTTTGAACAGGCCGACTTACCCGCAGGAGAAATAAAGATTAACAATCTTAAATGGTTACCGGGCTCTCATGAATTCTGGGTGAATGAAAACGGAAACATTTATGTATACACTGCCGATAAGTTAAATGACGGTAAACTGGTTCTTAGCGACGACCAGGTAAAAGCCGCCGGGCTATCAACAACTATTGAAGCGATTGTATGGAGCACTGATCGTAAAAAAATTCTCGCTTACACCAATTCTTCCCGTGTATGGAGGGCAAATACAAAAGGAGATTACTGGTATTTCGATTTGATCTCCGGCAAAGGAAGACAGATTGGAAAAACGTTACCATCTTCCTCATTACTATTTGCTAAATTCTCTGCTGATAATAAGACCGTAGCCTATATAAGTAAACATAATTTATATGCAGAAACCCTCGCTACTGGAAAAATTACACAACTCACAAAAGATGGAACCGACAGAATTATCAATGGCACTTTTGATTGGGTATATGAAGAAGAACTAAGCTGCCGCGATGGTTTTCGCTGGAGTCCTGATGGAAAAACAATTGCATATTGGCGTGTGGATGCAAGACCAACACGCAATCATTTAATGATTAATAATACAGATTCTCTTTATCCATTTACCATACCTGTGGAATATCCCAAGGCAGGTGATAAACCGTCCGACGTTCGTATTGGTATTATTAGTCTTGCCACAAAAAAAACAGTATGGCTGAATATACCCGGTGATCCGCAGAATAATTATTTACCAAGAATGGACTGGGCCGGCAACAGCAAAGAGATACTAGCCTTGCAAATGAACCGTAAGCAAAGTGAAGCGACATTGTATATGTGTGATGCAACAACAGGAAAAGCAAATAAAATTTATACCGATAAAGATGAAGCATGGGTAGAACCTGTGAAAGCTTTTGGATATGATGAACCTTCATGGATATGGATTGAGAACGGAAAGTCTTTTTTATGGGAAAGTGAAAAAGATGGCTGGCGACATATCTATAAAGTTTCTAGAAATGGCAGGAATGAGCAATTGCTAACGAAAGGAAATTTCGATGCCACCCCGGTTGCTTATAATGAAACATCAGGAAACATTTATTTTGTGGCAAGCCCGTATGATGCAAGGGATAGATATCTGTATAGCATTAACATTAATAAAACAGATACTGTTCGCATAACACCAGCGGTGTTTGAAGGAACAAATTCATACCGTTTTTCACCGGATGCAGCTTATGCTGTGCATATTAATTCGAACATCCATCGCAATTATAATATTCGTTTACTCACCTTACCGGATCATAAAAAAATATACCCCGGAACAGATGATAGCTTTACCGAACCAACTCTTGGATTTAATCTCGAAAAGTTTAGAATAAAAACCGGTGATGGAATTGAAATGGATGGCATTATGGCAAAGCCTTTTGATTTCGATGCTTCAAAAAAATATCCTGTGTACTTTTTTGTATATGGTGAACCGGCGTCAACAACGGCCAACGATGTTCCCGGTTTTGATAAATTCATTTCTCAATTAATTCCTGAAGGATATATAGGAATAACTATGGACAATCGCGGTACACCTGCCCTCAAAGGAAGAGAATGGCGTAAATCTATTTATAGAAAGATGGGAATTATTAATAGCCATGACCAGGCAATGGCCGCCAGGGAAATTATGAAATGGCCATTCATCGACACAAGCCGTGTGGCGGTACATGGCTGGAGTGGCGGCGGTGCTATGACGTTAAATCTTTTATTGCGTTATCCGGAAATATATAAAACCGGAATTGCAGTTGCCGCTGTCACTGATCAACATTTCTATGACAATATCTATACGGAACGGTATATGGGCCTGCCGCAGGAAAATGAAGCGGATTATAAGGAAGCATCGCCTATCACATTTGCAGGTAACCTTCGGGGTAATCTTTTATATATGCATGGTACCGGCGATGATAATGTTCACTATAAAAATGCCGAAGTACTTATCAACGAGTTTATAAAGAAAGGAAAGTTGTTCCAGTTTATGCCGTATCCTAACCGCACCCATGGTATTTCCGAAGGCGCAGGGACCAAAGAACACCTGAATGCTACTTTCATTAAATTTCTCCGGGAACATTGCCCACCCGGAGCCCGGTAGATTATTTCTGCACTAAATTGTAAAATACAATAAAGGCCTGTGCAACGTAATTATTCCATGCGTTGTCAGGCCTTTTACAATGCAGTTACGGTATTGTTTGCTGCATTTTATGATACGAAACCAGGCTTTCATTCTAAATGCTATACAATGAAAATTTCAAAATCTCTTCTTATCGCGATTGCCGCCGCTGTGGTAGTTACCACTGTAACTTCATGTACAAAAGACAAGCCTGAAAAGAAGGACGAGAAAAAAAACGAAAGAACAGTTCCGCAATCCTGTCCTGCCTGCGGTATGGGTTAATTGGAACAATGTATGCCGGAAATCTTTTCTTCCATTGCCTGTAATTTAGATACCAATATTTTATCGGCATCCCTTCCTCTTTTTGATTCGGAAAAAGTACAGGCTATCGAATGGTCTTTCGATACTTTATACAACCGGATAGATATACCAGGTTGGTTTAATGAATTATTAAAAGCATATAGTGACGAAAACAGGTTGATCGGTCATGGTGTTTTCTTTTCACTCTTTTCAGGAAGGTGGACGAACGAACAGCAGGAATGGCTGGTACATTTAAAAAAGCTTTCTTCACAATTCCGGTTTGATCATATCACGGAGCATTTTGGTTTCATGACCGGTGAAGATTTCCACAAAGGTGCGCCAATCAGTATTCCCTTTACATCCTCGACGCTCGCCATTGGAAAGGACAGGCTTAAGCGGATGCAAAATGCCTGCAATTGCCCGGTTGGCCTGGAGAACCTGGCATTTTCTTATTCATTAGATGAGGTGAAAAAGCATGGCGATTTCCTGAATCAATTAATTGAGCCTGTAAATGGCTTTATAATTTTTGATTTGCATAACCTCTTTTGCCAGATCCACAACTTCGATATAGGTTATGATGAGATCATTCGATTCTATCCATTGGAGAAAGTCAGGGAAATACATATTTCCGGCGGCAGTTGGGAAAGTGTACAATCAAATCCATCAAAGAAAATAAGACGGGATACACATGATGATGCTGTACCTGGTGATGTGTTTGAATTATTAAAAAAGACAATTCCGTTATGCCCAAACCTTAAATTCATTGTAATGGAACAAATAGGAATCGGTCTGGATGCTGAAGAAAGCCGTATTCAATTTCGAAATGATTTTTACAGGATGGAAGAAATTGTTCAGCAAGCAAACAAATACTTTCCAAAGGACATTCAGAATTCTTTTTTACCTGAACAAATTTTTAGCACAGACATCCCACCGTTAGAAGACCCCATTTTATATAACCAGCAACAACAACTTTCTGAAATATTGGAAACCGCAGTTAGCTATAGTGATGCGCTACCCCTCTTGCAATCTTCAAGCCTCGCCAATTCAGCCTGGGAAGTGGAAAAATGGAACCCGGCGATGCTGGAAACAGCCATCGCAATCGCTCAAAAGTGGAAAAAGGGCTTCAATTAAGCAGTTTACTAAGGGTGGAAAAATTTCATTCGTAGTTTTACGAAGTACACTCAAGAAATTCTACTCATTTTTTCAAAATTTGTCAGCCTGAACTTGCAATAGTATCCGTTACAATATATTTTCGATCCCGAATCATTCCATATCCAATTAAAAACTGTTTAAATCCAATGTTATGAAAAGACGAATCCGCAAAGTGGTTAACTTCTTCGCATTTAACCTCCTGTTTTTTGCTCTCTACCTCAATTTTATTCATAAAGACAAACCGAACATTGCTATAACGCCGGCCCCTGCACAGGCAGCGGCAAGCACTACTGCATTAAATGGCACCGTGCTCGTAACTAACCCGGAAAAATATACCGAACCAAAAAATACAAACACTGCAACTTCTGCTCAGCCAGCTAAAACGGAAACAAAAGCTGAAAAGAATGATGCATTAAAATTATCTATAAACTAAGTATTTCATAACAGCGTTTAAATACTAAAAATTACCCCGGATTCTTCCGGGGTTTGCTTTTTTATAGAACTCCGCTCTATAGGCATGCCATATCTGAGAGGCAACTTCCGAACTTTTGGGTAAGGTTCCGGGGCGGCTTAACTTAGCAGGATGGCTAAGAAATTATTTCTACTTGATGCTATGGCACTGATCTTTCGTGCCTATTATGCGCTTATCCGCAATCCGCGATTGACTTCAAAAGGTAAAAACACAAATGCACAATTTGGCTTTACCAATGCGTTGGTTGATCTGATCAATAACCAGAAGCCAAGTCATATGGCCGTATGTTTTGACACAGCCGCTCCTACCGAAAGACACACAGAGTTTGAGGCATATAAGGCTAATCGCCAGGAAGCGCCTGAAGATATTATCTCTTCTCTCGAAGATATTAAGCGGATTATTGAAGGGTTCAATATTCCCATTATGGAAGTCGATGGCTATGAAGCGGACGACGTTATAGGCACATTAAGTAAACAAGCTGCAAAAGCAGGTTATGAAGTTTACATGGTTACTCCTGATAAAGATTATGGTCAATTAGTCTCTGATAAAGTAAAAATATACAAACCCGGCTACCAGGGAGGCGATGTAGAAATAATGGGTCCCGCGGAAGTATGTGCGAAATGGAATATAAAAGATGTATCACAGGTAATAGATATTCTTGGCCTGATGGGCGATGCGGTAGATAATATTCCCGGCATTGCGGGAGTAGGGGAAAAGACGGCAGCAAAACTGCTTGCTGAATATGAAACAATTGAAAATGTATTGGCTAATGCAGATAAAATAAAGGGGGCATTGGGTGAAAAGGTGAGAAATGGCAAAGAGGCTGCGATTTTATCCAAAAAACTGGCGACAATTATTATAAATGCGCCGGTGACATTTCATGAAGAAGATTTCAGGTTGAAAGACTGGAATAAAGAAAAACTGAAAGATGCATTTGCCGACCTGGAATTTAAAACTCTTGGCAAGAGAATATTGGGTGATGAGTTCAATGTGTTTACAAAAGCTCCCGAAGGCGTGCAGGCTGATTTATTTGGAAACGCGGTAGCACCAGCAACGCCGGCAAAGCAAAAGAAAGAAGCACCCCCGGCAATAGAAACTGATTTGTTTGGAAATATCATTGAGACAAAAGCGGAAGAAAAACCGGTTGCTCCCGTTGAGTTATCAGATGAGGCAGGAATGCGTGTTGATAAAAACATCAATAATACTCCGCATACTTATGAAGCCGTAACCACTGATGCCGCGATAAAAAAATTAGTTGCTGAATTAAAAAAACATACGGAAATATGTTTTGATACAGAAACAACCGGCATCGATGCGAATGATGCTGAATTGGTTGGTTTAAGTTTTTCTGTCGATCCCGGTGAAGCCTGGTATATACCTTGTCCGGCCGATCAAAAAAGGACGAACGATATACTGGCTTTATTTACTCCATTGTTTAATGATGAAAAAAAAATATGGATCGGGCAGAATATAAAATATGATATGCTCATACTGAAGTGGTATGGCATTGAAATAAAAGGGAAATTATTTGATACCATGCTGGCACATTATGTAATTGAACCAGACGGTAAACGTGGGATGGATATTCTGAGCGCAAAATATCTCGGCTATGAACCGGTGCATATTGAGGAACTGATTGGAAAAAAAGGGAAGACGCAGGGTACTATGCGTGATGTGGAGCTGGAAAAGATAAAAGATTATGCAGCCGAAGACGCAGATATAACGTTGCAGTTGAAAAAAGTATTTGAGCCCTTGTTGAATAAAAATGAAGTAGAGAAACTATTCAATGAAGTAGAAAATCCATTGGTGAAAGTATTGACAGCAATGGAATATGAAGGAGTGCGGATTGATGAAGAATTTTTGAATGATTATTCAAAGGAGTTGGAAAAAGAAGCAAAAAAATGCGAGGAGGCTGTATATAAAACCGCTGAAGTACGGTTTAACCTCGCCTCACCGAAACAACTGGGCGAAGTTTTATTTGACAAACTTAAACTTGATCCTAAAGCGAAGAAAACAAAAACAGGTCAATACGCTACCGGCGAGGATGTTTTGCTGAAGCTGGCCAACCAGAATAAAATTGTTGATGACATTCTTGCTTTTCGTGAATACACAAAACTAAAATCAACCTATGTTGATGCATTGCCTTTAATGATCAATAAAAAAACAGGCCGGGTGCATACAACATATGGACAGGCTGTTGCGGTTACAGGCCGTTTGGCAAGCAACAACCCCAACCTGCAGAATATACCGATACGTACAGACAGGGGAAAAGAAATAAGAAAAGCGTTTGTTCCAAGAGATAAAAACCATGTTTTAGTAAGTGCCGACTATTCGCAGATCGAATTGCGGATAGTAGCCGCGATAAGCGGTGATCCAAATATGTGTGACGCGTTCCGGAAAAATAAAGATATTCATACGGCTACTGCCGCGAAAGTGTATAGCATCGATGAAAAAGATGTAACCAAAGAAATGAGGTATAAAGCCAAGAGTGTAAACTTTGGTATCATTTACGGGCAAGGTGCATTCGGTCTTGCAGATAACCTGGGTATATCAAGAACAGAAGCAAAAGCGATTATTGACAATTATAAAAAATAATTTGCAAGCATAACGAAGTATATGGACCACACCATAAATTTCGCCAGGGAGCATGGCTATGTGCAAACATTAATGGGGCGTAAAAGATGGTTGAAAGATATTAACTCCGCCAATTTTACCGTACGCGGTTTTGCTGAACGAAACGCTATCAATTCTCCGATACAGGGAACTGCTGCTGATATGATAAAGCTTGCCATGGTGAAAGTGCACAATACTTTCATAAAAAAGAAATTCAAATCAAAGATGATTCTGCAGGTACATGATGAACTTGTATTTGATGCAACAAAAGATGAACTTGAAGATATAAAACCTGTTATTATAGATTGCATGCAAACAGCGATGATTTTACCATTTGATGTACCCGTAGTTGCAGAAATAGGATCTGGTGATAATTGGCTTGCAGCTCACTAGTTTCGCAAAGAGGAACAGAACGGCTTGTCTTAAGCGTATTCACTTATAGTGAATAAATGATGGGGTGAAGGTCAACAGGTTATTTTATTTATGCTGCAATTTGTAACTACTGGTTATCGTTACATTCCAGTACAATTTTTGCTCCGGTATCGATTGAAACAGCCAATTAGTTATGAAGAACTTACCTACTTCCATTGCGGAATATTTTGATCACTCAAATGAATACCTGTATTCGTTTGCGGATAAGGATTTCCGACTTGTCAAAGCGAATTCATTATTTCTTAAAAAATTTCAGCTTCATTCAGACGATTATATCGGTAAACCTTTTCATGAGGTAATTAAACAGATAGAATCAAAGAAAATACTCCAGGCTGGCAAGGTATGTCTTCAGGAACCGGGTACAACAATAAAAATAGAAGTAAACACAAAAACCCCAGCCGGAGAAGAACGATGGTTTCAATGGGAAATAAGTTCGCCTGAACAAAACAATAATGAGCAATCCGGCATCCAGATTATCGGTATCGATATTACAGAAGAGAAAAAACCGGAACAACAATCATTATTTCATGCTGTTCTGCTTGATAACATTTCTGACGCAGTAATATCAATTGACAAAGAGTTCAAACTAAAAAGCCTTAATAAAGCCGCAGAAAAAACATACCAGGCGAACTCAACTGACATGATTGGCAAACCTCTATCAGTCCTTTTCGGCAATAGCAACTCAATTATTTTACATAAAGCTATTGACGAACTGCAACAAAAAGGAGCGTGGAATGGTGAAATAAAACTTCAACCTTTCGGAGATGAAAAAGAAATTCGTCAATATTGCTCAATAACAACTGTAAAGGACAACCAGGATTCCACTATTGGTTATTTAGCTATTAACAGGGATATTAATGAACCCATTGAAAGAGAAAAAACTTCCGCAGCGACAGATCATGTAAATACGTTTGATGGCTGTTATAAAAAGATGATTGAAGAGATTGCAGATTATGCTATTTTCTCCCTCGATAAAAATGGGTTTATTCTCGACTGGAATAGAGGCGCAGAAAACATTAAAGGATATAAAGCAGAAGAAATTATTGGAAAGAGTTTCAGGATATTTTATACAAAAGAAGACCAGGAAAAAAACCTGCCGGAGCAACTTCTTGAAAAAGCAATAAAACATGGAAGTGTTACCAATGAAGGATGGCGCATAAAGAAAAACGGCGAAATGTTTTGGGGAAGTGTAGTAATTACTGCATTACATAATGACGGGAAAGATGTGATTGGCTTTTCCAAAATAACCCACGATTTTACAGAAAAAAAAATAGCCGAAAAAGGATTTAAAAGTTCTGAAAAAAACTACACGCATGTTCTTTCAAGCATTTCTGAAGGTTTTTTTATGCTTGATAAAAACTGTCGCATTATCGTGGCAAACAAAGCTGCAAAAAAAATGATCGAAAAGGTGTCGGGAAAATTGCCGGAAGACGGTCATTCCGCATTGGATTATTTACCTCCGGAAAAGCAAAAAACATTGCAGACCTATGTAGATAAAACATTCCGTGGTTTACGGGTCGAATACGAAAGTTTTTATCCATTAGGCGAAAGAAGTTTTTGGCTTAACCTTGTTTATTCACCGGTGAAAGATGAAAATAAACACATAATTGGAGCCTGCATTATCGCCAGGGATATAACAGAACAAAAAAACGCAGAAAAAGAACTAGACAAATCGCAGCGCTTGTTTAAATCCTTTATGGCAAATACTCCGGCTATGGGATGGATAATAGATGATAGTCATAAATTCCGGTACCTGAATAAAGCATACAGAACCAATTTTAAACTCGATGATTCTGCAATAGGTAAATCGCTCTACCAGATATTTCCAAAACCGGTTTGCGATTCATTTATAGAAAATAATAAACGGGTATGGAAATCCGGCATCGTGATAGAAGCAATAGAAGAAGGAGTTGGACCGGAAGGCAGAAAACAGATTTACCAGATATATAAGTTTCCGTTGGGAGAAGAAGATGGAAAAAAACTACTTGGTGGTGTTGCGTTGGATATTACTGAACAAAGAATGCTGGAGCAAAAATTAGCAACGGAAGAAAAGAGAAAGAAAAGAGAAATTATACAGGCTATCATAGACGCACAGGAAAAAGAAAGGCGTGAATTGGCATATGAATTACACGACAATGTAAACCAGATTCTCTCTTCATCAAAGCTTATGCTGGATGTGGTTTCGGATTCACAGCAAACCAATACTGAATTTGTAAACAGGAGTAATGAATACCTGAGTGAAGCCATTAAAGAACTCCGGAGAATAAGTCATAATCTCAGCCCGGGAATATTAAAAGATATCAGTCTTGAAGCGGCAATACAGGATGTGGTAGAACAAATAAATAATTCCGGCAAACTGCATATCATTTACAGGAAAAGGAATTATGCAAAAGATAAGAATAAAGCAGGCGGAGATATTCAGTTAACCGTTTTGAGAATTGCCCAGGAACAACTGAACAATATTATAAAACATGCAGAGGCGACGGAAGTAATCATCCAGCTATTTATAACTAAAACAAGAATTATACTGAGTGTAAAAGATAACGG
>Ga0207689_10005462_pt1 | contig 11375 bp, 9 predicted proteins | sample KBSMisM52_FD_184312 | JGI IMG/M metagenome (GOLD analysis project Ga0207689, IMG submission 184312) | Miscanthus rhizosphere microbial communities from Kellogg Biological Station, Michigan, USA - KBS Miscanthus M5-2 (SPAdes) (version 2) | ecosystem: Host-associated > Plants > Roots > Rhizosphere... | reverse complement strand
AGCCGTCGGCATAGAGCTGGATCACCGCGGCGTCGTCGACGGTTTCGAGCAGGTACTTGCGAGCGGCCGTCGGTGCGTTGGCCGCGGCCGCGGGCGGCTTCGGCCCCTCGGAGCCGATCGAGCAGCCCACGGCGCCGATGCCGCCGCTGCCGCAGCCGGCCGTGATGCTCGCGGCCAGGACGATGACCCGCCAGTCGACTCGTGTTCTCTCCCTCACGTCCTCCCCCTTCTCGCCGCGGCCTCGCCGCCCCGGCGCAGTGTAGTATGGGCGGCCGCGGAGGAGCTGATGCCTCAGGTTTCGCTGCTGGCGACGTTGGTCGCGACGGTTGCCGGGTTCGTGCTCGGCGCGCTGTGGTACGGACCGCTGTTCGGCAAGACCTGGATGGCCGCCGGCGGTTTCACTCAGGACCAACTGCGTCGCGACGTCAATGCAGGGGTCGCGTACGGGTTGACGTTCGTCCTGGGGCTTGTCGCCTCGTTCGTGTTCGGCTTGTTCCTGGGCCCGCATCCCAGCCTGGCGCTGGGCGTGGGTGCCGGCGCGTCGGCCGGCCTCTGCTGGGTGGCCACGGCGCTGGCGACCAACTACCTGTTCGAGGGCCGGCGCCCGGCCCTGACGTTCATCAACGGCGGCTACCACGCCGTGCGCTTCACGCTCATCGGCCTGTCGTTCGCGCTGCTGGGGTAACCAAGGGGGGACACCGCTCGTGCACTACCTGCTCATGTACGACGTCGTCGAGGATTACGTCACGCGCCGCACCCCGCTGCGCGCGGCACACATCGGTCTGGCCCGCGCGGCGGCCGCACGCGGTGAGCTCGTGCTCGGCGGCGCGCTCAATCCGCCCGAGGGGGTCGTGCTACTGTTCCGGGGCGAGTCGCCGGCGGCGGCCGAAGCGTTCGCCAAGGCCGATCCCTACGTGCAGAACGGCCTCGTCAAGAGCTGGAAGGTGCGTGAGTGGACGACGGTGGTCGGGCCCGACGCACAGGTCAAGCTGCCCGATGTGATCAGCTGACGCCTTGTCGAAAAGGCGGCTAGAGGGGGATGCGATGGTGAAGAGGATTCTGGTGGCAGCCGGGCTGACCGCGGCGTTTGCCGCGGGCTTTGCCGTGCGCGGTGTCGTCCCGGGCGAGCCGGTGGCCTTTGCGCAGGGCAACCGCGTCTTCGAGCTGCGCACCTACACGGTGGCCGACGGCAAACTCGACGCGCTCCACAAGCGCTTCCGCGACGAGACCGTGCCGAAGTTCTTCCCGCGGCACGGCATGGCCAACGTCTGGTACGGCAGGCCGCTGGATGCGCCGCAGTCTCAGAACTCCATGACCTACATGATCGCGTTCCCCAGCCGCGAGGCCGCCAAGAAGAGCTGGGATGCGTTCCGCGCCGATCCGGAATGGACCAAGGTGGCCGCCGCGTCCGGCGTGGGGCAGGTGAAGATCGACTCGGTCTACTTCGAGCCAGCCGACTATTCGCCGCTGAAGTAGAGGCGCACCGCGAGGTGCGCCTGCAGGCGGGCCTGAAGGCCCGCCTCTACGTACTACAATCCCGTCAGTGTCCGCCGCCGCCGCACAGAGTACCGGCTTGCCCGGCGCGCACGCGCATCGGGTCATCTTCATCGACCTGGCGCGGGCGCTCGCCGTGTTCTTCATGCTCTACGGGCACACGATCGACGCGCTGCTGGCTCCCGCCTATCGCGGCGGCGTGTGGTTCGACGCGTGGCAGTTCCAGCGCGGGCTCACGTCGAGCCTGTTTCTGATTCTCTCGGGCTTTGCCTTCAGCATCGCCACCGGCCGTCACTGGTCGTCGCACATCCGTATCACGCCGGCCTGGTGGCGCCGTGTCCGTCGATTCGCCTGGTTCGTGTTCCTGGGCTATTCGCTGCACTCGCCGGTGGGGCGCGCGGTGGACTACAAGTTCGCCACCGAGGCCGCGTGGCGCACGTTCTGGGCGGTGGACGTGCTGCAACTCATCGGGGTCACCTTCATCGGCGTGCAGTGCCTGGTGCTCGCCACGCGCACGCGCGTCCGGTTCACGATCACCGCCGTGGCGCTGGCCGTTGTCCTGGTGGCGATCTCGCCGACCGCCTGGTCGATCGACTGGAGCCGCTGGCTGCCCATGTGGGCCTGGGGGTACCTGTCGCCGGTTCTCGGGCCGTCGTTTCCGCTCTTTCCGGCGGTGCCATGGTCGGCGTTCATCCTCGTCGGCGCCGCGCTCGGCCAGATCTACTCGAGCTGGGGCGGTTCGCATCTCGACGCGTTTGCCAACCGGGTGCTGTTGATTCCTGGCATCGCGGCGGTGGCGGCCGGCTACGGCGCCGCGTTCCTGCCGGTGGAGGCCTTTGCCAACGGCGCGCGCAGCGTGCTGCCGGTGGACCTGTTGATTCGAACCGGCGCCTGCATGGCGATCATGGGCGTCATCGCCCATGCCAGCCAGCGCGTCGTGCGGCTCCCGCATGTCTTCAGTGCCGTCGCGCAGGAAACGCTCGTCATCTACTTCTTTCACCTCTGCGTGATCTACGGCTCGGCCTGGAGCTACGGCCTGCTGCAGTTCTACGGCGCGACGCTCGGCCCCACCCAGACGGCTGCCACTGTTGCGGTATTGGTCGTGGCGATGTCGGCAATGGCGTGGTGGTGGAACTGGCTGAAGCACTCCAGGCCCCGCGTGGCGCGCTACACGGCGCTGGCCGCGTGCATCGTCCTGGTCGGCGGCATTCTCTTCTGATCCTTGTCGGCTCTGGGCTCTGGGCTTTGGGCTCTAGGCATGGTTGGCTAAAGGCGGCCCCACGACTGCAAGCCCGTCGGCTCGACACATCGACCCGTGGGCCGCCAGAGGTTCTGTCGGGCCGACTATCACCGCCGGGAGCGCCAGCGACAGATGAAAAACGACGAGGCGCGGCCTTCCCCGAGGCCGCGCGCGAGGAGTTTTTCCCCGGCGCGTGATCGGAGGCTCCGACAGAAGCCTCTGGCAGCCCGCGGGTCGGCACCCGACCAGCGACGACATCAGTTAACTGCGACGGCGTTTTCTGACGTCAAACTGTTCTAGAGTTTGTAAGAGTTTGTAAAAGGCCGCGCGCCCCTGGGATCTCGGGCGGGCACGCTGTATGATCGCCACCTCTCCAGGCCTGAGGGGTCAGGGATTCGGAGGGGGCTCCAATGTTTGACGCCCTGTTTCAGGCGCTCTTTTCGTATCGTCCCGTCGTCTTCCAGCAGGGCGAATTCCGGTTCGATCTCACCGGGGCGTCGTTCTTCGCCGCGGCGGTCGCGCTGGCGGCGGCGGGGCTGGCCGTGTTCACCTACCGCCGTGTTCAGGTGACACAGGGGCGCCCCCGGGATCGCGTCATCCTCACGGCGATCCGCCTGGCCGTGCTGGCGGTGCTCCTCTTCTGCCTCCTCCGTCCGACGCTCGTCGTCCGCGCCGCCGTGAACCAGCAAAACGTCGTCGCCGTGCTGCTCGACGACTCGAGCAGCATGCAGATCCCCGACGCCGGCGGCAAGACGCGCGGGCAGTGGGTGCAGGACGAGTTCGGGTCGCCGACGGCGCCGCTGCTCAAGTCGCTCGGCGATCGATTCCTGGTGCGCGTCTTCCGCTTTTCGTCCGCGGCCGCGCGCGTGCAGTCGGCCAAGGAGCTCACCTTCAACGGCTCGCAGACCAAGCTTGGCGCCGCCTTCGACGGCGTGCGCGAAGAGCTGGCCGGGCTGCCGGTGGCCGGCGTGGTGCTCGTCTCGGACGGCGCGGATACGAGCGAGTCGTCGCTGTCGCAGGCGATGCTCGGTCTGAAAGCCGAGAAGCTGCCGGTGTTCGCCGTCGGCGTGGGCGGTGAAACGCTGCCGCGAGACGTCCAGGTGGACCGTGTCACCGTCCCGCGCACGGTGCTCAAGGGCGCGTCGCTGATGCTCGACGTCGTGGTGGCGCAGACCGGCTACAACGGACGGACCGTCACGGTCGACGTCGAAGACGACGGGCGCATCATCGGCTCGGAGAAGGCCGTGCTGCCCGCGGACGGCTCGCCGGCAACGGTGCGCGTGCGGGCGGTCGCCTCGGAATCCGGCCCGCGTCTCTTCAAGTTCAAGGTCGCCCCGCAGGACGGCGAAGTGGTGCCGCAGAACAACGCGCGCGACGTGCTGGTGAACGTGCGCGACGCGCGCGAGCGCATCCTCTATTACGAGGGCGAGCCGCGGTTCGAGATGAAGTTCATCCGCCGCGCGGTGGCCGACGACAAGAACCTGCTGGCCGTGGCGCTGCAGCGGACCGCGGACAACAAATACATGCGGCTCGACGGCGACCCGGAAGAAGTGGTCGGCGGGTTTCCCAAGACGCGCGACGAGCTGTTCCGCTATCGCGGGCTGATCCTCGGCAGCGTCGAGGCGGGCGCGTTTTCGGGCGATCAGCTGCAGATGATTGCCGACTTCGTCGATCGGCGCGGCGGCGGCCTGCTGATGATCGGCGGCCCGCGCGCGTTTGGTGAAGGCGGCTACGGCGGCACGCCGGTGGCCGACGCGCTGCCGCTGCAGATCGATCCCAAGACCCGGGCGTCGGAGCCCGCGCCGCTGGCGCGGCTGAAGGTGGCGCCCACCAAGGCGGGCGAAGGGCACGCGGCCACGCAGATCATGCCGACGCAGGCGGCGTCGGTGGCGCGCTGGGCGCAGCTGCCGCAGGTGACCAGCGTCAACGCCCCGCTGCCGCTCAAGCCGGGCGCCGTGGCGCTCCTCAGCGGCACCGACCAGCGTGGCCGCAGCCAGGTCGTGCTGGCGTCGCACAGCTTCGGACGCGGCAAGGCGATCGCCTTCACGGCCCAGGACTCCTGGGAGTGGCAGATGCACGCCTCGATTCCCCTCGAAGACCAGACGCACGAGCAGTTCTGGCGCCAGCTGATGCGGTGGATGGTCGACGGCGTGCCGGACGTGGTGGACGTGCGCATGACCGACCGCGTCGAGCCGGGCGAGGCCGTGACGATCGACGCGCGCGTCGTGGACAAGTCATACGTCGAGAAGAACGACGCCACGGTGGTGGCGCACGTGACCCGGCCGGGCGGCGGCACGCTCAACGTGCCGATGCAGTGGACCGGCGAGCGCGACGGCCAGTACCGCGGCCTGTTCGTCAGTACAGAGGCCGGAGCCTACGAAGTGACGGTGGATGCCACGCAGGCGAACCAGACGCTCGGGTCGGGCACCGGCTACGTTCGCGCGGCGCCGGGCGACGCGGAGTACTTCGACCCGGTGATGCACGCCGCCCCGCTGCGCCGCATTGCCGAGGAGACGGGCGGCAAGTTCTACACGGCCGCCTCGGTGACCAACATCGCGGAAGACGTCCGCTACGGCGGCCGCGGCGTCACCGCCGTGGAGCAGCGCGAGCTCTGGAACATGCCGATCATCCTGATGGCGCTCATGGGTCTGGCGTGCGCCGAGTGGGGCTACCGCCGCCTGGTGGGGCTGGTATAGCCCGATGCTGCATGCCTTCCTGCTGATCGTCGTCGGCCTCGCGGGCGATCCCGAGCACGGCAAGACCTTCCACAAGTGGGGGACCACGCTGGCGCAGGCATCCGAGCGGCTCGGCGTGGCGAAGGAGAATCTCGCCTTCCTGGTGGACGCGCCCGCCGAAGGCGACGAGAAGGTGACCGGGCGCGCCACCAAGGAAGAGGTGGCCAAGGCGCTCGAGGGGTTCGGCGCCCGGGCGAGTGCCGACGACACGGTCTTCGTGGTGCTCATCGGCCATGGCACCTACGACGGACGCTCCGCGAAGTTCAACATGCCGGGTCCGGACATGACCGGCGCCGACTTCAACGCGCTGTTCGCCAAGCTGCCGACCAAGCAGATCGTGTTCATCGACACCACGAGCGCCAGCGGGCCGTTCCTCGCCGACGTCTCGGCACCGAACCGGACGGTGGTCACCGCCACCCGCAACGGCGCCGAGCAGTACGCCGCGCTCTTCGGCGGCTTCTTCATCGACGCGCTGACGTCGGAAGCGGCCGACAACGACAAGAACAAGCGGGTGAGCGTGCTCGAAGCGTTTCAGTTTGCCAAGGGCGAGGTGGCCAAGGCGTACGAGCGCGAGGGGCTGCTGGCCACCGAGCACGCCCTGCTCGACGACAACGGCGACAAGGACGGCAGCCAGGACCCGGCCGCCACCGGCAAGGACGGCCGCGTGGCCAACATCGTCTCGCTCGGCACCGTCGGCGGCGACAACCTGCCGAGCGATCCCAAAGTGCGCGCGCTGTATCTCGAGCGCCGCGAGCTCGAGCGGCGCGTCGAGTCGCTCCGCCTGCTCAAGGAGAGCATGGAGCCGGCCCGCTACAGCTCGGAGCTGGAGAAGCTGGTGACCGCGATCGCACTGAAGACCCGCGAGATTCGTACGGCCGAAGGAAAGTAAAGGAGCCCGCATCCGATGAGCGAATGGAACTCCACCGTGACCCAGCCCGTTGATCTGCAGTCGCCCGACGACATCGCGCTTGCCGATCGGATGAACGCCGGCCGGCAGCAGATCGTGAGCGAGCTGAAGAAGCTCATCATCGGCCAGGACGAAGTGATCAACCAGGTGCTGATGACGCTCTTCGTCGGCGGCAACAGCCTGATCGTCGGCGCGCCCGGCCTGGCCAAGACGCTGCTCATCTACACCATCTCGCGCGTCCTCGACCTGAAGTTCTCGCGCATCCAGTTCACGCCCGACCTGATGCCGTCCGACATCACCGGCACCGACCTGGTGCAGGAAGACGCCACCACCGGCCGGCGCCAGATGGTGTTCGCGCCGGGGCCGATCTTCGCCAACATCGTGCTGGCCGACGAAATCAACCGCACGCCGCCGAAGACGCAGTCGGCGCTCCTCGAAGCGATGCAGGAGCACCGCGTCACCATCCAGGGGCGCACCTATCAGCTGAACGAACCGTTCTACGTGTTCGCGACGCAGAACCCGATCGAGCTCGAGGGCACCTATCCGCTGCCGGAAGCGCAGCTCGATCGCTTCATGTTCCACATCATCATCGACCACCCGCCCTACGACGAGGAGATCGACGTGGTGCGGACGACGACGGCGATTCTCGCACCCGAGTTCAACCGGCCGGTGTCCGGCGACGACCTGGTGGCGTTCCAGCGCCTGGTCCGCAAGGTGCCGGTGGCGGAGCCGGTGATGCGTCATGCGCTCGATCTGGTGCGCGCCAGCCGTCCGAAGGACGGCACGGCGCCCGACATCGTCAAGAAGTTCGTGGCGTTCGGCGCCAGCGTCCGTGCCGCGCAGTACTTGATCCTCGGCGGCAAGGCGCGGGCTTTGACGAGCGGCCGCTACCACGTGAGCTTCGAGGACGTCCGCGCGCTGGCGCACCCGGTGCTGCGCCATCGCATCATCACCAACTTCCACGCCCAGTCCGAAGGCGTGGCGAGCGACGACGTCGTCGATCGGCTGCTCCAGGCCGTACCGCTTCCGCGCTCAGGGATGTAGATGTCCACTGAGACCCGCGAGATTCCCGGCGCGCGCTTCATGGACCCCAAGGTCCTGGCGCGCATCGGCAACCTTGAGCTCGTGTCGCACGCCGTCGTCGACGGCTTCATCAACGGCCTCCACAAGGCGCCGTACTTCGGCGCATCGGTGGACTTTGCCGAGCACCGCGGCTACGTGCCGGGCGACGACATCCGCCGCATGGACTGGCGCGTGTGGGCGCGCACCGATCGCTACTACATCAAGGAGTACGAAGCCGAGTCGAACATGAACTTCAGCGTCCTGCTGGACGTGTCGAAGTCCATGGACTACGGCGGCAAGGGCATCAAGAAGATCGACTACGGGCGGATCATTGCCGCGTGCCTCACCAGCCTCGTGAGCCACCAGCGGGACCGCGTGGGCATGGCCGCCTTCGACTCCGACGTCGTCGAGTACGTGCCGCCGTCGGCCAAGCACCTGGAGACCGTGATGCACGTGCTCGATCGGCTGAAGCCAGGCCGGCCGGGCAGCTTGAAGGAGCCGCTGCACAAGCTGGCGGAGCACTACGGCCGTCGCGGTGTGCTGGTGCTCATCTCCGATTTGTACGAGGACCCGGAAACGGTGGTCGAGGCCGTGAAGCCGCTGCGCTTCCGCGGCAACGACGTCATGGTGTTCCACGTTCTCGACCAGGACGAACTGGAGTTCGGCTTCGAGGACGCGGCACCATTCGAAGACATCGAGACCGGCGAGCAGGTGCCCGTCGTGCCCGACTCGCTGCGCAAGGAATACAAGGCGATGGTGCAGGCGCACATCGAGGCGCTGGGCAAGAGCTTTTCGAAAGTGGGCGTGGAGTACGCGCTGTTCGACACGTCGCAACCGCTCGACTACGTGCTCTTCAAGTTCTTGAGCGCGCGGGCGCGGAAGTCGCGAAGGCGGTAGGTCGATGACCCTTCTCGCGCCGCTCTTCGCGCTCGCGCTCGCCGGACTGGCGATCCCCGTCCTGCTGCATCTGACGCAGAAAGAGAAGAAAGAGGTCGTCTTCTTCCCGTCGCTGATGTTCGTGCGGAAGATTCCCTACCAGGCGTCGCGGCGGCGCCGCATCCAGCACTGGTTCCTGCTGATGCTGCGGTTGGCCGCGCTGGCGCTGATCATCCTGGCCTTCACCCGTCCGCTGTGGAACACCGCAGACGCGCCGCTCGCGCTCGGCCAGGGTGCGCGCGAGGTGGTGGTGCTGGTGGACAACAGCTACAGCATGGGATACGGGCCGCGGTGGACCGCGGCCGCGGACGCGGCGCGCAACGTGGTATCCGGGCTCGGCGCTTCGGATCGCGCGTCGATCGTCACCTTCGGTTCGGGCACCGAGATCCTGCTGCGCTCCACCGCGGAGCACAGCGCGCTCAACGGCGCCATCGCCGCCGCCAAGCCGTCGTCGTCCGCGACGCGCTACGCGCCGGCGCTCAAGGTGGCGGGGAGCCTCCTGGCCGAGTCGCAGCTGCCGCGGCGCGAGGTGGTGCTGATCAGCGACTTCCAGCGCTCGGGCTGGCGCGGACAGGAAGGCACGTCGCTGCCGGCGGGCGCCACGCTGACGGCGGTGCCGGTGCAGGGCCTGGCCAACCGGCCGAACCTGAGCGTCACCGCCGTGTCGCTGCAGCGCTCGCGGTTTGCCAACCAGGAGCGCGTGACGGTGACGGCCGGCATCACCAATCGCTCGGAGACCGCGGTCACCAATCAGCCGGTGACGCTCGAAGCCGGCGGCCTGCAGGTGGCGACCAAGACGTTCAGCGTGGAGGGCGGCGCCAGCACGTCGGTGTCGTTCGACCCCTTCACGATTGCCGGCCGCAACTACAAGGGCACGGTGCGGCTGGGCGAAGATGCGCTCATCGCCGACAACTCGTTCAACTTCGTGGTGTCCCCGTCCGAACCGGTGCACGTGGTGCTGGTCGATCGCGGCGGCGGCGGTTCCGGCCTCTATGTCGCGCAGGCGCTCACCATCGGCGAGTCGCCGAAGTTCGACCTCGTCACTCGGCAGCCCGAGAACCTCACCGACGAGGACCTGCGCAAGACGTCGCTCGTCGTCCTCAACGACGTGGCGGTGGCGTCGCCGCTCGGCCGCCGGCTGTTGAAGTTCGTCGAAGGGGGCGGGGGGCTGTTCGTGGCGGCCGGTTCACGCGCGGCGTGGCCGCGCGACGTCGACCTGCTGCCGGGGACGATCGGCAACCCCGTCGACCGCACCCGCGGTGACACGGCACGCGTGGGCGCCATCGAGTTCGGCCATCCCGTGTTCGAGGCGTTCCGCGCCCCCCGCAGCGGCGACTTCGCGTCGGTGCGGGTGTACGGCTATCGCAATCTGGGGCCGGCCGCCGGCGCCCAGGTGCTGGCGCGGTTCGACGCCGGCCCGCCTGCGGTGATGGAACGCCGCGTCGGCGCCGGGCGCATCCTGCTGTGGGCGTCGTCCTTCGACCAGTCGTGGACCGACCTGCCGATCCGGTCGGTGTTCCTGCCGTTCGTGCAGCGCGCCGCCACCCATCTCGTCGCGTATGTTCCATCACAGCCGTGGGCGACGGTCGGGCAGATTCTCGATACGTCCCGGGCCGGGGCGCACAAGGGGCAGAGCGTGCCGACGCTGGTGCTCACGCCCTCGGGCAACCGGCTGCCGGTGAGCGGCGACGGCACCGAGGTGATCGAGCTGGCCGAGCAGGGGTTCTACGAGCTGCGGGGCGATAACAATTCCGCGGGTGAGATGGCGATCGTGGCCAGCAATGTGGATCCGGCCGAGGCGGACCTGACCGCGATGGATCCCCAGGACATCGTGGCCGCCAGCACCGGGGAGTCCCAGTCTGACGGGGTGCAACCGACGGCGGCGCCACAAACGCCCGAGACGCGCGAGCGGAGCCAGCGGCTCTGGTGGTACCTCCTCTGCCTGGGGGCGGCCCTGTTGGCGGCCGAAACCGTGGTCTCCAATCGGCTTAAAGTCTGACCACCGGCGCCTGGATCGGGCGTATCCTGATCAGAAGTCTGGCAATCCGACCGGAGCCGGGCGTCGTCTAACCTGACCGGGGGCCACATGCTCGAGCACGAGTCTCGCTCTGCGCAGCCGACGGAACTACTCGCCATCATCGCCGAGGTGCGCCGCCGGTGGCGTTTCAAGCTGGCCTTGCGCGGCACCGTGCGCGTGGTCATCGTGGCGATGCTGCTCGTGCTCGCCGCCACCTACGGCATCGAGTGGGCGCGCTCGAGCGGGTTGTCGATCCTGCTCTCCCGCGTCGGGTTCGGCCTCGTGCTCGCCGCCTCCGTGCTCTGGTTCGTCGTGCGGCCGCTTCGGCGCCGGGTCACGGACGACCAGGTCGCGCTCTACCTCGAAGAGCACGAGCCGTCGCTCGAGGCCACGCTCCTCAGCGCCGTCGAAGCCAGCCGCAGCGGTCACGGTGAGTCGGCTGCCCTCATTCGCCGCGTGATCGAGCAGGCGATCGCCGCCTGCCAGCGCGCCAACGCCACTCGCAAAGTGGAGGCTCAGCCGCTTCGCCGCTACGGCGCGGTGCTGGCGGCCGCCGCGGTGGCGGCGCTCCTGGCCGTGGCGCTCGGCCCCGCGTTCATCCGCCAGGGGCTCGCGGCGATGTTCCTGATGCCGCAGGCCCAGGCCGCCGCGCGCTACCGCATCGAAGTGATGCCCGGCAGTTCCACCGTCCCCAAGGGGTCGGACCAGACCATCACCGCCAAGCTGCTCGGCTTCGACGCCGAGGATGCGAACCTGATGGTGAAGCGCACGCCAGAGGGCAAGTTCGAGCCGCTGCCGCTGCAGCGGGCCGAGAACGGCTCCTACGAGGGGTTGCTCTTCGACATCAACGGCCCGCTCGACTACTTCGTGGAAGCCGACGGCGTCCGCTCCGAGACCTTCTCGATGAAGGTCGTCGAGGTGCCGTACGTGCAGCGCCTCGAGCTCGAATTCGTCTATCCCGCCTACACCGGCCTCGAGCCGCAG
>Ga0207689_10005460_pt1 | contig 11377 bp, 9 predicted proteins | sample KBSMisM52_FD_184312 | JGI IMG/M metagenome (GOLD analysis project Ga0207689, IMG submission 184312) | Miscanthus rhizosphere microbial communities from Kellogg Biological Station, Michigan, USA - KBS Miscanthus M5-2 (SPAdes) (version 2) | ecosystem: Host-associated > Plants > Roots > Rhizosphere... | reverse complement strand
GAGCGTGAGGATCAGCGGATCGCGGCCCTGGAGCTCACTGAGCGTGCGGACGGTGCCGGTGTGATCGGGCAGCGAGTAATCGGGAAAGCTGGCGCCGGGGATGATGTCGGAACGCATGGGATGATCGCCTCTCAGGGTTGCCTGCGTCCAGTGTTGCGCACGGGAAACCGCGCGGTCGTGGCGGCTGCACCGGATTCGGCGCGGCTTACCGGCCGACGTATTCCGCGAGATGCTCGCCGGTCAGGGTGGAGCGGGCGGCGACAAGATCGGCGGGGGTGCCCTCGAAGACGATCTGGCCGCCGTCGTGGCCGGCGCCGGGGCCGAGGTCGATGATCCAGTCGGCGTGCGCCATGACCGCCTGGTGATGCTCGACGACAATCACGGACTTGCCGGAGTCGACGAGCCGGTCCAGCAGGTCGAGCAGCTGCTCGACGTCGGCGAGGTGCAGGCCGGCCGTCGGCTCGTCGAGGACATAGATGCCGCCCTTCTCCGCCATGTGGGTGGCGAGCTTGAGCCGCTGCCGCTCGCCGCCGGATAGCGTGGTGAGCGGCTGCCCGATGGTGAGGTAGCCGAGCCCGACGTCGGCGAGCCGCTCGAGGATGGCGTGCGCGGCCGGGGTATGCGCCTGGCCGGAGCCGAAGAACCCGACGGCTTCGGTCACCGGCATCGCGAGCACCTCGCTGATGTCGCGGCCGCCGAAATGGTAGTCCAGCACCGAGGCGTCGAACCGCTTGCCTTCGCACACCTCGCAGGTGGTGGCGACCCCGGCCATCATGGCCAGGTCGGTGTAGATGACCCCGGCGCCGTTGCAGGTGGGGCAGGCGCCATCGGAGTTAAAGCTGAACAGGGCGGGCTTGACGTCGTTGGCTTTGGCGAACGCCTTGCGGACCGGGTCGAGCAGCCCGGTGTAGGTCGCCGGGTTGCTGCGCCGCGAGCCGCGGATCGCACCTTGGTCGATCGACACCACATCCGCGCCGGCCGGGATTGACCCGTGCACGAGCGAGCTCTTGCCGGAGCCGGCCACGCCGGTAATGACGACCAGCATCCCGAGCGGGATGTCGACGTCGACATCGCGCAGGTTGTGCGTTGCCGCGCCACGGATCTCCAGCTGGCCGGCGGCGGTCCGCACCGTCTCCTTAAGAGCGGCCCGGTCGCCGAGATGACGTCCGGTGACGGTACCGCTCGCTCGCAGCCCCTCGACGGTGCCCTCGAAGCAGACGGTGCCGCCGGCCGCGCCGGCGCCGGGGCCGAGGTCGACGGCATGGTCCGCGATCGCGATCGTCTCCGGCTTGTGCTCCACCACCAGCACCGTGTTGCCCTTGTCCCGCAGCCGCAGCAGCAGGTCGTTCATCCGCTGGACGTCGTGCGGGTGCAGCCCGATCGTCGGTTCGTCGAAGACGTAGGTGACGTCGGTGAGCGACGATCCCAGCTGGCGGATCATCTTGACGCGCTGCGCCTCGCCGCCCGACAGCGTGCTCGATGGCCGGTCGAGGCTAAGGTAGCCCAGCCCGATCTCGGCGAACGATTCGAGCGTGTGCTGAAGCGTCGCCAGCAGCGGCGCCACGGACGGCTCGTCCAGGCCACGCACCCACTCGGCCAGGTCGCTGATCTGCATCGCGCAGGCGTCGGCGATGCTGATCTTGTTGATCTTCGAGGACCGGGCCGCCTCGCTGAGGCGGGTGCCGCCGCACTCGGGGCACGTGGTGAAGGTGACGGCCCGGTCCACGAACTCCCGGATGTGCGGCTGCATCGCGTCGGGATCCTTGGAGAGCATCGACTTCTGGATCCGCAGGATCAGCCCCTCGTAGGTCATGTTGATGCCCGCGATCTTCATCCGGACCGGCTCGTGCCGCAGGAAGTCGTGCAGCTCTTTCTTGGTGAACGTGCGGACCGGCTTGTCCGGGTCGTAGAAGCCCGACTCGGTGTACAACCGGGAGTTCCAGCCGCCCCCGGTATAGCCGGGGACCGTGATCGCCCCCTCCCTGAGCGACTTGCTGTCGTCGTACAGCTGAGATAGGTCAAGGTCAGTGACCGCGCCCCGGCCTTCGCAGCGCGGGCACATGCCGCCGGTGACGCTAAAGCTGCGCCGCTCTTTCACGGTCTTGCCGCCGCGCTCGAACGCGACCGCACCCGATCCGCTGATGGAGGCGACGTTGAAGGAGAATGCCTGGGCCGAGCCGATGTGCGGCTTCCCGAGCCGGCTGAACAAGATGCGCAGCAGCGCGTTGGCGTCGGTGGCGGTGCCGACCGTCGAACGCGGGTCGGTGCCCATCCGCTGCTGGTCGACGATGATCGCGGTGGTCAGCCCTTCGAGGACGTCGACGTCGGGCCGCGCCAGCGCCGGCATGAAGCCCTGGACGAAGGCGCTGTACGTCTCGTTGATCAGCCGCTGCGACTCCGCCGCGATCGTGTCGAACACCAGCGAGCTCTTACCCGAGCCGGAGACGCCGGTGAACACGGTCAGCTGGCGCTTCGGAATCTCGACGCTGACCTCTCTGAGGTTGTTCACGCGCGCGCCGTGCACGCGGATCAGGTCGTGACGGCCGGCGGCGTGCCGCGCGGGCGACTGCGTCTTCGTCCTCGTGGCATTGCCCATCGTGTCTCCATGGGGTTGGTGGTCACATCGAGCAGGCGAGGTGACCGCGCTCAGAGCCAGACGGGAAGCCCTCGAATCGACAGCGCGATCGTCCCGCCTGCGGATTTGCGTCTCATCAGAAGTATGACGGCAGCGAAGCAGGGGATGCTTCTTTAATCCTGCTCGGTCTGGCCACCGGTTCCCGCTCGGCACGGCGGCGGCTCCGCCATCGCGCCGACCCCTCAGCTGTCCTCGTACTTAGGTCCTGATCACTCAGGCAATTCACCGCGCAGTGTGCGCTGCGTGAAGTGATCTGCGCCGCACTTCGGGCAGTGCCGGAAGGTGTCGGCCGACTGATTCGCCCCCGAGGCTGACTGAACCTTCCGTGTCAGTTCGCCGCGGTCGATGGTTGCCCGCGACGCGACCGAGATCATCGAGATCGACCGGACGCGCCGCTGCGCCGCCCATCTTGGCACTCGCCAGATATAGCCGCACTCGGCGCAGGTCCGCGCGTATTCCCGCGGCTGCCACGGAAACCGCATGCGAATCATCTTCCACGGTGACGGCGAGTCAAACGCCTCCTGAGGCGGCCGGGGACGTCGACTCTAATCCGGTGCGGTCTCCTGAGAAATCCACATCAGGTAATCCGGGTTGCCATCGGCAATGGTTCTCGTGGAGATGCCGGGCACCTCATAGGGGTGTTCTTTCTTCGCTACGGCAACGATCTCTGCTACCCGGTCGCGCCGGGTGTGAAGGGACACGCGACCCTCGGTGCGCTCGTAGATCTCGCCGCGCCACCGGTAGATGGACCGCACGGGAGCGAAGTTGTGCGCGCTGGCGCACAGCCGTTGCTCGACCAGTTTCCGGCTCAGGTCCTTGAGCCGGCCCGGGTCGGGGGCCGTGATCACGACTTCGCACAACTCAGTCATCAGACGGTAGCCCTTCGCTCTCGATCAGCCTGGCCATAGCCTTCCTGGATTCTTCGCGGGTCTGGCCCATGGATGCCCATCCGCTCATGATCTGTCCGTCGTAGCCCGGCCCAACCCAGCGACCGGATATGTGCAGCCCGGTGGTCCTCGGCATTCTGAGTGCGAGCGGCAGATTGGGTAGCCCGGGATGGGATCTCATCCGTATCGGATGATGACGATTGCGGGGCGCGGGATGACTGTGGGGTTAGTGGCTGATGCGCTGGTGGCGGCCTGATCCCTGACGCCCGCGCGTCTGCCGGGTGCGCAGGGCTGCCGGATAGAGGTGTCAGATGACCAGCCAGCCAGATGAGCTTGCCCCGGAATCGGAGCCTGGGCGGCAGGATGCCGTCCGTCATGCTGCCGTTGCCTTGCGGTCTATCGGGCAGCCCAACTCGGTTGCCGGCGAGTTCGACTTCTGGGACGACAAGTACGAAGGTCGGCGGCTGTTCTCGGAGCTGCTGGGCACCTTTTTCCTGGTCCTGGTCGCCGTCGGCGGCGGCATGGTCAGCGCCCGGTTCGGCGGAAACGCGGTCCCGTACGGGGCGAAGGTGGTGGCCCCGGCGCTGATGGTGGCGGCCATCATCTTGTTCATGGGGACGGTCTCCGGTGCGCACCTGAACCCGGCGGTGAGCGTGGCCTTCGCGGCGCGGGGTGACTTCCCGTGGAAGCGTGTCCCGGCCTACGTCGTGGCCCAGTTCCTCGGCGCGATCTTGGCCACGCTGGTGCTGTGGGCGTTTGTGGGTAAGCAGGGTAGCGCGGGGCTGACCCTGCCGGGCGGCGGGATCTCGGCGGTCACCGCGATGCTGTGGGAGATGGTGCTGACGGCCGGGCTGGTGAGCGTGATTCTGGGTACCGCGTCGGGTGCGCAGCAGATCGGGCCGCTGGCTGCCATCGGCGTGGGCAGCTATATCGCGCTGGCCGGATTGTGGGGCTCGCCGGTCAGCGGGGCGTCGATGAACCCGGCCCGGTCGCTCGGCCCGGTCCTGGTGAAGGGCGACTGGACCGCGTGGTGGGCGTACCTGGCCGGCCCGGTGGCCGGCGGCCTGATCGCGGTGGGCATCGCGTACGTGCTGCGAGGCCGCGGCGGGGGCCGAAGCGGGGTGGCAGCCGCACAGGGCACGATCGGGGTGGACTGGCGTCCCGGCTCCCGGCCGCGACCTTGAGGCCAGGGTCCAGTGTTCCCCCGTCAAGCTTATAAACGTCGCAGGTACCGGGAACCGGCCGTGTTCACGGTCGGCAGGGTAAGGAGGATGGCTGATGCCCGCACCGGATAGGTCCCACGCCCTGGATCACATCGTGGTGGCACTGTTCGAGAACCGTTCCCTGGACAATGTGCTCGGGCACCTGTACGGCCCGGGAGACGGCAAGACCTTCGACGGGGTCATCGGCAAGGACCTGAGCAACCCCATTCCCGCATGGGCGGAGCACGGCGCTGACCGCCTGGTCGTTCCGTACACCGTCGCCACCGATATGGATTCGCCGAACCCGGACTCGGGTGAGGAGTACTACCACACCAACACTCAGTTGTACGGCGTCCTAGATGAACCTAACCGGTTCAAGCTCGGCGAGGCCGTCACGGCGCCGTGGAATGCGCCGCCGCCGGGGGCGGTGCCGACGATGGATGGGTTCGTGGCCGACTACATCTCCACCTTCACCGGAGAGATGGGCCGCCAGCCCACATATGAGGAGTACGCCCACATCATGACCGGCTGCACCCCGGAGCAGCTCCCGGTGCTCAACGGCATAGCCCGGGATTTCGGGGTCTTCGACCACTGGTTCTGCGAGGTGCCGTCCCAGACGTTCATGAACCGGTCGTTCTGGACCGCGGCCACCTCGTCGGGTTTCGTGGTGAACAGCCCGATGAGCAAGTGGTTTGCGAAGAATGACGCCGAGACGATCTTCGACCGGCTGGAGGCCCGCGGCCGGACCTGGAAGGTCTACGTCATGGAGCCGATGCCGGTCTCGTTCACCGGGGTGATCCACTATCCCCGGCTGAAGGAGCGGCTGGCCACCCACTTCGTGCCGTTCACCGAGTTCGAGAAGGACGCCGCGGCGGGCACGCTGCCGGACTTCTCGCTGATCGAGCCGAACATGCTGACCGGCCACGGCGACTACCACCCGGCGTTCGGCCGCTCGTTCTCGGCCGCAGTGGACCTCAAGATGGACAGCCCGTCCTCGATGCTGGGGGGCGAGGCGTTCCTGGAGCGGGTGTTCAAGGCCTACCGGTCCGCCACCAGCGAGACGGGCGCGAACGTGTGGAACACCGCGCTGCTGATCGGGTGGGACGAGCCGGGCGGCACCTACGATCATGTCCCGCCGGGGCCGGTCCCGCCGCCGGACCCGGCCGCACCGCCCGGCGAGCTCGGTTTCACCTTCGATCGGTCCGGGTACCGGGTGCCGGCCATCATCGTGTCGCCATGGGTGGAGCCGGGGTCGGTGTACAACGAGGAGTACCGGCATACCTCGTTGATCGCCACGCTGCGCAAGACCTGGGGTCTGGGTGAGGCGTTCACCGGGCGGGATGCCGCGGCCCGTACGTTCGATCACGTCTTCTCGCGCGCCACGCCCCGCGATCCGGGAAGCTGGGCGGCCCCTAAGGCGCATCCTGTACCCGAATGGACGGCGGACCCCGAGGTGATTGGCCAGGCCCTGAGCAGCCTGGGCAAGGGCCTGGTACCCGCCTTCATCGCTATGGCCCGGCAGCTTGGGGTGCCGCTCCCGACCGAACTCAACGACCCGGAAGCATCCCTGCCGCCCGGCCAAGTCGTCGGCGTCCTCCGGGACATCGCCGGCCACTTCTTCCCGCTCCTTGCCGCAGACGCGAAAGACCTCCGATGAGCCCGGGCCCCGAAGAATCCCGGTGTACAGCCTGACCCATGCCGGTCCTTCGCTTCTGCTCTGTGCCGGGTGTGCCAGCCACACCTAGCAGAGGCATGGCACCGCCCTGCCGCCAAACTGCCAGCGGGCGTAGCGTTCGGCACAGCAGGCTCGATGGGTGGGGAAGGCGGCACGCTATGAGCAATGCTCGGCTGGCAGGTGGCCTTGTCCCAGGCAGTTCGCCCGGGACTGGAGCCCACGTGCCCACTCCCGTTGCGCCCTTCGCCGTTCAGTCTGGTGAGGGCACTGCGCTGGGGACTCCGACAGGTGACATGGTCACTATCAAGGCGGCGACCAGGCAGACCAATGGCTCGCTCACAGTTCTGGAACTCGTGATCGGCCCGAAGCAAGGCCCGGCGCTGCATACTCACCTGCGCGAAGACGAGCTGTGGTATGTCCTCGACGGTGATTTTCGGTTCAAGGCCGGCGGTGCCATGCTCCGGGTGTCGACCGGCGGCATGGCGTTCGGGCCGCGCGGCACGCCACACGCCTTCCAGAACATCGGTGAGACCCCGGGGCGGTTGCTGGTGATCACCACGCCATCTGGGCTTGAGCGTTTCTTCGAAGAGTTCGCTGCGCTGCTGCCCGGCCCGGCAGGTCCGAAGGCTCTGACCGCCGTGGGCCACGCCAACTGGGTCGAATTCACTGGCCCGCCTGTCGGGGTCTCCGATCCGCTCTAGTCGCCGCCGGACGTATAGAGCGTCTTTGTGCTCGTCGAACGGCCCGCAACGGCGAGACCCCGGATGAACCCGAGCCCGCCTACGCCCGGCCACCCAGGTCCACGACCGGGTGACCAGGGACGCAGTGCCGTTGCGGTCAACGTTGCCGTACTTCGCTGCTGTACAGCGATGCGATTCACAAGCTCGGCATGGCCGACGACGGGCCGGGAATGCTGGTGACATGCAACCGGCTGGAAGAAGGAGTAACAGCGACTTCTACGGACTGCGCCTGAAACCCGAGTTGCTAACGGTGCTACGGCACGCCGGGATAGATCTTCTGGCCTACGACGGAACCCTGTGCTCCGAAATCGCTTCGCCTCTCGCTGAGGCTGCGCTGCGCATCGAAGGCGACCCCGGCCTCCGCGCTCTCTTTCGCTCCGTCGTCGGCTGTGACGACGGAGTCGCCTCGGAGGTAACGGGAAACCTCGGGCGGGTCGCCCGGAAGTGCGCTCAGCGCCCGGCCGTCACGCTTAGAGTCCGGACCTCGGACAACCATCCATTCGGCACAAAACGGCATGAAGCATCTGATCCGTAGACTGTGTCACGCCCACCCGCTACCTGCTCATCCCGGCGCTGACCTGCTGAAATGCTGCTCGCCAGTGCGCAGTAGATGGCAGCGTTGAGCGTCCTTGTGCGGCCAGAATGCGGCCAGGGTAGCCGGGCGACGGACACCAGCCCCGCCCCTCGCCAGCAAGTCCGTCTTTGACGTCGGACTATTTGAGACCAGTGACCCCTTCCGTCTCAGTTCAGAATGGCTGTCGCGAGGGTAATCTCGCGTTAGTACTCGCACCCTCCCCCGGATCGGAGCGCCATGACCACGGACACGCCCGACGCCGCCCCGGCGGCGCAGAAGCCGACCATCGTCCTAATCCACGGCCTCTGGCTCACGCCGCTCAGCTGGGAAGGCTGGAAGCAGCGCTTCGAGTCGAAGGGCCACACCGTGCTCGCACCGGCCTGGCCGGGACTCGAGGGAACGGTGGAGGAGGTTCGCCGGAATACCTCCAGGTACGAGCGGCTCGGGATCAAGGAGATCACCGACCACTACGACGGGATCATCCGCGGTCTCGGCGCCCCGCCCATCATCATGGGCCACTCGTTCGGCGGCCTTATCACGCAACTCCTGCTGGACCGCGGCCTCGGCGCCTCGGCCGTGGCGATCAGCCCGGCGCAGATCAAAGGCGTGTACATCCTGCCCCTCGCCCAGGCCAAGGTTGCGTCGGTGGCGCTGAAGAACCCGGCCAACCGCCACCAGACCCAGATGCTCACGCCAGAGGAGTTCCACTACGGCTTCACCAACACGCTCACACTCGAGGAGTCGAAGCCGATCTACGACAGGCTCGCGGTGCCGGGGCCCGGGCGCACGCTCTTCCAGGCGGCGTTCGCGAACGTCACACCCCACGCGGTGACGATGGTCAACCGGCACAACTCAAGCCGCGCGCCGCTGCTGTTCCTCGCCAACGGCAAGGACCACACCGTGCCCGCAGTGTCGACGCGCGCCGCCTACAAGATCCAGAAGAAGACAGGCGCGCTCACCGAGCTCAGGGAGTACCCCGACCGCTCCCACTACACCTTCGGCCAGGACGGCTGGGAAGAGGTGGCGGACTACTCGCTCGACTGGGCCGTGCGGAACGCGCGGACCTAACCCGCCGCGCGGCCGACTGGCGCAGCTTAGTCGGCACGAGGACGAAGACGCCTGTCGGTCTGGGGTCGCGGCCGCGTTCTGCGCCGTCATCGGTCGTGGCTGGTTGCCGGTGACCGCTGCTGTCGGTCGTGGGTCGGGGGACCACGTTGCCGCTGTCGTCTGCGGGGCGGATTCGATACGCTGAGCGGAGCGCGTACCGGGATTGAAGGGAAGGCCCGGATGAGGCAGGAGACGTCAGGTGTGAGTAGGTTCCTGCGGTTCGTGCTCATGGGCGTCGTCGGCGAGGTCGCTTTGGCGGGCCTGATCACAGGTGTCGTGTTCGCCGTGCTTCACCCGCCCATGCTGACGAGCACGGCGACGGTCCTGCTCCAGCAACGTCCGCCGAGCGTGCAGGCAGCGACCAGCAGCGGTGTGCCCGATCCCTACATGGCCACCCAAGTAGTTATAGCGGACAGTAACCCGGTGCTTTTGGCGGCGCTGCCTGATGCACGTCCAGCCATGTCGCTCGCTGAGCTTCGCGGCGACGTTCAGATCAGAAGCGTGACTAACTGTGTCATTACGGTAAGCGCCATAGGCCGGGTCGCCGCTGATGCTGAGGCAACTGCCAACGCGGTTGCCCGCAGTTATGTCATCTATGTAAGTTCTGCGGACAGCCCGACCGGGCCCGTTGAGGCGAAGATGCTGAACTGGGCGGCTAGCGCCACCGGAAGGCAGTTGCCCGCCAGTTTGCTGACTACTGGCGGGTTTGGCGCGCTGTATGGGGCGATCATCGGAGCCATCGGTGCGCTAGCGTACGGCTGGGCCGACCGTCGCTTCCGGTCAGCCGGTAAGTCCGCGGACCGTTAGCTGCCAGGTGTCCTAGCTGCGTTAATGGCCGACAAGCGACCTCGTTGGACCACGTGTGATCCACAACACGGTGTGCAGCCTTCAGCTCAGGGAAAGTAAGATATATCGTGAGATTGAGGTGGTCAACATGTGGTGGACGACCATCATCGTGGTAGCCCTCCTGGCTTTCGGCATCGCCGGCTTCGTCTCGATGGTTCGCCTTTTTTCGCAACGGCTGACTAGCGAGACCACCCGGAGAGCAGAAGATATGTACGGCCAGTACGCGGATTCCCCGCGCGAGCGGCATCGACGGTCCTTAGCCCACGCCGCTACTGCCCCGTTCTCCCAAATCGAGTGCTTAGCACACCCCGGGGGAGCGCGAGATTTGGAGCGAGGCAGAAGTCAGGAAGTTCCTAGCCAGGGCATCCTCTGACCGGCTCCACGTCGCATGGCGCCTGTCGCTTCATGGCCTGCGCCGCGATGAAGTACTCGGCCTGCGCTGGTCGGATATCGACCCGCGGGCCGAGACGCTCACCGTCAATCAGGCCCGGGCCCCGGTCGAGCATCGGGTCCGCATCGAGGAACCGAAGTCCCGTAACGGCAAGCGGACACTGCCTCGACGGCGAGGTAGGAATGGGCACATCGTCCAGGGCCGTCCGCCGGAGTCCATGCGGGGACTGCAACACTCAAGTTCATTACGTAAGCATCGACAGTAGTCCAGCCGTGTAATAATCAGAGTTACTCACGTAACTGCAGGAGGCCGACGATGGACCAGGCCGCGCAAGACCGCATCAAGCGCGAGATCGAAGACCACGTAAGGACACTGCTCCCGGACAGCGCGGTACGGCGGGTCGAGTGGCCATCGCACCACGACGACCCGCACATCGAGCCGGGAGAGCTGCTGCCCTCCCTGATCCTCACCGAACCCCCCGGACGGCGCCGAGGACGGCCCGAACCCGGCCAGGCAATCAAGAAATTCCAGGCCATCCACGGCCCGGGACTCAAGCAGTTCCGGTACGAGCTGCCCCGGCGGTGGCCGGAGATCCGGAACCTCGGGATCGGGTTCGAAGACGCCAGCGGCCACAGCCGGGGCGGCATCGTCATGGCCCTGGACGACCAGGGCGGAGCCGCCGACAGCGACATCACCCACGTGATGGTCCGGCTCAAGCCGCCGGAGCTGGAAATCGTCGACACGCTGATCACCGCGGGCATCGCGAACAGCCGCGCGGAAGCCATCCGCTGGGCGCTGGCCCGGATCAGCGAGCGGCCCGCCTACGCACAGCTGCGCGAGCACACCCGCGATATCCAAAGGCTCACGACCGAATTCTGACCGGCCCGCCGCACATCATTCCTCCCGCCCGGCGCCCTGGCCCTGGTCGCCACCATCGGACTTCGCGGCGGCAGTCATTCATGTCGCGGGTTGCGATACCTCCGCGCCAAAGTCGTGGCCAGAGCAGCGATCGCGATGATGACCCAGACCGTGATCACCGAGGCTATGAGGTCAGTAGTCGCATGCCTCGCGTTAACGATCAAGACGACAATGCCAGTCATCCCGGCGCCGACCGCGGCACCGGTCCACATCGCCTGCTGCCTGGCTGATGCCTGCGAAACCTCCGCCGCCGGGCCTGACCCTCGCGAGACGGCGCCAAGCCTGGCGTCTACCCGCTGATCGATCTCCGCGCCGATACGCTCGATCAGACCCTCCGCGACCGCGCTGTCATAGTCGCGGCCACGTTCATGATGTGCCGCCGCTGCGGCGGCAATATCGTTC
>Ga0207689_10005459_pt1 | contig 11377 bp, 9 predicted proteins | sample KBSMisM52_FD_184312 | JGI IMG/M metagenome (GOLD analysis project Ga0207689, IMG submission 184312) | Miscanthus rhizosphere microbial communities from Kellogg Biological Station, Michigan, USA - KBS Miscanthus M5-2 (SPAdes) (version 2) | ecosystem: Host-associated > Plants > Roots > Rhizosphere... | reverse complement strand
ATCCGGTAGGTCTCGAAACGCGTCGCCGAAAGCGAGCGCATCAGGTCGAGACGCTCGGGTTCGATCGCGCGCAATCCCGTAAAACTGTTGATAAGGACAGGAAAGAACGAGAGCAGAGCGGAGATCGCGATCTTGGAGCCGTCGCCGAAGCCGAACCAGATCACGACCAGCGGCGCGATGGCCACTTTCGGAAGGCTTTGCAGCGCGAAGGCATAGGGCATTACCAGCCGTTCGATCGCGGGCACCTCGGCCATCAGCGAGCCGATGACGAGGCCTAACGCGACACCGATCGCAAATCCGATCGCCGCGTTACTGAGCGTGCCCCACAATGGCAGATAGTAGCCGAGCGGGCTTGCTGGGCTGACGGCAAGCCCCGACCACAATGCACGCACCACCGCTTCCGGTTTGGGAAGAATGTATGCCGGTATGTTGAACACCTGGATGGCGACGATCCAGGCTGCAATCAGCACCAAAAGTCCGATCCAGGCGATCGGCGAGCCGAACCGGATGCGGCCGGACTTGCTGCCGGCAGCTACCGGCTGCGCGGGAGCGGCAGCGGTGTTGGTCACTTCAGTCATGGACATTCTCCTGCGCATTGAGCAGGCCCCGGATCTCGCGCGCGAGTTTTGGATATTCCGGGTGCAGGACGATCTCGTCGAAGGTGCGCGGGCGCGGGATTGCAATGTCGAGATCGGCCAGGATCCGGCCCGGCCGCGCCGACATCACGATCACGCGGTCGGCAAGGAAGATCGCCTCCGAGATGCTGTGCGTGATCAGCATGATCGTCTTGTGGTTCTCCTGCCAGATCCGTTGCAGCTCGAGGTTCAGCCGCTCTCGCGTCAGGGCATCGAGTGCGCCGAACGGCTCATCCATCAGCAGGATCTCGGGATCGCGCGCCAGTGCCCGGCAGATCCCGGCGCGCTGCTGCATGCCGCCGGACAGCTCGTACGGATATTTGTCGCCGAAGTCGCGGAGCCCGGTGACCGCAAGCAACCGGTCGATACGATCATCGGCCGGCGCATGGACCCCGCCGACGCGCAGCGGCAAGCGGACGTTCTCGCGCACGTTCATCCAGGGCAGCAAATTCGCCGCCTGGAACACCACGCCGACTTTTCGCGAAGGACCGACCACCGGCTCGCCGCCGAGCAGCAATTGGCCCTCGCTATGGGTGTCGAGGCCAGCGAGCAGCCGGAGCAGCGTGCTCTTTCCGCAGCCCGAGGGGCCGACCACGCAGACGAACTCGCCCTGCCTTATGTCGAGCGACACCCGGTTCAAGGCGTGTACCGCAGCACCTGAAGCCGACACATAGGTCTTCGAGACATCGCCGATACGAATGAGTGCGGCGGCATCGGTGCCTGCATTGTGCCGTAACGCAGGCCTTGCCGTAGTAACCATCATGCGCGTCGTCCCAAATCTTGTTTTTTGTTGCTTTCGGCCTGGTGAGCCAGGGTTCACTCAGCCGCCATGGCGGACAGGCCGGCAGCGCCGACGGCGTGCCGGATCGCCGTCATCTCTTCGGCGTTGGGGGCGTGCGTCGGCGGACGCACCGTGGCGTCGCGGATCACGCCGGCGACCTGCATCGCGGCCTTCATGCGGCCATGCGCCTCACCGGTCGGCTCGCCGGCGCCGTAGACCGCATCCTTCAGCGGATCGATCATACCCTGGAGCCGCATGGCGAGATGGAGGTCGCCCACCTTCACCGCCTCGAGCAAATCGTTGATCAGGTCCGGAATGACAGACGCGAAACCGACCAGCGCCCCGTCGACGCCCTGCACCATGGAAGCAAGCAAATATTCGTCGTGACAGGTCAGCAGCGCCTTCTGTGGTGCGGCCGCCCGGATCGCCTTGATGTCGCGGGCATACTTGTTCATCTCGCGGGTGCCGATCTTGAAGGCCTGGACGTGCGGAGATTTGGCTAGTTCGGCCAGCAGTTCGGAGGAGAACGAGGCACGCGTCCACGCCGGATAGACGTGCACGATCAGCGGCAGCTTGGTCGCCTCGCCGATCGTCGTAAAATAGTCGAGGCAATGCTCGCGCTTGAAGCCGAACCGCAGCCAGTGATGCGGCGGCATGATGTCGAGCGCGGTGGCGCCAGCCTCCTTGGCCATCAGCGCGTGCTCGATACCTTCCTTGATGCCCTCGCACACCACCGAGGACACGGTCGGACAGATGCCGTTGATGGCCTTGGCGGTGATGCGCGTGACCTCGGCGCGCTCCTTTGCCGTCAGCGAGAACACTTCGCCGGTATGTCCATTGGTCATCAGGCCGACGATGCCCTTGCGCCGGGCGAGCCAGGTCGCGAACCTTGCGAGCTCCGCTTCGTCGATGCTGTGGTCCTTGCGGAAGGGCACGGCGATTGCCGGGATGATGCCCTTGAAGTTGGACATGACGGTCATGCGGGATTCCTCGTGTACATGGTCAGGGGTGTGAAATCTTGAAGGTGGCACCGCCCAGGGCCTGCAGGGCCCGCGATAACTGGCCGGCCGCCTTGAGCAAGGGTTCGACGCCGACCCGCGCGAACTCGTTGGCCGAAAGCCGCATGGTGGGCGCCGCGACGCTGACCGCCGCCAGCGGGACGCCATCGAGATCGAGCACGGGCGCTGCCAGCACGCAAAGGCCGGAGACGTTCTCCTGGTTCGACACGGCGTAACCCAGCGACTTCACCTGCTTCAACCGGCGCAGCAGCGCGTTGAGGTCGGTGATCGTGGTTTCGGTGCGACGCGGTCGCGGCTGCGCTTCCAGCACCTCGATCTGCGCGTCCTTCGGCATGTACGCCAGGATCGCGTGGCCGATTGCGGTCGAGTACACCGGCGCGCGGCTGCCGATGCGAACGTCGACGCCGAGCCGCACCAGGCCAGCCTGGATACGTTCGACGTAGACGATATCGGATCCGTCGAGCACGCCCAGCGACGCCGCCTCGTTCAATTCACCGACAAGGCCGCGCAGGATTGGCCGCGATTGCACCCGCAGGTCGGAGCGCGCAATGGCATTGAAGCCGATATCGAGGCATTTGAGCGTCAGGCGAAACCGTCGCGTGTCATCGACTTTTTCGATGTAGCCGAGCATCACCAGCGTATGGAGCAGGCGGAAGGTGGTGCCCTTGTCGAGACCGGCACGACGCGCGACGTCGGCCAGAACCAGCTCCGGCTCATCGCTGGTGAACGCCTGAAGGACCTGGAAGCCCTTGGCGAGCGACTGCACCACGTTCTTTTCGGATTTCGCGTCTTCGCTCACGACCGCCTCGTTTTCCTGCCCCCATGGATCGCCCGTTAACCGGGTCTTGCGAAGTTCGGAATGCGAACTTTAGTTCGCCAATTCAAATCGCTTATGAGGCGGCTGTCAAGCGAGGAAGGATGCCGAGTGGCTGTGTCTGGAAAACACGATCAGGAGCTGCCGTTCGACGGCGGGAACCTGGTCCGCATGCGCGTAACCGCGAGACCGGACAGCCGGATCAATCGCCGGAGGCCTTTCCTCAAGATCATCAAGCAGCCAACGCCGTGAACAACCTCACCACCTGCGGCTCGCCGACTGTGAGGGTGGACGAGCGTGTGCGGCCGGCCGCCAATTTTGTGAAGGCCCCCTTATGAACGGTCTTCGTTCCGGCTGGCACGCTTCGGCATGCCGACCTCGCCAGGCCTTGCGCTGGATGATCTCCTTTCGCCAGACCGTTGACGTGCCGCAGCGGCTGGTGCCGATGGCCACGCCAACATCGCAAGTTCGACAACTCGGCGAAGCTCTCCGGACGTGGCGCCGGCCTGCGGCAAGTTCATCATGGCCTGCAACACGCCGAGGAAGTGCCACGACAGACCGGCGATGTCGGAAGCAGATGCCAATTCTCCCCTGGCGACCGCCTCGCGCAAGATTTTGCTGAGGATGGCGCGCTGGCCCATGACTCCCTCGCGCGCGACCGCCTGGCTCGCGGGTGGCAGATCGGCCATTTCCGTGCAGGATCGAGCGAGCATGCAGCCGGGGGGGCGCGCGGTCTTGCCGTCTCTGGGCAGGAATTCGTGAAAGAGGGCTTCAAGCTGTTGGCGCTTCGTACCGGCTTGAACTGCGCTCATCCGTTTCAGGACGCGCTGCGCATAAGTCGAAAGAACCTCCTGGAACAAACCGTCCTTGTCCCGAAACCGCTTGTACATGCTTGAGCGCGACAGACCCATCGCGGTCGTCAGTTGATCGATCGACGATGCTGCGTAGCCATGGCGCCAGAAGATCTCCATCGCGGAGCTGATCACGGCATTGTCATCAAATTGGGGCTTTCCGCTCATGGAATTCTCGCTTGACATACTGGAACGATCGTTCCAACAATCTTGAACTGATCGTTCCAAGATACCCAAAGGATCCTCAATGCTCAAGTCCTCCGCCAACGACGGCCGCCCCCGGATAGCCGTCGCCGGCGCCACAGGCCGCGTTGGATCCAGCTGTCGCCGCAGGCGTCGGTCACATCGTAAAATTGTCCGCGATGGGTTCGCCCTCTCGGTTGCATCCGATGGACCAGCATACGCAAATCGAGGCGCATCTCGCGACTCTCGACATCGGCTAACCGCCCATCGCCCTCATCATATGTGAAGCGTGAATGACGGATCCAACGTTGCTTGGGCACACGTGCTGCAGTCCCTTGCACCTATCGGTAAGCGGCAACTCTGTCGTTCAGGCTGACGATGGCAGGTCAGCGCTTGCTCACTATTCGATCGTAACGCATCGCGCAAAGGAGAGATTCCATGAAGGCCGCATTCCTGACCGGCTTCGGTGGCAACGAAGTAGTATCGCACGGCAACATACCAGACCCGGTCCGTGCCGAGAACGACGTCCTGCTCGAAGTTCACGCCGCTGGCGTAAACCCCGTCGAGATTGTAATCCGGCAAGGGTTGTTTGCTGCTATCCCCCCGAACTTTCCGATCGTCATGGGGTTTGACGTATCGGGAAAAGTGCTTGAGGCGCCCAGCAATTCAAAATTCAAAGCCGGCGACGAGGTCTATGGACGCCTTCCGACCGTGCAGGGCGCTTATGCTGAACGGGTTCCCGTACCCGAGAAGTTGCTCGCCTATAAACCCAAGACCGTCAGCCATCGAGAAGCAGCAAGTCTCCCAACCGTCGCACTGACCACCTGGCAAAGCTTCTATGAGCGTGCTCACCTGAAGTCCGGTGAAAGTCTCCTGATCCAGGCCGGCGCCGGAGGCATCGGGACATTCGCGATTCAGTTGGCCAAGTACATTGGGGCGAAGGTCACCGCGACGGCCAGCGCAGCAAACCAGGACTTCCTCAAGTCCCTCGGCGTCGACGTCCCAATAAACTACGAAACGCAGAAGTTCGAGGAAGCTGGCCCGTTCGACGTTGTATATGATGGCGTTTGCGGCGATCTGATCGTTCCATCGATCAAGAGTGTTCGACGGGGTGGTCGCTATATCGGACTGAAGAAGGTTTCCGATGAACGAGCCTGGATCGAGTTTGGCCAGCCGGCAGATGTCGCCGCGAAGATTGCCGCCCACAACCGGCCCTACCGCGAGCTCGCAGCGGAGTGTGGGGTTGAATTCCATGGCCCTCTAACTCGATCGGACGGTGGTCAGCTCGCGGAGATCGCTGGCTTGGTGGATGCCGGAAAGATCAAGCCAATCGTCACGCACGTCTTTAGTCTATCTCAACTAGCCGAAGCCTACGACGTGATGGCCGCCGGCCGGACTCGAGGCAAGGTCGTCATCGCTGTGAAAGACTAACCATCTGAAACGCCGCGGACGTGCTGTCTTACTGGATAATACGTCCGCGAACCAGATTTTGCCCCGCGTGCGGACCTTGAACTCAGCGCCATCCACCTTTGGAACTTTCGCGAACTTTTCTCTTCAGCTGTGCGAGATCCTTATCCGTCATTCGATGCACTCCCACGCCTAGGCGGCCTGATATTCCCGCAACGTTTGATCGACGATTTCCGCGACCGTCTCGACGGCCCGCACGCCTGACACGGAATGGCCCGCACTGCTGAGACCGGTCCACCTCCGAGGGCCGCTCGAGCGGGAGCCATACCGCAGCTTCGCTTCGGCCGCGGAAATAGGTGTTTGCTGGCTGGGGCGGGAGGGATCGAACCTCCGAATGGCGGAATCAAAATCCGCTTGATTATTCAACGATTTCAAGGCGCATTTGGAAAAAAGGCCAGAAACGCCCTCTAGCAACTTCAATAGCTTGGCAGTCGTTTCCAAATAAGAAGGAGCCTTCGCAGGGAGGATCAGCCCCGAACAACCTGAGCAACGGGCCTGCGCGCGCCGACTGCTCGGGGGTTGGCGCCCCAAAGATCTTCAGTTGGTAGTGAGACAGGCAACCACCGATACCGACATTCATTGACGGTGCTCATCTAAAGCGGAGAGGTTGTGTGGGAACGTAGGGCTTCGCAAAGGCGATAGAAGGCACGGGAATGCCGGTCGGTCCAATCCATCATGGGGAAGTTTGAGCTAGGTCCAGCCAACAGCATATAACGAAGGGTCATTTTGCCGATGTCGCGAGCTTTGGCACCGTGGCGCACGGTGCGCCGCTGAACGGTGAAGTAGTCCTTCACGACAAACCTCTGAGGCCGGCCAGTTCCTGACGCGTGGGCGTGGGCGTCAGATCGCGTCGTCGACGATCAAATGTGGCTTGCCCTGCGAGCAGGATTCGACACGTGCCCTAATGCGAAAGGTTGCGGCAAGGTTTTCCGGCGTCAGGACGCCAGCCGCCGTGCCGAAATCGTGCAACGTTCCATCAGAGAGGAGAGCGACCTTGTCGGCGAATTTCAGTGCCAGGTCGAGATGGTGCAGCGCGATCAGCACGAGCATACCGTCGTCATGCGCAAGGCTGCGCACCTGCCGCATCGCTTCCAGCTGGCGGTGCATGTCCAGCGCGCTGGTGGGCTCGTCCAGGAGCAGCACTTGCGGCTCGCGCACGAGACATTGGGCAAGCCCGACGAGCTGGCGCTGCCCACCGCTCAGCTCGGACAGGATTTCATTGGCAAGATCGCCCATATCGAGCGCAGCGAGTGCCCGCTCCACCGCCACCAGATCAGACCTATTCAGACGCCAGCCGCTGACCTGCTTGCGCGCCAGAAGGACGGATTCGAATACAGTCAGCACCGCGCTTGCCGTTTGGTCCTGAGGCATGTAGGCGATGGCGCGATCTGCATCGCGCACGCCTTCCAACCGGCATTCGCCGGCCCCCGGGAGAATGGCCGCCAGACGCCGAAACAGCGTCGACTTGCCCGCAGCATTCGGTCCAATGACGGCCACCACCTCGCCGCCATAACAGGGCGGAAGCGTCACATCACGTAGCACCTGGCGTGATCCAAAGCGGGCGCCGAGGCCATGCGTGCTCAGCACTACCATATCTCTCTTCCGTTTCTCAGGATCAAATAAAGGAAGACCGGCAATCCGATCGCCGAGGTGACGATGCCGATCGGCAGCACAGCCCCGGGTACCGCGATTTTGGCCAGGATCGAGCTCAACGACATGATCAGCGCACCAGTCAGCGCGCTCGCAGGCAGCAGGAAGCGCTGGTCTTCGCCGACCATCATGCGGGCGATGTGCGGGCCAACGAGACCGATAAAACCGATCGTGCCGACAAACGCGACGGGGATCGCCGTCAAAAGCGAGACGAGGATCAGGGTTTCGAGCCGCAGGCGCCGCACGGGAATGCCGAAGCTTGCCGCGCGCGCCTCGCCAAGACGTAAGGCCGTCAACTGCCACCGGCGATGCAGAAAGACCGGCAAGGTCAGCCCCACGACGAGCGCGGTGATGGCGAGTTTGGGCCATGTTGCCTTGGTGAGGCTGCCCATGGTCCAGAAGACGATGGCCGCGACCGCCTGCTCGGCGGCGAAATATTGAAGGATGGCGAGGGCCGTATTGAAACTGAAAACCAGTGCTATGCCCAAAAGCACGATCATCTGGATCGACGCCCCGCGCCGAAGGCTGGCCAAATGGATCAGGAAGGCGGTTGCCATGGCCACAACAAAAGCATTGGCCGCGACGATGTAGTCGCCTGCCATGGGCACCAGCGCGACACCGAAGGCGAGTGCAAGCGCCGCACCGAAGCTTGCACCGGCGGAAATGCCCAGCGTGAACGGGCTCGCCAGCGGATTATTCAAGATGGTCTGCATTTGCGCGCCGCCGATGGCAAGCGCCACGCCGACCACGACGCCCATAAGGGCCGATGGCATGCGGATCGACCAGACGATGACGCGCATCTGCGCATCCGCCTCTGCCGGCAGAACGAGCGTGCGCACAATCTCGCCAAGCCGTAGCTGGCCGGTCCGGTCGAAAGGTCGCCGACCAATGCGAGGCAAACCCCGAGCACCAGCACAAGGAGAACGATCCACCGCCTGACGCTGAGCGCTTGGTAGGCGTGGCGTCCGGCTAAGGTCAGCGCTTCGGTATGGAGATCTGTCATCGCTGGCTGTCGGAAAGGCTGATGCTATAGCCGGGCCGGTAGTTTATGGGCAGGAAACGACGATGGTATTCGGCAAAGGTTGCATTGGGATCCAGATCGGCAAACAGGTCGGGATGGAACCACTTCGCCAATTGCTGGACGGCAACAAATTCGTATGGGCTATTGTAGAACTGGTGCCAAATGCCGTGAAAATTCCGCGTCTTCTTTGCCGCGATACCGGTATAGGCGTCGCGGGTAACGAACCATTCGAGCTTCTTGCGCATCACCCGAGGATCCGCTCCCGGTCCGAGCGGAATCCAGTGGCCGCCGGGCACGTAGGCTTTCCAGTCGGCGCTGGTAACCACCACATGCTCGGGATCGGCGACGATGACCTGTTCGGGGCTGATCTGCCCGAAGGTCGAAGGAATGATGTCGCTGCCGATATTATGGCCGCCGGCGAGCTCGACATATTTGCCGAAATTCTCTGCACCGAAAGACAGGCAGCAATCCTGCGAGTAGCCACCGATCCGCTCGACGAACACATTGGGGCGTTTCGGTTGCTTGGCGGCGAGGACGTCAGTAACCGCGGCCATGGCCTGGCGGCGGAATGCGATGATCTCCTCCGCACGCGCCTCGCGCCCCATGATCCTGCCCAGGAGCCGAATGGTCGGCTCGGTGTTTTCCAGGGGACGGTGGCGAAAATCGATATAAAGAACCGGTATGTTCAGTGCCGCGAGCTTCTCGATGTAGTTGGCATCCTTGTTGGCCTGCATGGCTTCAAGATTGAGCAGCACCACATCAGGCTTCTGGATGATCGTCGATTCAATGTCGATCAAGCTGTCCTCCTGGCCCTTGAAGGACGGGAGCTTGGCCAACCCGGGAAACACTTCGAGATACTGCGCGTAAGTGGCCGGGTCTGCCGCGATCAGATCGGTGCGCCAGGCAACCACATGGGCCAGGGGATCTTCGGGTTCCAGCGATGCGATAAGATAGAGCTGCCGGCCTTCCCCCAGAAGCATGCGCTTCACGGGCGCGTTAAGCGTCACCTGGCGGCCCGCGATATCGGTGAGCGTAAGCGGCGCTTGCGTCTGTGTCAGCCCAGGCTTGTCGGCAAAGGCTGCTGTTGGAAGCCAAGCGATCAGGAAAATCGCCGTCACCGCGGCACGCAGCAGCGATCGGTGCTCCGTCATGGTCGGCTACCTTTTTGAGTGGGCGGCGAAGTTTTGAGCCATATGCCGAGAGCCGACAAACATGACAAGGCGTAAAGCGTGGCGACGAGCGGGAAAGCGGCTTCGAGACCAAAGCGCTGGGTGATCACGACGCCGGCAACGATACCGCTCGCAGAAGCGCCCTGCTGGCAAGCTTGCGCAAGGCCCAGAACCGAGCCTTGCCGATCATGAGCCACAGCTACCGAAATCAGCGCAAGAAGGACCGGCGTCGTTCCTCCAAGAAGCGCACCCCAGATAAAATAGAGGAACGCGAATACGGCAACGGAGCTCGTGCTGCCCGCCAGAAGCGTAACCAGCGCGCACGCGGCCGAAATCAGCACGCTCCCCCCGAGCACATGGGATGGCGTTCGATTCTCGAAGAGCCGCGCCCATAGCGGCGCGGCCACAACAAAGCCGCACGCCAGCAGCCCGTAAGTGAAGCCGGCGACCCAGTGCCGGGCGCCAAATACCTGGGTCATGTACAGTGAGAAAGGAACCTGCAGGACCATGCGGCTGGCAAGCAGCAACCCCATCAAGGCAAGAACAGCTGCGATCGGAGCACCTGTCGACGCCGCAGGCCTTGCGGTACCCGCGTTTCCGGGATCGGCGGCAACAGCTCCTGACATCGGTACGGGCAGGCTCAACCAGGCAACGGCCGCGCACAGCGCACAAATTGCCCCGGCGGTCAGATTTATTGCGGCAAAAGGAAAGGAATCCAGAATGAGTCCGCCCAGGAAAGCGCCGCCCATCGAGCCGACATTGGTGGCAACCTGAAGCCAGGCGAAGAGGCTGGCGCGATCCTTTCCGCCGGTGATCTGCACGCCATAGGCCTGCGCCGGCGCGATATACCCGGCGCAGGCGCCCTGCAAGAAGCGCAGCGCCATGATCGTCCAGACATCCTGTGCGACGGCAACAAGCAGTTGCGTGACGGCCAGGCCGCCGAGCGCCCGAACCATCATCAGCCGATTGCCGTAGCGATCGCCCATTCGTCCCCAAAAGGCGCTGGTCAACGACATGCCAATCATCGGGCCGACATAGACACCAACGCCTGCGAGTCCAAAGACGCTGTCGGAAGGGCTCAACACCTTGATCTGGATTGGCCAGAATGGACCGCTCATCTCCATGGCGCCCATGGAAATGAATTGCAGCCCGAACAGCAAAGCAAAAGCAGGTCCGAAGCCGCGAAGCGCGGCAGAAGCGTTTGTCATTCCGCTCCCGCCATTGGATTTGGCAGCTCGTGCTCGACCCGATAGTCGCGATAACGCTCCAGATGCATCCGCAGCACGGAGCGGCTCGGCCATGGCTTCTCGAGAAAGGCCTTGCGTTCTTCCAGCCAGAACACGTCGGACAACATGCGCGGCCTGAGCGCGTCGAAAACTGCCTCGACCTCTTGCCCCAGGATGCGCCAAAGGCTTGTGCCCGGCAGTGTATAATGTTCGTCGAGGCACAGTGCGACCTCGTGAAGGTGGCAGACGAAGCAGGCATCGATGACGAATGAACGCACGAGACTGATATCGTCATCAAATGTGGTGGGTAAGATCCCCGTGCGCGTAAAGGGCTCGAGGTGGTGTCCGCGCTCCTTGAAGAGCGGTGCAAAACTGCGGCCGTCGCCGAAATCGCGGATCAGCAATTTTCGCGGGCGGCCACTTTCATCGAACAGGATCGTGCTGTTTTGCTGATGCGCTTCAAAGGCAATTCCGTAAAGCAGATACATGGCGAGCGTCGGGCCGATGACAGTTCCCACATAGGCGCGGAAGAACGCAGATACGGCTGCTTCGCCTTCATCG